>OQVR01000657.1_pt1 | contig 15489 bp, 15 predicted proteins | sample 1691521 | NCBI WGS metagenome assembly OQVR01 (sample SAMN03418256, study PRJEB22391) | human gut metagenome | biome: human-gut; feature: organic feature; material: feces | host: Homo sapiens | place: Tanzania | collected 2013-01
ATACGGCATCCGTTTTGTTTTTGGCAGGGGCAGAAGGACTTGAACCCTCGGCACGTGGTTTTGGAGACCACTGCTCTACCAACTGAGCTATACCCCTATATTAAATTGGTGGGCCATCAGGGACTCGAACCCCGGACCGACCGGTTATGAGCCGGTTGCTCTAACCAACTGAGCTAATGGCCCTCGTTGCTTAACAACGCTCAAATATTCTACCAAATAAAAACAGAAAAGTCAATACAAAATTAAACTTTTTCTTATTTATTAAGCTTTTTCTTATTTATTTTCTGAATTATATGGAAGAATTACATATTTTGCAGGAATGAAAAGTCAGAAGAAATTTATCTTGGCTGTATGGAAACGGAATGATGTCGCACCAAATCGGGTTTTATCAGAATCCCTCGGTGCGGCAAGATTCGGAAAACGCACGATTCGTAGGTGACTATGACCACATCGACCAAATAGACCGGTGTGCTCAGCAACTTAGGGTGAAATGGAATCACAATGGCGGCGTTTTTGCTATGCAGTGATTTTAATTCACAACACTGCGATAACAACAGCCACATTTGGCGACATGATATGAGCGGCACGTCATGCACTTTGCCCTTTTCTGCACTTATCGTAAGGGTCGATGCCCACTGCGAAATGTTCTTCTTTGACTCTCGTAGCACTTCCAATATTTCGAAACAAGAAAAACGACCGCCCCAATCGGAGCGGCCGAAATATTATTTAGATGTACCAAATCCAACCGAAGAGAACGATGATAATGAACCATTGTGCACCGGAATAGTCAACATTAACGTTGCACTTGTCCGTCACAACGTTTCCGTAGCTGTCGGTAACAGTACAGGTAATTGTTGCGTTACCCTTCTTTGCACCGTAAATCTTGCCGTTTTCATCAACCGTTGCAACCTTTGTATTAGATGATGAATACTTCACAGTGTACTTTGCACCCTTGTCGGCTGTGATTTCGGGCGAAAGCATATATGTCGATTTGTAGTTGACCGTAGCATTGTGCTCAATCTTAACATCTTTAACGACTGCTTTCGTTTCAGCATTCTTCGTCCAGTGTGCATATACGGTCGTGTTTGCTGTAACCTTTGTCGAGTCGGCGATCTTTGTTCCGCCGTTTGCTGCTGTGTACCAACCGTCAAAGGCATAACCCGAGCGAGTCGGAGTCGGCAGTGAACCGATTGACGGGTTAGCATACTGTGCGTAGAGCGTTACACTTGCGTTTGTGCTGTATGTTGCACCTGCATTGTATGCCGTGCCGCTTCCGTTTGCCGCAGTATTCCAATTCGTGAAAGACTGAGAAACTGTCTTGCTTGATGTAGAAACCGTACCGCCGTTAGCGTTGTATGTAACAGTGAAACTCTTGCCTGTCGGCTTTGCCATTGTAAGAGTAAGATTTGTATTATGAGTCTTTGTCTGACTTGCAATCGAACCCGTTCCGCCGTTCACGTTGTAGGAAACAGTGTAAGCATTTGCTTTCCAGTGTGCATAAACGGTCGTGTTTGCCGTCACCTTTGTTGAGTCGGTAATCTTTGTTCCGCCGGTTGCTGCTGTGTACCAACCGTCGAAGGCATAACCCGAGCGAGTCGGAGTCGGCAGTGAACCGATTGACGGATTAGCATACTGTGCATAAAGCGTTACATTTGCGTTTGTGCTGTAGGGTGCACCTGCATTGTATGCCGTGCCGCTGCCGTTTGCCGCTGTGTTCCAGCTCGTGAATGTCTGCGAAACAGTTTTGCTTGATGTAGAAACCGTACCGCCATTAGCGTTGTATGTAACGGTAAAGCTCTTGCCTGTCGGCTTGGTCGTTGTAAGTGTAAGATTTGTATCATGAGTCTTTGTCTGACTTGCAATCGAGCCTGTTCCGCCGTTCATGTTGTAGGAAACGGTGTAGGTATTCGGAATCCAATAAGCATACAAAACAAATTTAACGTTTTCATCTGTGCAACCGTTAACCCATGAATCGTCAATCACATAACTGTCGTCTACTTCAAAAATTTGTTTATCAATGCCTTGGCTTTCGAGTTGAGATGATGTCAGCCAACCGTAACCTTCCGTTGCCCATGTTCCGTCATTCACTCTATAAACATTCCAACAATCGAAGGTATATCCATTTTTGGTAAACGGACATTTCGGTAAGATTAAATCATCATCAAATTTTAAAATAAAGCTATTTGAATCTCCCATTCCTCCGTTTGAATCAAAGCTAAAATCGAAAGATTTCTTTTCCCATATTGCATATGCTTCATATTCATAATAATCATCAGAACATCCATTAGACCAAGAATCATCAATACGATATGATTCACCGTAACTGAAAACCTGCTTATTAACATTTTGATTTGCGAGTTCCGATTCTGTTAACCAGCCATAACCTACCGTTGCCCATGTACCGTCATTTACACGATATATATTCCAACCGGCAAAAGAATATCCGGGTCGTACAAAAGTACACGAGGGTATTTCATAATCCCATGTAAAGTCAAATGATGTGCTTTCCATTTTTCCTGTTCCGCCGTTACCATTGTATGATACGCTCATGTTGTTTTCTGACCATGTAGCGTAGAATACGTATGATGAAGCTGAACTTAGACCGTTCGTCCACGTTGGGTCCAAAGTAACCCCTTGTCTGTTTGAATATACTTTTTTTGTGTAATTATTGTTTTTAATGGTTGTTTCGCTACACCAGCCTACTCCAGCTACATACCAAGTATTATCATAAACTCGTTTAACATTCCAACCGCTAAAATGATATCCTTTTTTATAACAGGTATTATTAAGAACTGTAAAATCATCACCATATTTTACTTTAAACGGTAATGTATCTCCCGATCCTCCGTTAGGATCATAGGAAAAAGAAAAATCATCTTTTCTGTCGTATGTTATGTTTATATTAACTGAGGCTTCTGAAAGTGTATTGTAATTTTCATCTTGACACTTTAGTGAAAGTATAGAAGATCCGGCTGTTCTTGAACTTATTTTAAAAGTAAACGTATTTCCGTTTATAGATCTTTCTGCGTTTATATACTTTCCATTCCAACTGCTTTCCCAATGAGCGTAATTTCCACTGATTGTTGCTGTTACGGTTGCAGTATTGTTGCTCGACAGTCCCAAAGATATTGAGCTTTTATCAAATGAAACTTTAGCTATTTCTTTCGTACCTGAAAGATGAACAGCAAAAACTTCAACTGTTCTTGAAGAAACATATAGCTTTTCGTTTTGCTTTCTGTTATTATGAGCATATACCTTTGGAATTCCGTCGGCGGTTTCGCCTGAATAAATTACTACATGACCGTTTCCCGAACCGGAGGCACGACTATATAAAATCATTATCGGATCACCTTTTGAGAGCTTTCCGTTAAAGCTTGACATTTTAACGTAACCTCCTCCGGTTTTACTGCTTGAAATCTTTTCACCGTATTTCGTTATTTGACCGGCAAATCCGCTCAAACCTGCAACGGCACTGAGCTTTTTAGGGAATCCTCCGGCACGAAGACACTCTGCAACGAATTCGGCACAAAGCCACTTTTTGTCGCAAGCACCGGTTCCGCCAACAGCGGAATGATTTTTAGCATCCGTGGCACAATGGCTTTTTGCAAAGCTGATTGCAGCGTCCGGATCATAGCTGTATGTCAAAGCACTAACATTGACATTTGAACATACACACATGCTTGTCATGAAAATTAAGCATAATAAAATTGACACAAATTTTTTCATTACAAAAATTTCCTCCTTAAAATGTTTTGATTGACCTGATGCGAGAATAAAAAATTCACCTCTTCCCTAATGATTAATATAAAAACTTTCCCTCTTTGAGAGAACAGAAAAGTAAATTTATATCTTTTCATGTTCCAAAAAATAATTATTATCTGCATTACAGATAATAATTGATATCTGTTTAAAAGATATTACATAATATTGCTTGGGGTGGTATTATGATTTACGAGAACATACGGAATTTGAGAGAGGACAGAGACCTCAAGCAAAAAGACCTTGCCGAAATGCTAAATGTTTCGCAAAACACATATTCACAATATGAAACGGGCGTAATTGAGCTGACCGCTTCAACGCTCATTAAGCTTGCTGATTTCTACGACGTAAGTGTGGACTATCTTCTCGGCCGCAAGCAAACCGAAATATAAGCATTTTCTTAAAATGATATTACAATATTAACATTAAAGGTTTACTTTGTCAACACATTCTACCTTGTTTTTGGAATTAAATAGTTATGGTAAAATAAACATAACAGGTTGGGTGATGATATGGACGATTACAAGCAGGGAATGGGACAAAGAATTAAAAAGCAACGCAAGGCGGTCAAGCTCACTCAGGAAAAAATCGCCGAGGAGCTGAATATCTCCGTCAAGCATTTCAGCGAGGTCGAGCGGGGAATCGCAGGGCTTTCCGTTGAAAATCTGATTAAGCTCAGCGACATTCTCGGTGTAAGCATAGATTATATGGTAAAGGGCGAAGCCGATTGCAATCGTTGGTATTCGGTAATAAATGCCCTCGATAATGTTCCGCCCGAAAAAGAAATGCTGATAAGAAACCTTTTGACTACAGGAATTGAACTTGCAAAATAGTCCGCAGACACAGAAATAAATGTGTTTGCGGATTTTCTTTTTCAATTTGCATAATATTTAACTATATAGGCATATTATAGTCTATACAGTTTATTTTATATTAGCACAACTGCCTATATAATTCAAGTATAAATTAATGAAATGGGCGATTTTGTGAATTATTATGCAATAGGACAGAGAATAAGAAAATATCGCAGGGCATTGAACTTATCGCAAGAGGCCTTGGCGGAGAAAATTAACATTTCAACAACCCATATGAGTCATATCGAAACAGGCAACACAAAAATGAGCCTGCCTGTGCTCGCCGCTATTGCCGTTGCGCTTAATGTAAGCACCGACAACATTCTTTTTGAGGAAAAGCGAGAAAACAAAACGACCGCAACCGGTGAAATTGACTGTGAGCTTGGAGATTGCACTCTGACGGAGCTGAAAATTATTAAGGATATTGTATGCTCAACCAAATCAGCACTGAGGAAGCATCTTTAATTTTTAAAAAATCCTTGATTTCCCACTTGACAATAAAAATAAAACGTTATAAAATGTAGACAATATTAAAAACGTTGATGCAGAAGGCTGCTTCGTTGGAATATCCTCAGAGAGATGTGCATTGGGTGCGAGCACATCGGTATTTTGAATCGGCTACCACTGCGGAGTGCGTTCCGAAATAAGGTTCGCCGTTCGCCGCGTTAAGGCATTCGAGTGGCAGTCATTGACTGCAATACGGGTGGAACCGTGGAGCTATGCTTCATCCCTGTTTTGGGATGGAGCTTTTTTGTTTTAGTTGCAGATTGTTTCGTTCGGATGGGGTGGCTCGAAGCTGATTAACTTTAAATCCCCACCGCAAGAGGTTCCCCTCCCCTAAAGGGGTGCCAAGAATCAGTTTCAGCTGACATTTTGTCAGCCTTTCCCTTGGGGAGAAGCTGTGATGAAAGCATTTTTCAGACTTTTTTGGTGCGATGTGGGCATCGCACCCTACGATAAGTGCAAAAAAATATTTTGCACAGAGATTTGGTTATAGCACAATCCGTAGGGGTCGATGACCACATCGACCCAAGGCCAGAAAAAAATAAATTTTATAATGTATCATAAACCCTAAAACATGAAAGGAATGATTATAAAATGGCAAACGTAACATTGAAAGGCGGCGTCGTTAAGGAGTACGAAAACGGCACAACCGCTATGGACATTGCTAAGAGCATTGGCATGGGTCTTTACAAGGCTGTTTGTATCTGCAAGATCAACGGCGAGTATCAGGATCTCAGAACCCCGATTACGGGTGACTGCGAGCTTGAGTTCCTCACCTTTGAGGACGATGAGGAGGCAAAGAGAACCTTCCGCCATACAGCTTCGCATATCCTTGCTCAGGCAGTTAAAAGACTTTATCCCGAAGCAAAGCTTGCTATCGGTCCGTCAATCGCAAACGGCTTCTACTATGACTTTGACGTTGAAAAGCCGTTTCTTCCCGAGGATCTCGAAAAGATTGAAGCCGAGATGAAGAAAATCGTCAAGGAGAAACTTCCGCTTGAAAGATTTGAGATGACTCCGGACGAGGCTATCAAATATTATGAGGATAAGGGCGAAATCTACAAGGTTGAGCTTGTTAAGGAGCACGCCGACAAGGGCGAGAACATCAGCTTCTACAAGCAGGGCGAGTTCACAGAGCTTTGCGCAGGTCCGCATATTCCCGATACAGGCAGAATCAAGGCGTTCAAGCTGACCTCGGCAACGGGTGCTTACTGGCGTGGAAGCGAGAAGAACAAGATGCTCCAGCGTATCTATGCAACCGCTTTTACAAAGCAGGCTGACCTCGACGCTTACCTTGAGGCTATTGAGGAAGCAAAGAAGCGTGACCACAGAAAGCTCGGCAGAGAGCTTGGACTTTTCGCTCTCAGAGATGAAGCTCCGGGAATGCCGTTCTTCCTCCCGAAGGGCATGGTCCTTCGCAATACTCTTATCAATTACTGGCGTGACGTTCATAAGAAGTGGGGCTACTATGAGATTTCAACTCCGCAGATCATGCGCCGTTCGCTTTGGGAGACCTCGGGTCACTGGGATCATTACCATGACGATATGTACACAACGGTTATTGACGGCGAGGATTTCGCAATCAAGCCGATGAACTGCCCCGGCAGTATCCTTGTTTACGAGCTTGAGCCTCATTCATATAAGGAAATGCCGCTCCGTTACGGCGAGCTTGGCAAGGTTCACAGAAACGAGCTTTCGGGCGCACTCCACGGACTTTTCCGTGTTCGCTGCTTCACTCAGGACGACGCTCATATTCTCCTCGCTCCCGAGCAGATTCGTGACGAGGTTGTCAGAATCGCACAGCTCTTTGACGAGGTTTACACCCTTTTCGGTCTTCCGTATGAAATCGAGCTTTCAACAATGCCCGAGGATCATATCGGTTCGGAAGAGGATTGGGAGATTGCAACAAAGGCACTCGCAGACGCAATTACAAGCGTCGGCAAGACTTATACAATCAACGAGGGCGACGGTGCTTTCTACGGCCCGAAGCTTGACTTCCACATCAAGGACAGCCTCGGAAGAACATGGCAGTGCGGTACTATTCAGCTTGACTATCAGCTCCCGGACAGATTCAATCTTGAATACACAGGCTCAGACGGAGAGAAGCATACTCCCGTCATGATCCATCGTGTTGTATTCGGTTCAATCGAGCGTTTTATCGGTGTTATCACTGAGCATTTTGCAGGTGCATTCCCGATTTGGCTTGCTCCGGTTCAGGTTAAGCTTCTCCCAATCGCTGACCGTCATCATGATTATGCGTTTGAGATTGCAAAGAAGCTCGAAGCCAAGGGCATTCGCTGCGAAGTTGATACAAGAAGCGAAAAGACAGGCTACAAGATTCGTGAAGCTCAGCTTCAGAAGATTCCGTATATGCTCCTCATGGGTGATAAGGATATTGAGGGCAACTGCGTTTCGGTTCGTAAACGTGGCGAGGGAGATATCGGTGCAATGGGCGTTGACGAATTTGTTGAAATGGCTGCAAAGCAGATTGAATCCAAGGAGATTTTCTGATTATGTCCATAGAAAAAGGCAAGGCGTACCTCAGCCGATTCGGCATTGAGGACAGAGTGAGAGAGTTTGACGTATCAAGTGCAACGGTTGAACTTGCAGCTCAGGCACTCGGCGTTAATGGTCAGCGAATTGCAAAAAGTCTCTCGTTCAAGGTCGGCGACGAAGCGATACTTGTTATTGCTGCCGGCGACGCCAAGATTGATAACAAAAAATATAAAGCAACCTTTTTGACAAAGGCCAAAATGCTTACACCCGATGAAGTCGAAAGCATGATAGGCCACAAAATCGGCGGTGTTTGCCCGTTCGGAATTAACGAGGGCGTTAAAACGTATCTTGATGAATCTCTGAAAAGATTTGATACTGTTTTTCCTGCCGTCGGAAGTTCAAACAGTGCGGTTGAGCTTACCCCTAACGAGCTTGAAGAATATGCTCAGGGCTTCAGCGGCTGGGTCGATGTTTGCAAGGTTGTTGAAGAATAATTAGGTGGATGTTTTGAGGATTTTTCTTTGAAAAAATATTGTTTCAGGAATAAACCTATTAGCCTCCCCTTATGGTAAGGGTAGCGAAGTGTCGACACGGTAGTGAATGACAGTCCGGTGGACTGTCAGAGCCGTGGCGTGACCGAACCGCAGTGAGACGGGGGACCGCTTGCGGTGGAAGGGATAAGCATTGATGTGTCAGGAATAGGTCTTTATCCCCTCCGTCGCTCATGCGACACCTCCCCTTGATTCAACCAAGGGGAGGCTCAGGAAAATTGAGTTTACAGAATTGTTTATAAAATATACTCACAAGGCAGGTGCTAAATATGAAATATGTTGTTGTATTATATGACGGAATGGCGGATTATCCCGTCCCCGCTCTCGATGGCAAAACACCGATGATGGTTGCAAACAAGCCTAATTTTGACCGTCTCGCTCAGCGTGGCGAGGTCGGACTTGTCAGAACGGTTGCCGAGGGTCTCAAGCCGGGCAGCGACGTTGCAAACCTCAGCGTTATGGGATATGATCCGAAAAAATATTACACGGGACGTTCTCCTCTTGAGGCTGTCAGCATCGGCGTTAAAATGGCGGATGACGATATTGCACTCAGATGCAATGTTGTAACGCTTTCCGACGAGCCGAATTATGAAGATAAGACGATGGTTGACTACTCGGCAGGCGATATTTCGAGTGCCGAAGCAGCCGAGATTATCAAAACGGTTCAAGAGCATTTCGGCGGCGGTGAATTTGATTTTTACCACGGCGTAAGCTATCGTCACTGCCTCATTCATCACGGCGGTACGGTCGATCTCGGCAATATGACTCCGCCGCATGATATTTCCGACAGAGTTGTCGGTCCGTATCTTTCAACATCGGAGAATGCAAAGCCGCTTGTTGCAATGATGAAAGAAAGCTATGATTTGCTCAAGGATCATCCCGTTAACAAAAAAAGAATTGCCGAGGGCAAGCGTCCGGCTAATTCGATATGGCTTTGGGGCGAGGGTAAAAAGCCGATTCTCCCGAAGTTTGAGGATCTTTATCATAAGAAAGGCACGGTTATTTCCGCCGTTGACCTTCTTAAAGGTATCGGAATTTCGGCAGGCATGAATACGCCCGAGGTTGAGGGTGCAACCGGCTACATTGACACGAATTTTGAGGGAAAGGCAAACGCTGCCGTTGAGGAGCTCAAAAACGGAGTTGATTTTGCTTATGTTCATTTTGAAGCTCCCGACGAGTGCGGTCACAGAGGCGAGCCGGAGAATAAGGTTAAGTCGATTGAAATGATTGACTCCCGTGTTCTTCCGATTATTATAAAAGGCCTCGAAGAAATCGGCGAGGATTACAAGATTATGATTCTTCCCGACCACCCGACTCCAATCGTTACCAAAACTCATGCAAGCGACCCTGTCCCCTACATGATCTATCATAAATCCGAGGAGAAGGAAAGCGGCGTTGAGTCAATTAACGAGGAATCAGCTAAAGCAACAGGCAACTATATTGATTTCGGCCCCGATTTGATGAAGAAATTTATAGTATAAAGACGGATTTTGCGGTTTTTCACCTGTTAATGAAAATTTATTTCAAAAAGGTCTTGATTTTTTCGCATAAATCTGTTAGTATATGAAATGTTGTTTAGTATTCGTAATTAAAGGAGGTGCCGACAAATGGCAAAATGCGAATTCTGCGGTAAAGATGTTGCTTTCGGTATCAAGGTTTCCCACTCACACAGACGTTCAAACAGAACATGGAAGCCGAACGTTAAGCGTGTTAAGGCAATCGTTAACGGTTCTCCGCGCAAGGTATATGCTTGCACACGTTGCTTGCGTTCAGGTAAGGTTACACGTGCCGTTTAATGGTAAGATGATGATTCAGAGACTGTCCAAGTGACAGTCTCTTTGTCTTATAGGAGATTTTATGAATTTTAAAGATGTTTTTCGTCAAAAGCTTTTCAAAGCCTATATTGATTGAATCAGACGATAACACGGATGTCGAATTCTCATATCCTGCGGCGATAACGGACGGAAAATATATTTATATTACATACATCCATTACCGCAAGACGGTTATGTTTGTCAAGTTTGAAATAATTCCCGATTAACGAGGTGAGTTTATGAATAGTATTAAGAAAAAAATTGTTCTGCTCAGAAGAAAAATACTTTTCTTTTGGCTTTGGCCAATGGCGTTCAATTTGTTCTCAAAAAAACCGATAAACGAAAAACTTATACTTTTTGCATACAATCAGAATTACGATAATCTTCCGGACAATATGGCAGGAATTTTTGATTTTCTCAAAGAGAGAGGTTATGACTGCCGCATAATGCATTCACCGAAGAACCCGTTGAAAAGATTTTTATTCGGTATTACTTTTCAAAAGTATTATGCCCGGTGCAAGTGCGTTTTTTTGACCGATAATTTTGACCCTCTCTATGCCCATCAGCCACGAAAGGGTACAAAGGTTATTCAGCTTTGGCATGCATGCGGAGCTTTCAAAAAGTGGGGTTATTCAACTCTTGACCTTGCTTGGGGCGGAAGCCGTGAGGATATGCTCAGATTTCCGATGCACAATACATATACACATGTTTTCGTCTCGTCCGAGGCGGTTATTCCGTGCTATGCGGAGGCTTTCCGCTGCTCCGAGCGTAGAATTATGGCTTATGGTACGCCGAGAACCGATGTTTATTTCGATAAGAATTTTGTCTCTTCTCAGCGTGAGGAGCTGCTGAAAATCTTCCCTGAGATCGGTGACAGAAAAATTATTCTCTATGCACCGACGTTCAGAGGAAATTCGCCGACCGCAGCTTATAACGAAAATCCGCTTGATTATGAAAAGCTTAAAGCGGCTCTCGGCGATGAGTATGCGCTCGTTATGAAGCTGCACCCGTTTACGGCGAAGAAATTCGGCTTAACCGAAGATGAAAAAGAGAAGTACGGTGACTTTATTTTCGACGGCTCAAATAGCCTGAAAATTGAAACTGCACTTTGTGCCGCAGATATTCTGATTGCCGATTATTCGTCGCTGATATTTGAGTATTCTTTGCTCAACAAGCCGATGCTTTTCTATGCGTATGACCTTGAAGAGTATGAGCATGACAGAAGCTTTTATTTTGATTACAAGAGCTTCGTTCCGGGCAGAATTGTTATAACTAACGATGAAATAATCAAGGCAATACAGGATAAGGATTTTCGTGCCGACAGAATCCCCGCATTCAGGGAAAAGTTCATGGGAGCATGCGACGGCGAGTGTGTAAAGCGTATCGCCGAATGTGCCGTGATGTAAAAAATCAACTCAGTCCATTCATGTGAAACGGACTGAGTTTTTTTGTCAAAAAAAATAAGAAAAAGTTTGTTTTTATATGTGTTAAAATGATATGACCCAATAAAAAAAAGAAGTAACTTCAAAATATGGTATAATGTTATTCACCACAAAAACATAACCAAAGAAAGAAGTACTTCTCGTGAATATAATAACACAAGTAACACAAAAAGCAAGCAATATTTGCAACGCAGACGATTTTTCCATATAATTCAGAAATAAATATTGACATTAAGTGCGGGCGGTGCTACAATAGAATCGTCAGTTAGCAGAAGCTAACCAATGCTGAATTGTAAACCCGTTTAATATAATTCAGGGAAACATGCAGATGGCCTCCGGGTCATCTGTTAAATAAAAATTCGTAGTTAGCATAAGCTAACGGAATGTGAGGGATTTATGGCTATTGTTGAATTCAAAAACGTCAGCCGTGTTTATCAAAGCGGTGACCATCAGCTTAAGGCATTGGATAACGTCAGCATGAAGCTTGACGAGGGCAAATTTGTCGTTGTTCTCGGTCCGAGCGGTGCAGGAAAGAGCACATTGCTCAACCTTTTGGGCGGCCTTGACAGCCCGACGGACGGCAAAATCTTCGTTGAGGGCAAGGATATCTCCACCCTTTCGGACAATGAGCTTGCCGAATACAGAGCAGAAAAAGTCGGCTTCGTTTTCCAGTTCTACAACCTTGTTCCGACGCTGACAGTTCACGAAAATGTTGCACTTGTCAAAGAGATTGCACCGGACGCTCTCTCGGCAACAAAGATGATTGAAGAGGTCGGCCTTTCCGACCATTTGAAGAACTTTCCGTCCGAGCTTTCCGGCGGTGAACAGCAGAGGGTTTCCATCGCCCGTGCACTTGCTAAGAACCCGAAAATTCTTCTTTGTGACGAGCCGACGGGTGCGCTCGACTCCGAAACAGGTGTTATGGTACTCAAGCTCCTTCTTAAAATGGCTCGTGACTATGGCAAAACAATCGTAATCGTTACCCATAATCAAAACATTGCCAAAATGGCAGACGTGGTTGTTCGAGTTAAAAACGGAAAGATTGTTTCGCAGGAGGAACAGAAAAATCCCGCCTCTGCCGACAGCATCGACTGGTAAAGGGGTGGCGATATGTTATTCAAAAAGCTTTGGAGGACAATGGGTCTTTACCGTGCTCAATTCATTTCGATGATTATAATGATTGCCATAGGCACGGGAATATTTGTCGGCTTCAACATGGAATGGTACAGCATTGAAGGCAACACCTCGTCATTTTTTGATGAAACCGGTTATGCCGATTATCGCATCATCTCCGAAAAAGGCTATTCGGCCGACGACCTGAAAAAGATATTCGACATTGACGGAGTTGACAACGCCGGCCGATATGTCAGCGTTGCCGCCGATGTTAAGAATCAAGAAGACGACTCCGTTGCACTCACGGTCACAACAAACGAAAAGGTCTCGGGAATGCTTGTTATGGACGGCGATAAATACGACGCCAAAAGCACCGACGGCGTGTGGCTTTCCGACAAATACGCCGACGCAAATGATTTCAAGGTCGGCGACAGCATAACTCTCGCTTACAAAGGCATTGAGATGAAGGGCGTGATAAAAGGTCTTATCAAATCAGGAGAACAGCTTATCTGTGTTCGTGATTCAAGCCAGCTCATGCCTGATTACAACACATTCGGATTTGCCTATGTCTCCCCTGTTATGTATGAAAAGGCAATCGGCAGGGACTATTATCCGCAGATTAATGTTGTTTCGTCAATGTCCAAAAAGGACTTTACGGAGAAAGCGGATGACGCTCTCGGCAACACAGCGCTTATTCTCACAAAGGACGAATCCGCTTCATATTCAAATGCTCACGGAGAGGTTGAAGAAGGTCAGACGATGGGCTCGATTTTGCCGACGCTGTTCCTGCTCATTGCCGTTTTGACAATGGTTACAACCATGCATCGTCTGACGGCAAAGGAAAAGACGCAAATCGGTACGCTCAAAGCTCTCGGCTTTAAGAACAAGCAAATTCTCAGGCACTACACATCCTATGCATTCATGATAGGAATCATCGGCTCGGCAATCGGTGTCGGTATCGGATTCTTCATTGCATGGTACATTATGAATCCCAACGGAATGATGGGTACATACTTTGATATGCCTGAATGGAAGCTCTATGTTCCGAATTTCTGTTACTACATTCTTGCGGCAATAATCGCAGTCCTCACCCTCATCGGTTTTCTCTCTGTCAGGAAGATGCTCTCCAGTACAGCGGCCGATGCACTCAGACCTTATTCGCCGAAGAAGATGAAACCGATGCTTATTGAAAGGACAAAGCTTTTCCATAAGCTTTCGTTCGGAACACGTTGGAATCTTCGTGACATTGTGCGTCACAAATCACGCACGGCGATGAGCCTTATCGGAATTGTCGGCTGTACGCTGCTTATCATGGCATCGTTCGGCATGAGAGACACAATGAACGCTTTTCTTGATACCTACTACGACGGTGCAATGAAATATTCTTCAAGAATTTATTTCACGGAAAACGCAACGGACGAACAAAAAGACAGGCTCACGGAGAAATACTCCGCTGACCTTAGTGCATCCGTCAGCGTTCAAGCAGAGGATAAAACAATTTCAGTCGATGTTTACAAAATCGAACACGACCTGATTGCCTTCCCCGGCGATGACACGGATTATATAAAACTTCCTTGCGACGGTGCATTTATCTGCGAAAGACTTGCGGATGAGTTCAATGTTAAAGAGGGCGACAAGCTGACATTCAGTCCATTCGGCACAGACAAGGAATACACTGTAAAAATCAGCAAGATAATGCGAAGTGTTTCCGAAAGTATTGCAATAAGCTCTGATTACGCAAAAGAAATCAAGCTTCCGTTCACCTTCGATTCCGCCTACACAAAAACGCAAAAATCGGATATCTCAACCGATTCAAGTATCAAAAGCATCCAATCGAAGCAGATGATAATAGATTCGTTTGAAACCTTTATCGATATTTTCAACACGATGATCGTTATTCTCGTCCTCGGTGCTCTTGTTCTCGGAATTGTTGTTCTTTACAACCTCGGCGTTATGAGCTACACGGAGCGATACCGTGAAATGGCTACTCTTAAGGTTGTCGGATTTAAAGATAAAAAAATCGGGCAGCTGCTTATCGGACAAAACCTGTGGCTCTCTCTTGTCGGCGTTATTCTCGGAATTCCGGCAGGAATAGGCGCACTCGATTATCTGTTGAAGGCTCTTGCCGGCGAATATGAAATGAAAATGCAAATCAGCGTATTCTCGGTTGTAATCAGCATTGCTCTGACAGTCGGAATGTCGCTTCTCGTCAGTCTCATGGTTTCTCGCAAGAACAAGCAGATCGACATGGTCGAAGCTCTTAAGGGCACAGAATAATGAACGAGTTTAAAGAAATTATACTTGCCGCGGCAGTAACGGGCATAACTTTTGCTTGCACAACGAAAGTAAAAGCGTTATTATATAATATAGCAAACAGAAAGGATGATACGAATGTTGAAAATCACAATGGGAATTGACGGCATGATGTGCGGAATGTGTGAAAGCCATATCAACGATGCTATTCGCCGTGAATTCAAGGTAAAAAAGGTTACTTCCTCCCACGCAAAGAAGCAAACGGTCATCTTAACGGAAAAGCCGCTTGATGAAGATAAGCTTCGCAAGGTAATTGACGATACCGGCTACAATGTCACGTCGATTGAAACATCGGAGGAAGAGAAAAAAGGCGGAATTTTAGGCCTTTTCAAAAAATAATGCAGATATCAGCTTTAAAAGTCGCCATGGAATCATTTTCCACGGCGGCTTTTTTCATAAAAATCCGAATTCTTAAGATTTGATTAAGATTTGGCTAAAAACATTGTGTTTTGTTTCCTTTTATTCTATAATTTACGCAGAATAGGAGAGGAGTACCCGAAATATGATTAACATTATTGCTTGCGATGACGACAAGGACATTGTTCGTGCATTAAAAATTTATCTTTCCTCCGAGGGCTTCAATGTTTTGGAAGCCTATAACGGCAGACAGGTTTTGGAGCTTTTGGCCGATAACGACGTTCAG
>OQVR01000658.1_pt1 | contig 15485 bp, 9 predicted proteins | sample 1691521 | NCBI WGS metagenome assembly OQVR01 (sample SAMN03418256, study PRJEB22391) | human gut metagenome | biome: human-gut; feature: organic feature; material: feces | host: Homo sapiens | place: Tanzania | collected 2013-01
AATTGATACGCCTGGTTAAAAAGGCTGGCTGGCAAAAAATTGGTCAAAGTGGCAGTCACGTACAGTATAGGCATCCAGATAAAAAAGGAAAAATTACAATACCGACACATCGACTAGGTAATACAATTCCTCTTGCGACAGAACGCAGGATTTTAAAGCAAGCAGGTTTGTTGATATAAAGAAGGGAGCTGCTATAATGGATGTTAAAGACTTAACTGAGCAGGAGTTGGAAATGTTGTGTAAATATCGTGAGCTGCACGCTGCACAGCAATACACCGTAAGATGCTACATAGCCGAGCTGCACGGAGATGAGCAGACGCTAGAGGTCGTGGCTGGTGTTTATGCTTCTCGTCATAGAACAGCCGATGCAAATATAGGCGACATAGTTGATGTATGGCAAGACGAGGACGGCTGCGTATGCGTGCGTTATAGCTGCGGAGATTGGTATCACTACAAGACCGACGCCCGCGGACAGATTGTGTGGTGGTAATATAGATCTGCCCCCAGAAGTATTTAAAGCTTCTGAGGGCAGTTTTTCATTTTGATAGCTTATTGAAATGGTAATAGTAAAACAGTGCCTGCGGCACAAAAAAACAGAACATAAACAAACACGTCAATATGTAAATTAATGCTTTACACGCACATATTATAAGCCTAGTCTGCAGCTTATAGCAAGGATGCTCCGCACCGCAAGCGGCTACGTCCTTGCATAAGCCTGGACTAGGCTTTTTTTATATGTGCGTAAAGCAAAATAAATTATCGCATGGGGGTATGTTGTATGAAGGTTAATGAAATAAAGCAATTCTTAGCATTTCAAGCAAAAGCCTTAGACTGTTTGGAATTTCTTATTAAATATGACCGAGAACAGGCTGAAAAAAATAATCAGCCTGCTGAAAGAACTATTGTTCTGAAAGCCTTTGTTGACACGCAACGCAGGAGTTTGGACATAGCGACACTCTTACTTAAAAAGCATGAACCTGCTCTAAAGCAAGATGAAGAAACGAAGGCTAACGCTGAAAAGGAAAAAAGAGCAAAGGAATTGAAGCAAAAAGCTAATGAGCATAATAATATTACCAGTAACATAACACCAAAAGCTACAGAAAATACAGAGGTCGGTTTGTTTGATATCTTGCAGGAGGAAAATAAATGAAAAAGTTAATGGAACTAGAGTTTTTTGATAAAGGGATATTGGCGACTATCGGCTATTGGGGGACTATTGTAAAGCATACCCTATCGAGCAATACACCGACGTTATACCTTGCACATGCAGATACACAAAATAAGCAACAACGCAAATGGCATAAAAGTAGCGTCACAAACTGCTATTGCAGAGCTTGTGACACGCTTATGGTTGTTCCTGGTGCTATTGATAATCTTTTATCTAGAAAAGTTATTTTTTGCCCTTCATGTGGATATCAACATAAAATCAGTAATGTATTAGTAACCGAAGATAGTTCTTCGACCATGCCATTATATATAAGAGCTTGTTTATTAGAATTGAAAAACTGCATACGGTTAAAACTTACATATGAAGCTATTATTTTAGGTGAAAGCGTCTATAATGATTATTCCGAGAATAATAAGGTTATAGAGCAATTTGATTTTCTCTATACGGAAAAACGTGTTCGTGCAAAAAAATGTAGTAAAGTGCCGGATATTCGTGCGAAAAAGTGTATCTTTGCAGCAAAAGTTCGTGCAAAAAAATGTGATTATGGAAAGAAATGTCATTAAACAGCTCCTCGCTTGGAAGCAAAAGAAGAATCGTAAGCCTCTGATAGTCAATGGTGCAAGGCAGGTAGGAAAGACCTATATCTTGCGGGATTTTGGTACCAAATACTATCAGAAGATGGCTTATGTCAATTGTGACAAGAACGAAATGGTGGAAAAGATCTTTGCGCAAGACTATAATATTGAGCGAATCTTACTATCCTTGTCAGCTCTGCTCCATGTAAATATAGAACCGGAAAATACATTGATAATTTTCGATGAGATACAGGAAAATCCTGTTGTATTAAACTCTCTGAAGTATTTCTGCGAAGATGCTCCAGCCTATCATGTGGCTGTAGCCGGTTCGCTTTTGGGCATATCTCTTCATAGTGGCATGTCGTTTCCGGTGGGGAAGGTGGATATGATAAAGATGTATCCAATGACCTTCGATGAGTTCCTGCTAGCTATGGGCGAGCAGCCATTGGTCAATGTACTTCATACCAAGGACTTTTCTCTTATAGATTCTCTATCTTTGCGTTTGACAGATTATTTGCGTCAGTATTACTATGTCGGAGGAATGCCTGCAGCAGTCTTGGAATTTGTGGAAAGCAAGAACTTAGAGGAAGTGCGCAACATTCAAAAGCAGATACTTTTTGACTATCAGCGTGATTTCTCCAAACATGCTCCTTCACAGGAAGTGCCTCGTATTAATATGGTATGGGATTCCATTCCGTCACAATTGGCAAAAGAAAATAAAAAGTTTATCTTTGGAGCATTGAAGAAAGGAGCAAGAGCTTCTGAATTTGAGTTAGCCATCCAGTGGTTGATAGATGCAGGATTGGTTTATCAGGTTAATCGTGTGTCGGCTCCGGAAATGCCATTGAAGTTTTATGCAGAAATGTCTGTGTTTAAACTTTTTGTCCTGGATATAGGTTTGATGGGTGCAATGGTAGATACTCCGGCAGAAAGTATTTTGGTGGCTGATACTTTGCTGAAGGAATATAAAGGCTCTTTCACGGAGCTTTTTGTCTTAACCCAACTTATGGCACTTCAGATTCCGATTTACTATTTCAGCAGTAATGATTCACGTGTGGAAATCGACTTGATTCTTCAGCATGGATCTATTATAACTCCTGTCGAGGTGAAGGCAGAAGAGAATGTACACGCTAAATCTCTTCGTACGTTTGTGATGAAATATCCGAATCTCAAAGGTTTGCGGCTCTCGATGAAGCCCTATCAAGACCAAGAGTGGATGGTCAACAAGCCACTTTATGCAGTAGGAGCCTGGCTGTAATTTTATACAGTGAAGAAAAGAGGACTACCCATCTCGGGCAGTCCTCTTGTTGAGAGAGTATGTATGATGATTAGTAATTTATTTTAATTACTAACGCTCATGTTCTTTAGTTTTCTAACTTTCCAGCAACCTTATCGCTGCAATGGATAAGGGATGGCTGGAGCCTTCTCGCTACGAGGAGTGTTGCTGCTCAACTCGATGTTATCCAGGATGATGGCAGAAGGACAGATAACGGAAGTGTTTACGTCTTTGGAGAGATTATACACATTCTCTTTGGATGAGATGGCTGTAATCTTTTCCAACTGGCTTAGTGTTGGGAGAATGGCTTGAGTGATTCTCGCAAGTTTCTCCTCGCCCGTCTTTACATTGATTTGATAGAGCTGCAAAGACTCTGCGCCGGCAGGACTTGTAATCTTATATACATATTCCAACTTCTTTTTCTTACCCAACTTGATGAGCTCCTTTTTCATCTTGTCTGCATCGGTAGTACCAGTAGCTTTCACGTGGAAAGTACCCACTGATGTGGTGAGCGCAACGGCTCTTGGGTTATTGGTGAAGCGGGCACTACCCGTAGAGTGCATGGCATGCTCGGTAGGAGTAGCACGGTTCAAAATCTGCTTCAAGATACCTTTCTCTACCAATGGAATCTCTGCTTCAGGCTTGATGCCATCAGCGTCTATGCTATAGGCTCCCATCAACTTTGTGCCATTGTATTCTGGCAGAGAAGTGTAGTTCACAATGTCGATGCGTGGGTCAAGAATCTTCTTGCCAATCTTCTTGCCAAGTGCCTTGTCGTTAGGAGCAAGTATTACTTTTGCATAGAGTTTGTTGAGTGTCAACAGATTCTCTGTGAAAGGATAAACAGCAGCCATATCCTCGAACATGACAGGACCTTTGTATGTGTCGCTCAATATAGGTACGTCTTTTAATGCAACAAATTGTTCTGCAAATTCCCTCACTTTTGCCTGTAGTATTTCTGCGGATGGCACTTCCTCTGGAGTGGTGAAATTCATTTCGAATCCATTTTTCTGTAGGCTTCCATCTGCTAGACGGAGATTAGCGCTTACCTTTATTTTCAAGTAACTATGAGGTTCTTTGAGATTGACATTCTCTGATGTTACACGATAAGTGTCTTCGTATGCGCCTTCAAAGGAAACGCTCGTGTTGGTCAAGTCCTTGAAATCCTTGAATGTTTCAGAAGCTTTGCAAGCTAAGTCGGACAACTTTTGGGCATCGATATTGTAATCGTAGCTTGGTTGAATGACTGTAACAGGTGCCATGCGCTGCATGTCTGGTATTTTTTCGATTGCGGCAGGCAATGGGTTGCTATTCAGAGCATTCATCTTCTGGGCGTAGCTATTCAGATTGTATTTGTAAGCTAAATCGCTATAAGTCCAGAAAGCACGTCGGATGGCATCGTAGCCACCTCCTGCTTGTATGCCTGTTTGTACGTATTGCCCGAGTTTTAATTCACTGTTGCGCTTGAAACTTCCCACCAAAACCTGAGTGCTACCTAACATGTCCCATGGCATGTCGTAACAATAGGTTAAACCGCCAAGTTCAGCTTTTACATTGATAGTCTTGAAGCGAGTTGCCAAATATGACATATAGAAAGGACGTGGAGAACCTGCAATGGTAAGCGAGTCCATTTCTCTCTTCATTTCGTCTTTCATTCCATATAGGATGCTTTTGTCTATATTGTTGGCGTCGGTTCCTTCAAATACATTGGTTGATGGCTTTCTTCCAAATCCAGGTGCTTTCAGCGTGGCTGGTACATAGTTACTCTTGGCACGGCGCTGTGTTTCTATCTGAGTAACGAAGATTGTTGGAGAAACTGCAGTAACTGGTACCCAACCCGACTCTGCACCGCATACTCCAGTAAATACGCTTGCGTTCTTACCTGCAGCAGAAATGTGCGAGAACATGGAGAGAGGAGTACCAATCAAATCTACCCCACGTACCAACTGGTCTGGGCGACCATCAGCAAAGATGCGATACACCTCTAATGGAGTTACGTTGAAAGAGTTGAGGCTGCCGCCTTCACCTGTGTAGGTGTAACCGCTGGTGACCGTTTTGAAGTAATAACCATATTCCTTACCTTGCTTCTTTGCCTCTGCACGGAGCATCTGGCGCATCTGTGCTTCGGTGTAAGGCTTGTTGGTCTCTACAATGAGGTTTGACTGGCGTGATACAGGATCTTTGTCGTCGGAAGTACGTCCATGACCGTTGCTCTCTGGGAATCCGTCAAGTGGTACACGGCTCATAAGGAAAGACTTCAGAACTCCATTCACCACATTGTTTACACGGCGAGCTTTCACTCCCTCGTCGTCATACTTGTAATATCCGTTGAGGTCGGTTCCTGCGTAGTGACGTAGGGTTGGGTCGCAATAAACTTGGAACTCTTTGGGTAAAACGAGTTCACCTACCATTTTTTTGAAAGTCTCGCCGCCTTCTTTAAGACGGTGACCTTCAAGGCGGTGACCAAATATCTCATGGAAGAAAACACCACTTGCTTCACCCGACAACATCGCAGGACCAGTATATGGATCAGCGACGGGAGCATTTCTCAAAGCCAATACCCTCTTCACCATGTCTTTGGCATCGGTTACCATTTTCTCTACTGTTGGAAGGCTGTCGAGGTCGTATGCCAGATAGTCTTTGTTGAGTGGTAAACTCATACCGTCGGCAGCTACTGCTTGTGTAGAGAGCATGATGCGTCCGCAAATGCGGTTTTGTACCACTTCTGTACCCTCGGTGTTGACAATATAGACACGAGATACTTGATAGGTCAGACTTGCTTCTCCGCCCAGTAACTCCGGCTCAGCCTTGAAAGCGGCAGAAATCTCGTTGAGTTTCTTGAGCCAGTCAGCCTTGTCTATGTGATAAAAGCGGTTATCGATGGATGCATCATAGTATTTCTCTACGGGAGCATCAGAGAAGCATGCAGCTTTGTCCTCGTTGGCAGCGGTTGTTGCAACTTTGGTCTTTGCTTCGTCGAAAACCTGACAGGCATACTTGTAGCGGCTGTTTGTCTCTTTCCAAATGGCAGCACGGATGCCATCTGTGGCGTTGTCGTCCAGGGGCAGCATGGTGGGTTGCGATACAGACATGCCTTGGTATTGCTGTATCCCCTGGGTAGTATATTTGAAATTGTCAAGTTGCTTGCTTCCGATTCTGATTTGTGGTGAGAACAGACGGATGCGCCCTTCCTCCTCACCATTCTTGTTGCCAAAACTACTTTTTAGCACGAGGGTATATTTGTCTTCCACTCTCATGCTCATGTAGTATGGCTTGTGGTCGGGTTGCTTTTGTAGATGCTCCATGCTGTAGTTGAGTTCCGATTTCAGCGTTTGCAGCAACTTGTCGTTTTGTTGGGCGAACGCAGAAGCGCTGCCCAACAAAATGATGATGGATATAATTATCTTTTTCATTTTTCTTTTTATTTATAAATACCGATTTCTGCAAGTGTTACATCGAAAGTACCAAAATAGTATTGAGAAGGAATGCCCACTTGGATGTATCTCACCTTTTGTGTCCCATTGGCGAATGGCAGAAGGATAGTTTGTCCTGTGCTGGTTCCGAGTGTATTCTCCTCCACATAGGTGGCATCGCTAAGACCGCCGCTCTTGTCGGCAATCTTTAACGTCATCTTTTGTGGGGCAATGTCGTTGTCCTGATCAGATTTGCTAAACGATTTCTGTACCACTTTTATGCCGCTTGCCTCAACTTCTTTACCCAAGTCGATGGTCAAAATATACGTTTGTTGAGAACTGGTGGCAAAAGGTTTCCAACATGTGCTTGTCTTGCCGTCTATGAGATATTCTGGATGTGAGTTGTAGCCATCTTGGTCGGCAACACTGCATTTAATACTTGCTTGGCTGATATCGTAGCAATCTATTTCTGGCAAGTGTGTGGCTCCCATATCCTTGATGTAAGACTCTTTGCCTAATTCCTGATAGTGCTTGTTATAGCGTTCCACGACAAGTCCTGTATGCTGGTGCATAATCTCCAATACCTTATTGCTGATAGCAGGGTCGAATACCTTATATTGTCCACGAGTCTCGTCATTGGCTCCAGCCTCTGTGAGATAAGTGTTCTTTCCTACTACGAGTCTCTTCAGATTTGGCATATTGAGCAAATCTTCCAGCGAGTTGATATCTGCATCTAACTCCAGTGTCTGTAAGTTTTTTGCCCAACTGTCAGATACGTTGCCCGTACTGTTGATGATCTTTCCGTCAGAGCCATATTTCGTCTTGAGAAATTCCTTGAAATCGGATGTAAAGGATGGCTCCTTGCTCAATTCGTATGGGTCGAATTCTATCAAGTCTTTGCAACTTCCTATGTGTCCTGTGCGGTACAGGTTGACTGGCTTGGATGTATCTATTTCATCGGGCAAGACATAGATAGGCTGTGAGGCTATATTCTCGTTTAACTCAAAGTTTCCTTCTGATCCGTCCTTCTTGGTATATTTCAAGTAGGCTGTTTCCAAACCATTTTGCCAACCTGAAAAAATCATAATCAGGTTGTTATCCAAGAAATACTGCTTAGCTACTACTCTGGAGAAAGATATTATTTCCTCGTGCTGGCTGGTGTATGGACGACTGTAGATGGCGTTCTCCAGCGATTCGTTGCCATCCTTGTCGAGAGAGCTAACGATGATTTCATACGTACTGTTGCCGAGGTTTCCTATGCTGTAGGTAGTTGTTCCGCGGTCTAACAGGACAGAGTCCGTGTCAATGTCGTTCGTCCATTTCACCTTGACCTTCTCGATGATAGGATCGCTGTTGTTTGTCCAGTTTACAATAAGTCTTTCCCATCCTGGTGATACCGTGAGGTTGTCACATTTTCCGATGTATCTGATTTCGCCATCGCCAGCCATATCTGCGTATGTGTCCTTGATGTCTTGGCAGGCAGTCAAGGAGGTTATGGCTGCGAGTGATATAATCAATGTCTTTATATTCTTTTTCATGTCTTATTCATCTTTCTTAGTCCAAACTTCCAACTCTTGCAAGAGAAAATAATGTGCGGCGTTGATAGAGGTACCTTGTGACCATGACATCATGTTATCAATGTCATTGTATGTCTTGTTTACAACAATCTTTAGGTATCTGTATCCTTCGCCTTGCTCGCAGAGTAATTTCAGAGGCATATATACAGAGTCGGCTTTCTCTGCCTCTGCTTTTGTGTCGATTGCATTTATATTTCCAACGGCATTGGCTATCCATCTTTCTCTGGTTTCAATATCAGGATCCTGATCATAGCTTGCTACTTTCACCCAGGCTTTTTCGTCCCAGTTTCCTGCAGTTCCGTTGTCATCCTTGGCGGCATATACATCTACAGAGCAAGGCAGCTTATCTATGTAATAACCATTTTTGAAGAGGGTGTAATAATTGTCAATCGTTGTGTTGCTGTAGCACCAGTCAAAAAATGACCTTACATTAAGAGGAGTATAGAATCTCACCTCTGCTGTTAGTCTGTTTTGGTGCATGTCGATGTACATAGGGTCGCCCCATGCTTGAGGACCAGCCAGAAAGCAGTTTCGTTTTATTGCTGCTTTGCTTCCTTCTTTCTGATATTGATCAAAGAAGTCTATACCTTTGAGTTCGCCGTCGAAGAGATATTTCTCTCCCATGCAGTATTCAGGACGCTCCACAGACTTGTCGAAATAAAAGTCGAAATTGCTTTTCTCGAGTTTGTCGGTATTGTAGGCCTTGACATGGCTCCATGCTTGTTCGCGTACCATGTAACCACGGTAATCTTCTGTGCGAATGACAATCGTGTTGTCTTCTGATTTCTGTTTTAACTCGAAGTTTAATGTGTCCTTGCCTTCTGTGATGTTGACCGTTTTGATGAGGATGGTGTCAGGTTGTCCAGACAATGGGTCTGTTCCCAGATAATAAATGTGAGCCATACCCTTTGCATTGGTTGTATTGTCGGTCAAAATGCTGAAACCATTCCAGCCAGAGAGAACTTTCACATTGTTGAAGAATGCGTATGGGGCAGAATCCTCTGTACTGAAGGATACGGCGATAGGGGCACTTTCTTCACCATCTCGCTTTACGAAGCGAACTTCTGCGGGTACATTCTGTTTCGCTTCATTGAATCCCTCCAATACCACAGAGTCCTTCAATGCGCTTGACGTGCGCAGGATTTCGTGCCCGGCATAGTCCTTGTAGCGAATGTTTAAGCCCATCAGGTCTTTGTCGGCAGGAAACTTGAAATGCATGATGGCTCCACCTGGCATTGGCTTGAAGCTGAAAGCTTCTGCGCCAACGGCAGGTTGGAAGGCTGTCTCTTCATCCTTGCATGAACTGAGCGTTACAAGCAGAATGAGAAAATATATGATTCTTTTCATTTCTCTTATTTTTAGATGTTGTTATGATGATTAATTGTTTCCACCCCAACCAGGGTTTTGCTTGCATCCCGAGACGAGAATCTCCTCGCTGCGGATAGGGAAGAAATAATCTCGTGGTGCAGTGAACTTGCGCTTTGACCATACCACGATAGGCCCCTCGTAGTTGTTGTAGAAACGGCGATTGTCAGAGCAGATAACGTTCCATCCGTATTGTGGCTCGTTCAATTCCTGTGGAGCTTCCATCCAACGGCGCAAGTTGTAAAATCTTCTACCCTCGAAGGCAAATTCGATGTTCCACTCTTGGTGAATGATGCTGCGCATTCCTGCCTGTGTGGTCACTTTCTGGGGGTTTCGTGCATAACTCTCCCAGGCTTCACGAACCTTAGGAATGCCAGCTCTCTCACGTACTACGTCTATCTTGCTATATACATGCTCGTCATCAGGGACATCTAAATATTCATTCCATGCCTCTGCCGACATTAGATATAATTCTGCCATACGGAGGTATCTTTGTTTGAAGGCATAAATGTTTGTCTGCAGATAAGAGGCGAATGGCTGGGTGGAATCAATGTATTTCTTAATCCAATAGCCTGTAAGCGACTGTGGAAGAGTAGCATTGATTTTTGTGTCTTCTGTTCCGAAGTTACCTCCTTGCTTCGTGTTGGTGACGGTAGCTTTATAGGTTGCACTATAAGTGCTTGTCGGGCGATACCAGCAAGTTCCGTCTGCTACGATGTCAGCATAGAAGCGAGGTTCTCTATGGCGATGTAGTCCCAGTATCTCTGTATTCAGAGGCACCACGTTGAGGTAGCGGCTATCCGTTTCCTTGCTCATCTGGTATTTGTCGCTCACCCACTGCTTGTCTTCGTCTATAGGCAGACCATGATCTGTGTAGAACATCTCAACCATCTTCATGCTTGGAGCAAGACATCCTTTGGCGCTCTGGTCCAGGAATGCAGATTCTGATCTGTTGGTGTAAGGTGCAAGGCAAATTCCAGCGGCGTAGCCAAATTGACCTTCAAATTCCAAGAGAATCTCAGGATTTGTATATCTCTTGTCGAGCACAGACTGTTGTATGTTGAAAATGGTGTTGAGCATATCTGTTCCTTTGTCATTCGTGCTGTTGTAGAGATGCTTTCCACCAGCAAGGGCATAGTTGATGGCCTCGTCTGCAGCAATGGCAGCCTTGTGCCACTTCTCCTTGTCATAGACAGGGAAGAGACGTTCACCGTTTTTGTTGGTGAAGTTCTTCAGTTGCTCGTTGCCGTTGAAGAGGGGAGAGGCAGCGAAGAGCAGGGCGTATGCCTTGACGGCTGCTGTGGATTCTTTTTTGAAATATGCATGGCGTGACTCCTCGGAGCCACTCATGGTCGGGAGATCGGCAATGGCTTCATCACACAGGCTGACGATGGCATTGACGCAATCGTCAATGGAGGCGCGAGGTTGCTGCATTGCAACCTTATCTGCGTTGGCATCAATATTCTCTGGTACGAGAATGAATGAGCCATATCGCTTGAGCAACTCGAAATAGGTGGAAGCTTTTAGTGCCTTGATTTCGGCTTTCCAAAGCGTCTTTTCATCCTTTGTCATATTTTGGCAGAGATCTACATTGTCTATGAATAAGTTGCAATAGCGTATGAGACAGTAGGCACCATCTTTGCTCCAGATGTTGCAATATGGGTTTTGTGCCATTTGGAGTCCATCTCCTATATAGATGGCAGGACCATATGCCGCCATGTTGTCTCTGAAATATTGACCGGCCACAAACTCGTCAGCACCGAAGAATCCTGGTTGCTCGTCGTAGCTGGTTGCCATGTTGGTAAACATGGCATAGCAAGTTTTGAGCCATTTGTCCACATCGTTTCGCTGCTCGAAATTTGTCTCGATAGTCTCTACGTCTCCTTTAGGAACTACGTCGAGATAGTCGTTGCAAGAGGTGCTCAGCAGCCCGCTTGCCAACAATAGTGAATATATTATTTTTTTCATTGTCATTTATGTCTTTTCTTGTTCTCTTTTTTAGAAGCTGATGTTGATGGCAGCTGAGTAGGTGCGCTGGATAGGATAGTTGAATCCTGATTCACCAAGCTCAACGTCCCAAAGCTTAAAGTTGGTCAGACAGAAGGCATTGTTTACCTTGAACGACAACTTGAAGAGTTTAAGTCCCAATGTACTGACAAACTTCTTTGGTAGGTTGTATGCCACCTCTATGTTTGTACAGCGCAGGAATGAGCAGTTGCGCATGAAGTAGGTGCTCTTGCGAATCTCTGCGTTGCTGCTGCTATACCAGTCTTCTTGTGGGTTGTGTTGTGCGATGCTCGATGTTGACAATCTTGGCCAAAAGGCGTGAGTATCTTGGTTGTCCTCAGACCAGTGGCTGTCGTAGATGGCTTTCAGCATGGCGTGGTCACCATAGAAAGGAGATACTTTGATAGGATTGATAAAGAACGAGCGTTGCCCAGAACCCTGGAAGGCAAAATTGAGTTCCCATCCCTTATAGTTGACGAAACCTGTGAAACCATAAATAAGGCGAGGGGTCTCTGGGTAGCCGATGTAGGTGGCGTCGTTCACGTCTATGACGCCATCGTTATTGATGTCTCGGTACTTGATATCTCCAGGCATCACGTCGCCGTCTTGCCGTGGCGAGTTGTCTATCTCTGCTTGGTCACGGAAAAGACCTTCTGCGATATAACCGATTGGCTGACTGATTTCATGTCCCACTTTACGTTGCCATGCTGGTTTGTTGGTCGCCTCTTCTACTTCTTTGTATTTTGTCTTGTTATAAGTGAGAGTTCCATTCAGAATCATCCAGCAATCGTTGCTGAATGCCTTCTGTACTTTCAAGGAGAGGTCAACACCACGTGAGTCTGTTTTGCCGATGTTGGCAAGAGGATCTACCTCGATACCCATGTTGGCTGGTATGGTGGTACGTGTGGAGATGATATTGTGTCGAATCTCCTGATATATGTCTGCTTGTGCCTCGATCAAACCACCGAAGAGCTTAGCCTCAATACCCAGGTTCTTTTGTTCTGCTATTTCCCAGAGAATGTTAGGGTTGGCGTATGCTACAATCTGTTTACGTGCGAATTGTGCACCTGCATTCGCCGTTGGGTCTTGTTCTCCAGTTCCTGCGGCTGTTGTTCCTATCTGTGGTAAAAATACGAAGCGAGGTGTCTCCACGATACCATCGTTTCCCACCTTACCCCAGGATAGACGGAATTTCAGGTAGCTGATGTATTTGTCGAGTTTCTTCATCCAAGGTTCGTTGGATGCCACCCAAGCTCCACCTACGGCAGGGAAGAAACCGAAACGCTTTGCCTTAGCGAAACGTTCGGAACCATTGTAGCCAAAGCTGCCCTCTATGAAATAACGGTCTTTATAACCATAATTTCCACGTGCAGAGTAGGTTAAGTTGCGCTGTGGTTGGCCGTTGAGTACGTCGCTTATAGGGGTGAAGGTGCGTTCTTGTGATTGAACCACGGCAGTAAGTGATGTTTGGTGGTTACCCCAAGCTGCTTGGTGAATCAATGTACCTGTATAGGTGATTCTTGTATCGGTACTTCTTGCTCCCTCATTAGCGTTCAATGTGCGGCTTGCCATGGAATTCTCCACGTCAGCGAGTGTAAACTTACCGGTCTCGTTGTCATAACTGGATAGATAATATTTGTATGGAGTGGTAAAGAACTCGTTACTGTAGTAGCCTGTTTGTACCAAAGAAGCACTTGCTCTGAACTCCAAACCTTTTACCAATTTTGACAGGTTGTGAATATATTCTGCTCGATTGGTGGTGGAGAAACGTGTACGGTTGATGTAACCTTTCTGGATCTCCATATATGGATTGGTCTTCTTGCTGGCTGTTGTTCCAAAAAGGATATGAGGAAAATTATGCGTCTCGTCGGCTGGATAGGTAGGAGCAAAGTCCACAGGTGAGGCATTGAATGCGTAATAATAAGCCTCGGTCTGGCTGGTTTGTGGACCATGGTACTTGTCCAATGTGGCTACGGAGTTGATGACCAATTTGATGCCTGAGCGCAGATCGATGTTCAAGTTGGTGCGGAACTGCGTCTGGTTGTTGACGATGTTGCAGTCAAAGTCATTCAGTTTGTCGGTCTTGATCATACCCTCGTCACGATTGTAGTTGATGGCAGCATAATACTGTACTTTCTTCGAACCACCACGAATGTTGACACCCGCACGATGGTTCCACGCAAAGTCCTTGAAAAGCTGCTTGTACCAGTCTGTATGAGGATAGAGCCAACTTGGATATTTACCAGAGGCGGTTTTGTTGATATAATCAACAGAATATTGTGGAGTCGCATTTGGATTGCGTCCCAACTGGGCTTGGTCGTACATCCTCATATAGGTGATAGGATCCACTACGTCGATGGTGCTGGTAGGCTGTGTCAAGACAGACTCATATCTGAAGTTGGTATATACACTACCTTCCTCACCCTTTTTGGTAGTAACCTTGATGACACCATTGGCACCACGGGCACCATACATAGCGGTAGCCGAGGCATCCTTCAACACGCTGAAGCTTTCGATATCCTCCACTTGGATACGAGAAAGTTCCAGCTTGGAAGACTCCACGCCATCAATCAAAATCAAAGGGTCGGTGTTGGCACCGCTCTGGAAGGAAGTGATACCACGGATGTAGAACTTCGTGTTCATCTCGCTTTCGGTCAAACCACCAGGAAGACCACCTGTCTGCCAGGCTACCATACCTGGAATACGACCAGCGAAAGAAGTCGTCAGGTCGGAACTTGATACCTTTAAGTCACCTGGCTTTACAGTCGTAATAGAAGATACGACGCTCTCCTTCTTCTGTGTACCGAAGGCTACGACCTGCACTTCGTCCAGGTTCTTGGCATCAGGGCGCAGGTCAATCTTCAAGGAACGCTGAGGATTCTTGATTTCTGCAAATTCATTTTTGTAGCCTACGAAGGAGAACTTGAGTACATCGCCTTTGCGAGCTTTCAGAGAAAATTCTCCGTTTACGCCAGTGGTAGTACCTGTCTTGGTGCCTTGCAGCAAGACATATACACCAGGCAGTTCGACACCATTCTCATCGACTACCTTTCCCTTGATGTCGTAAAACTCGCCGGCTCCTTTTGAGATGTGTAGGGTTCCCTTGGTGACGGTGATAAACTGCTTGTCAATCTTAAAAGTCAAGCCTTTTCCTGTGAGAAGCTGCGTCATAGCCTCACGTACGTTGGAAGCCTTGATGTTTCGACTCACGGTCAACCCCTCTACGTCCTGGCTGGCGTAGAGTACCTTGTACTTGGTAGCCTTTTCCAATCGCTTGAAAGCTTTGGCGAGGCTCTCGTTCTTCATGTTGATGACGATTTCCTGTGCCTGCCCCTGGGCTATGATTGGCTGTGCCAAGCCTGGAGACATCAAGAGGGAACTCATCAGCAAACAATCTCTCAATGTTTTCTTCATTTTACGCTGATTATAGTTTAAAATTACTTATAAGTCGTAAAGAAATGAAATAAGACACCCCTTTTGAAAGAAAAAATGAAATAAAACGTGACAATTTTGTTAGAACTGCCACGTTTTATTTTCGTATTGTAGTAAAAACTTGTAAAATCGTTAAACAGGAAAATGAGGAGATTCTTTACTTGATATGTAAAGTCTCGTCCTCTAAGATGGCCTTGAATCTGCCGTAGCTGTTAAGTAACTCTACGGCACGCTCCAACGATTCGCTTCTCTGGCAGAAGTAGCGGAGCTTCAGGTTCTTCAAGGCTTCATTGTCGAAGACAACGTTCACGTTGTACCATCTGCCGATGTTTTTGGTCACTTCGGCGAGGGTGGCATCGTCATAATAGATGAAACCTTGCAACCAGTAGGTATAGGTGTCCATGTTTTCTACACTCATGGCGAGAGGGGCGTTTTCGTTGACCGTGACTCCCTGGCCTGGCACGAGTTTCACGGAGCGAGACTCCTTCTTGTCGCTTACCAGCACCGAACCGGTGAGCAGGGCTACATGGCATGGTTCGCCCTTGTAGCAACTTACGTTCAACTCAGTTCCTAAAACCTTGGCTTCAGCTTTCTCCGTGCTGATGATGAACGGATGCTCCTTGTCTTTGGTTACCTTGAAGTAGGCTTCTCCCTCCAGATATACTCTGCGCT
>OQVR01000660.1_pt1 | contig 15463 bp, 9 predicted proteins | sample 1691521 | NCBI WGS metagenome assembly OQVR01 (sample SAMN03418256, study PRJEB22391) | human gut metagenome | biome: human-gut; feature: organic feature; material: feces | host: Homo sapiens | place: Tanzania | collected 2013-01
ACGCTGCCACTTGCCTTGTCATTATAGCCAAGCTGATAAGGAATGTATACGCGCCACTTGTCACCAATGTGCATGTACTGCAATACTGTGCTAAAACCATTGACAATATTGCCACCTACAGCAAAGGTGCTTGGCTGGGCAGTAGCCTCATCAAAATCGCCTGTCCACGACTGGTCGAACAAATAACCGTCGCTATAGCTTTCGGACGGAATAAGTCGACCACTATAGTGCACATCAACCGTATCGGTATACAGAGGACATCCGGCTCCAGTGCCTTCCTTCAATACGTTGACAAGCACGTGGTCGTAGCTATGTGTAGCTACATTGCCCTCGTACGACCATTTGCGCAGAATCTTCCAGTCGGTATTGCCGGCATCAACGAGAGCCTTCACCTCATTGTACTTCTGGTCGAAATACTGTTCGTTGCGAGTCTGCCAATCGTTAAACTCCGTATCCTCTTCGTTGCTTTCGCTGCACGACACAAGCGCTGACGACAGCATCATGACGAGCAACGAAAGAAAATATAAGCTGAATCTCTTCATTTAAATGTATTGTGTCAAATATATGTTATTATGCTGCAAGCCAAAGCTTACTGAAGCTTCTTCAAGAGGCTTGTGATGCTAACCTTGTCCTCGATGATGTCGCGAAGCTGGTCTATGCTTACACGCTCCTGCTCCATAGTGTCGCGGAAACGCAAGGTTACGGTGTTGTCCTTCAGTGTGTCATAATCCACAGTTACGCAATAAGGAGTACCTATAGCGTCCTGACGACGATAACGCTTGCCGATAGTATCCTTCTCATCATAGTGAGTATTGAAGTGGAACTTGAGATCGTTTACAATCTCGCGAGCCTTCTCTGGCAGTCCGTCCTTCTTTACAAGTGGCAACACAGCGAGCTTGGTAGGAGCGAGTGCCGGTGGCAAAAGAAGTACAACACGTGTCTCACCATTCTCGAGTTGCTCCTCACGATAAGAGTGACACATAACCGAGAGGAACATACGGTCGACACCGATAGAAGTCTCGATTACATACGGAGTGTACGACTCCTTGGTCTGTGGATCGAAGTACTTGATTGAACGTCCTGAGAACTTTTCGTGCTGAGAAAGGTCGAAGTTGGTACGGCTATGTACACCCTCTACCTCCTTAAAGCCGAATGGCATCTTAAACTCGATGTCGGTAGCAGCGTTGGCATAGTGAGCCAGCTTCTCGTGGTCGTGGAAACGATAATTCTCTGCACCGAAGCCGAGAGCCTGGTGCCACTTCATGCGCAGCTCCTTCCATCTCTTGAAGTATTCGATCTCGGTGCCTGGCTGTACAAAGAACTGCATCTCCATTTGCTCGAACTCGCGCATACGGAAGATAAACTGGCGTGCCACAATCTCGTTACGGAAAGCCTTACCAATCTGAGCGATACCGAAAGGAATCTTCATACGGCCAGTCTTCTGAACGTTGAGGTAGTTAACGAAGATACCCTGTGCAGTCTCCGGACGTAGATATATCTTGTTGGTACCATCGGCTACCGAACCCATCTCTGTAGAGAACATAAGGTTGAACTGACGAACGTCGGTCCAGTTCTTTGTTCCGCTTATAGGGTCAACAATGCCCTCGTCCTCGATAATTTGCTTAAGCTCTGCAAGGTCTGGACCCTGCATAGCCTCGGTGTAACGCTCGTGCAAAGCGTCACGCTTCTGCTGATGCTCGAGCACACGACCATTAGTAGCACGGAACTGAGCCTCATCAAACGATTCGCCGAAACGCTTGCGTGCCTTGGCTATCTCCTTCTCTATCTTCTCGTCGTACTTGGCTATCTGATCCTCGATAAGAACATCGGCACGATAGCGTTTCTTAGAGTCGCGGTTGTCGATGAGAGGGTCGTTGAAGGCATCAACGTGTCCACTTGCCTTCCATATTGTAGGATGCATAAAGATAGCAGAGTCGATGCCCACGATATTCTCGTGAAGAAGCACCATGCTCTTCCACCAATATTCCTTGATGTTGTTCTTAAGTTCAACGCCGTTCTGTCCGTAATCATAGACAGCGGCAAGACCGTCATAAATCTCGCTGCTTGGGAATACGAAACCATACTCTTTGCAGTGACTCACGATTTTCTTGAAAACGTCTTCTTGTGCCATTGTTATATGTGTTTTATTATTCTGAAATTCTGCATTAAATTGCTTATAGGATGCAAAGATACGCTTTTTTGACTGATTTCGTAACGTTATTCAAGTTAAATGTTATGAAACTCAGCCCCGAAACACGTCTATATGCTTACAATTTCCATTTTTTTTAGTACCTTTGCTATTGACTATTAGCATAAAACAACGCACACGATATACTTATGGATGACGAGATAAAAGACATAGAGCAACATTCCGACTACAAACCGGTGAACCGATTCGACGCTTCTGCCGTACATCATCTTAGCGGTATGTACCAAAACTGGTTTCTGGACTACGCCTCATACGTAATCCTTGAACGTGCCGTGCCACATATCGAGGACGGTCTAAAGCCAGTACAGCGACGCATATTGCACTCGATGAAGCGTATGGACGACGGACGATACAACAAGGTGGCCAATATTGTGGGACATACTATGCAGTTTCACCCGCATGGCGACGCTTCTATAGGCGACGCATTGGTGCAGATGGGACAAAAGGACTTGCTCGTAGACTGCCAGGGTAACTGGGGAAACATACTCACCGGCGACCGTGCTGCGGCTCCACGATACATCGAGGCGCGCCTCTCGAAGTTTGCTCTCGACGTGGTGTTCAATCCGAAGACCACCGATTGGCAGCTCTCGTACGACGGTCGTAACAAGGAACCGATAACGCTGCCTGCCAAGTTTCCGCTGCTTCTGGCACAGGGAGCTGAGGGCATTGCCGTAGGACTGAGTTCGAAGATAATGCCACATAACCTCGTAGAGATATGCGATGCAGCCATTCACTACTTGCGTGGCGAGGAATTCCAGCTTTATCCCGACTTCCCCACAGGTGGATCGGTTGACGTGGCAAAATACAACGACGGTCAGCGTGGCGGCATGATTAAGGTGCGCGCCAAGATAGAGAAGCTCGACCAGAAGACCATCGTAATACGCGAAATACCCTACTCGAAGACTACCACAACGCTCATCGACTCAATCCTCAAGGCTATCGACAAGGGAAAGATCAAGGCTAAGAAGGTAGACGACAACACAGCAGCCGAAGTTGAGATACAGGTGCATCTTGCTCCAGGCGTTTCGAGCGACAAGACTATCGATGCGCTGTACGCATTCTCCGACTGCGAGATAAACATCTCGCCCAACTGCTGTGTCATCGAAGACAACAAGCCGTGCTTCCTCACCGTCAGCGACGTGCTGCGCCATAGCACCGACACCACAATGGGACTGCTGCGCAAGGAACTCCTCATACGCAAGGCGGAACTTGAAGAGCAGCTGTTCTTCTCGTCGTTGGAGCGCATTTTCATTGAGGAGCGCATATACAAGGAGAAGAAATTCGAGCAGTCGAAGTCGCAAGACGAGGTTGTAGCGTTCATCGACTCGAAGCTCGAACCCTTCAAAAACCAGATATTCCGTGTGCCTGCCAGCAAGACTTCGGCTGAAGGCATTGTGGAGCAGGAGATGGTGGAATACACGTTCCACCGCGAAATCACACGCGACGACATTCTGCGACTGCTCGAAATCAAGATGCAGCGCATACTGAAGTACAACAAGGACAAAGCCGACGAACTTATAGCACGCATCAAGGCTGAGCTGGCTGACATAGAGTACGACCTCGCCCACATGACCGAGGTAACCATACACTGGTTTGAATATATCCGCGACAAGTATGGCAAGGACCATCCGCGCCGCACCGAGATACGCAGTTTCGACACCATCGAGGCTTCGAAGGTGGTAGAGGCTAATCAGAAACTCTACATCAACCGACAGGAAGGATTCATCGGAACCGGCCTTAAGAAGGATGAGTTTGTGTGCAACTGCTCCGACATCGACGACATAATAGTGTTCTTCAAGGACGGAAAATACAAGATGGTGCGTGCTGCCGACAAGATATTTGTGGGCAAGAACATACTGCATGTTCAGGTGTTCAAGCGCAACGACAAGCGTACTATATATAATGTGGTGTATCGCGACGGCAAGAACGGACCAGCTTACATCAAGCGTTTCTTCGTTCCTACAATGACAGTGGGCAAGGACTACGACCTCACGCAGGGCACTCCGGGCTCGCGTGTGCTCTACTTCACAGCCAATCCCAATGGCGAGGCTGAGGTAATCAAGGTTACCCTCGAAGCCAACCCGAAGCTGAAGCGAATATTCATCGACAAGGATTTCTCTGAAATAGGCATCAAGGGACGCACCTCAAAGGGCAATCTCGTGACGCGAAACCCCATCCACCGCATCGGACTCAAGAGTCATGGACATTCTACTCTGGGCGGTCGCAAGGTGTGGTACGACCCCGATGTCAACCGACTCAACTACGACGAGCACGGCAGATTGCTGGGCGAGTTCTACGACGACGACTCAATACTCGTAGTGCTCGACGACTGCAACTTCTACATCTCGACATTCGATGCCAACAACCATTACGAGTCGAACATCAAGATTATCGAGAAGTGGGATCCCGACAAGGTGTGGACAGCAGTGCTGTACGATGCCGACAACGACAACAATCTGTATCTTAAGCGATTCCGTATGGAAGCAACCAAGCGCCCGCAGAACTACATCGGCGAGAATCAGGAGAGCCGGTTGGTGCTGCTTACAGATACGGTTTATCCCCGACTGGAGGTTGACTATGCCCCGACTACGGCTCCCGACGGCTCGACAATGCAACGTCCGCCACTCGAAATCGATGCTGAAGAGTTCATCGCTGTCAAGGGATTCAAGGCAAAAGGCAAACGCGTGACTACGCTCGAAGTGGCTGATGTAAAAGAACTGGAGCCTACACGATTCCCCGAACCGGAGACAGACGAGGCTGACGACGCTGCCGATGAAGAACCCGAAAACCTCGACCCCGATGCAGGCAAGAGCCAGCAGCAGGTGATAGACGAAATGACCGGACAACTCAACATATTTACTGAGAATGCAGATCTTTAAGTATATACTCATAGGCATCGCGCTGATTGGCAATGGCGCTCTCCCGGCTGCTGCTCAAACCCTGAGCGACAGCCCGTCTGCTGAGGCTCAACATGTCCGCAGTGAGCGCCCCACGCTCAAGACCAACGCCATGATGATAGGTGTGGGAGCAACCAATATGCTCGACACCTATCTCTCGCCCGAGAAGTATCGTGGCGTTGACATACGCTTCCTCTCGCACACACGTCGCGAGAAGGACTCCACCGCGTGGATCAACCAGTTTCAACACGAGGGCAACATTGCCTACGCCGACAACCGGTCGGGCAATGGCGGCGAGATGGTGGGAGGCTATACGTTTCGCTACTCGCTCTTGCGCAAGTGGAACGTAAGCCTGTGGAGCCATCCGTTGCAACTCATTGCCGGTGGAACGGCAGCCGCCAACATCGGTATGATATACAATACCCGCAACGGCAACAACCCTGCCAATGCGCGCCTGTCGCTGCACATAGAGCCTACCGTAGGCTTCGACTATCCCATAGGACGCCCCAGCAGCAAGCGTGGCATTGCCTTCCGACCGAGCGACGCAGCACGTTATCCGGTGGTGTTGCACTACGAAGCCTCGGCACCTCTGTTCGGACTGATGTTCTCGCCCAACTACGGACAGTCGTATTACGAGATATTCAACCGTGGCAACTACGACCACAACTGCGTGCCTACGACCGTAGGTTCAACCCCATCGTTGCGCCAGATGCTCACCCTCGACTTCCGTCTGGCACACACTACATGGCGCATCGGCTATCTCGGAACCATAGAGCAGTCGCACGTCAACAACCTCAAGACCCACATCTACACCCATTCGCTCATGATAGGTATAGTGAAGAGGTTCCGTACGCAGAAGCAATAGCCGTAGAACTACCAAAGAACTTACAGCAAACCAATGTGAAATGCTCCTCCATACGATAGGAGGATAAAGACAGACAGATGACAAACAGAAAGCTTTTCTGCAACATTGTTATGGCAATCGTTGCGATATTCTCGCTCGGTTCGTGCGTTGACGAGGAGGAATATGCCGACAATCCGCGTGGCAATTTTGAGGCTTTGTGGAAGATAGTGGACGAACACTACTGCTTCTTCGACTACAAGAAGGAGCAGTACGGACTCGACTGGAACGCCGTTTACGACAAATACTCGCGCCAGATAGCCGATGACATGACCGACAGCCAGCTGTTTGAGGTACTGGGCAATATGCTCGGCGAGTTGAAGGACGGCCATGTCAATATGTATTCGTCGTGGGATGTGGCGCGCAACTGGTCGTGGCACGAGAACTATCCTTCAAATCTGAGCGACACACTCATCAACCGCTATCTCGGCACCGACTACCGTATATCCTCAGGCATGCGCTATCGCATACTCGACGACAACATCGGCTACATACGTTGTACGTCGTTTGCAACGGCAATGGGCGAGGGCAATCTTGACGAAATACTCTATTATCTCATGCCGTGCAACGCTCTCATCATCGACATACGCGACAATGGCGGCGGACTCGTTACATCGGCAGAGCAGTTGGCGGCACGATTTACCAATAGTCCGTTGCTTGTAGGCTACATGCAGCATAAGACAGGACGCGGCCATTCTGACTTCTCGTCGATGGAGGAGCAGCGCCTTAAGCCGTCGAAGGGAATACGCTGGCAGAAACGCGTGGCTGTATTGACCAACCGTTCGGTGTACAGCGCCGCCAACGAATTTGTCAAGTACATGCGCTGTTGTCCTAATGTTGTGCAGATAGGCGACCGCACCGGTGGCGGAGCAGGAATGCCTTATTCCAGCGAACTGCCCATTGGTTGGAGCATACGCTTCTCGGCTTGTCCCATGTACGACAAGGACGGCAACAGCACCGAGTTCGGTATAGCGCCCGACTACGACGTGCAGCTCTCGCAAACCGACCTTCTTCGTGGCAAAGACACTATAATAGAGAAGGCGCGAGAGGTGCTCAGACAATGACAATTGAATCATTAACATAATAAAAACAATTCACTATGAACAAAGCAATCAACACTAACAACGCTCCCGCAGCAATCGGTCCGTACTCACAGGCTATTGAGGCTAACGGCATGGTATTCGCATCTGGTCAGCTTCCTATTGACCCTGCAACTGGCAATTTCGCCGAGGGTGGCATCAAGGAGCAGACCCGTCAGTCGCTCACCAATGCACAGAACATCCTCAAGGAGGCTGGTACCGACCTGGCACACGTTGTTAAGACAACAGTATTCTTGAGCGATATGGCAAACTTCGGTGAAATGAACGAGGTGTACTCTGAATTCTTCACACAGCCTTTCCCTGCACGTTCAGCCGTTGCAGTGAAGACTCTTCCGAAGAATGCGCTTGTTGAAGTAGAGTGCATCGCAATGAAGTAACGCTCCGCAGAAATACGTATAGAAATGAATGGAGACTACAGCAAGATTTCTGCCGTAGTCTCCATTTTTAGTTTCCGGGCAATAATAAGCCCGCTGAACCCCATCTTCCTAACAATAAACTAACCATTACAACATGAAGTTAAGTTCACTTTTACTCATGGCTCTATGCCTTCCGCCACTGCTGAACGATGCCGTCGGCCAGGCAAAAGAGAGTCAGTTTCAGTTGAAGCAATGCAATGTTGCCAATCCTGAGAACACCCCACATGCGGTATTTCCCGTTCCGAGCCGCAGACAGATGCTGTGGAACGAGACCGAGTTTTACGCCTTCTTCCATTACGGTATGGACACATACACCGGCAAGGAGTGGGGCGACGGCACCGAAGACGAATCCACATTCGCCCCGACACGAGTGCCCGACCCTGCCCAATGGCTCCGTGTGGCCAAGCAGGCGGGCATGAAGGGCGGCATAGCCGTAGTGAAACATCACGACGGATTCTGCCTCTGGCCCACCAAGACAACCGACCACAGCGTGCTCAACTCAGCCACTGAGACAGCCCGCAAGACAAATATTCCGCGCGACTTTGCCCGTGCAGCGCGCAAGCTGAAGATGAAATACGGATTCTACGTGTCGCCGTGGGACCTCAGCAGCATCTACTGGGGCGAAAAAGACAGCCAAGGACGCTACACCGACAACTACGCAAAGAAGGTGTTTTTCCCCCAATGTGTAGAGCTGGCGCAATATGGTTCCGACCAGTTTGAGATGTGGTTTGACGGTGCAACGGGTGGCGATCATGCCGGATATTACGGTGGAGCATACGGCGGCAAGGGTACAACGGGCCGCCGAACGATTGACAATGCACAGACATTCTACGACATTCCCAACCTGCGCGACTCCATTCACAAGCTGCTTCCTAACGTTGTGATGTGGGGAGTAGGCGGTGAGGTGCGCTGGATAGGCAATGAAGCAGGCCACGCAGGCGAAACCTGCTGGGCAATGGGGTCGGGCGAGAGCGGCAATGCCAATGGTTGGCGCTGGAATCCGGGCGAAAGTGACGCCAAGGCTACCACAGGCGGATGGTTCTGGAAGAAGAACGAGAAAGTGCTTTCAGCCGAACGGCTCTTCCAGATGTATCTGGAGACAGTGGGACGCAACGCTACGCTCATCCTCAATCTGCCCCCCGACGTCAATGGACTTATTCCGCAAGCCACCGCTCAACGTATGGCTGAACTCGGACGCATGCTCAAGACGCGACTGGGCAACGACCTTGCGCTGAAGGCTAAAATCAGTGTGAGCGAGGAGCGCACCCCCGGTGCACACACCGACTATTCCGTACGCCGACTCACCGACGGCAACAAGAACACCTATTGGGCAACGAACGACGCCACGACACACGCCACCATCACGCTGAAGTGGGACAAAGCAGTCACCGTGCGATACGTTCAGCTCATGGAGCACATCAAGCTCGGACAGCGCGTGCGCTCGTTCACGATAGAGACAAGCGACGACGGCACCACATTCACGCCGCGCGCCACCAACATCCAGACCACCACTATTGGCTACAAGCGCATCGTTCCGCTCAACGGATCTACCGCCAAGAGCTACGAGGGCGACGGATATAAGGTGAAGGCAATGCGCATTACCATCAACGACAGCAAGGCTTGTCCGCTGATTCAGAGTCTGTCGGTATTCTAATCTCTCTAAAATCATACTACAATGAACTTCAAGATATATACAATCCTCTCTAAAATCATACTACAATGAACTTCAAGATATATACAATCATAGCCGCGCTTGCACTGCCAATGGCTGTGTCGGCGCAGAACACCGAGCGCAAGCTGTGCGACTTTGAGTCGGCTGATGCCTACCGCTCGATAAGGGTGTACGACACATGGGAGAACTCGCCCTTCCGCAACAACACCGTTGAGGGAAACATACAGGTAGTGCAGAATCACCTGAATGATGCCGACCCTGTGCGCGGTTTTGTCCCCAATCCCTCGCACCATATCCTCGCCGTGCAACGTTCGCGCTTCGGCAGCAACACGTTCGGTGCACTCGTAGGGCTGAAAGAACCTTTCGCCCAGACTAAGACCGTGCAATACGTGCACGTGAAGATATACTCGCCCAAGGGCGGACCAGCCATGCTCATCGGACTTGGCAACCGTGACGACCGTCCGCACCAGTCGCCTCTGACCGAGCAGTTTTGGGCTACAGCCTCGCAACCGCTCGTTGCCAATCATTGGAACGATGCCGTGTTTGCCGTGTCGGGAGCCAATGGCGTGACCATACACAATCTGCTCATAGTGCCCGATGCTACCTCGCCCCACAATCTGACAGCCGACTTTGCCGCCTACATCGACGACATCGTGCTCTCAGCCGACGAAAAGCCGTTCTTCACCGTAGGCGCATTTGCAACCTCGCGTAGCTTCAAGCGTGGCGACCTCGTTAAGCTCAGCCGAGGCGTTGACGACCTTGGCGGCGGACTCAACGGCGACATCCTGCTTGCCGACGGGTCGGCTGTGACGGGCCGTACCGCCAAGTGTGGCGAGCCGTTGAGCGTAAAGGCAGTTCCGGCACCGGGATTCCGATTCAACAAACTCGTAATCCGCCACGGCAGAAACATCGACGGCAACGCACCGGGCGACTGGACAGAGACCGTAGTTACAGCCGACCGCTTCAACAACGGCACCTATACCATACCCGCCAACGTCATCGACGGCGACCTTAGATTTGTGCCTTACTTCAGCAGTGTGGCTGCCGAAGTGAAGTAAAAAGAAAAGCTATTGTTTGCGGCCCAACTATGCAACTGTGTTGCACATGGTATTTCTTAACTTTGCATTCAGAAACAATAAAAACAAACAGATATGAATGTAAAGCTAATTAGAATCATTGTTGGAGCCGTTTTGCTCGCAGCCGCTGCCATAATAGGGCATTCGGTGCAGTTGCCAGTGTGGCAAATGCTCCTTATTTATCTTGTGCCCTATTTGGTAGTGGGCTACGATGTTGTGGGCGAGGCGTTTGAAGGAATATGTCATGGTGAGGTGTTCGATGAGGACTTCTTGATGTTCGTAGCTACCGTAGGAGCCATGTGTATAGGCTTTTTGCCCGGTGCCGAACCGCAGTTTGCCGAAGCCGTATTTGTTATGCTGTTCTTTCAGGTGGGCGAACTGTTTGAGCATTATGCCGAACACCGCTCGCGCCGCAGCATACGTGCGCTTATGGACATACGCCCCGACACAGCCAATGTGTTGCGTAACGGCAAGGTGCAGACCGTGAGTCCGGACACAATAGCCGTCGGCGAGACCATCATCGTGAAGCCGGGCGAACGTGTGGCACTCGACGGCGAGATAGTTGACGGCACATCGGCACTCAATACTGTGGCACTTACGGGCGAGAGTATGCCGCGCGACGTGCATGAGGGCGACCAGGTTGTGTCGGGATGCGTCAACATATCGGGCGTGCTGACCGTCAAGGTGCAGAAGAGTTTCGGCGAGTCGACAGCCTCAAAGATAATAAGTATGGTGGAGAATGCTTCGGAGAAGAAGTCGAAGAGCGAAGCCTTCATCACCCGTTTTGCACGTGTCTATACGCCCATAGTTGTTATAGTGGCACTGGTTCTGGCGTTCGTTCCGCCATTGTTCTGCGGCGTTTATGTAGAGGCTCTCACCACGTGGCTCTACCGTGCGTTGACATTCCTTGTGGTTTCATGTCCCTGCGCTTTAGTCATTTCCATTCCGCTGTCGTTCTTCGGTGGCATAGGTGGAGCGTCGCGCCACGGCATATTGATAAAGGGTGCAAGCTATATCGACGCCCTGTCAGAACTCGATACCGTCGTGTTCGACAAGACTGGAACCCTCACTCACGGCGAATTTTGTGTTGAGGCCATCCATCCCGACAAGATTTCGCCAGAACATCTGCTTCATCTTGCAGCCCATGTGGAGCGGTACAGCACCCACCCCATAGCCGTTTCGCTGAAGCAGGCGTTCGGTAATGAGGCTGACGGATGTAAGGTTGAGGACGTAGAGGAGATAGCCGGTCACGGCGTACGTGCCATAGTGAATGGCCATACGGTGTGCGTTGGCAACGAGCGCATGATGGATTCGGTGGGCGCAGAGTGGCATAAGTGTCATCTGGTGGGCACCACGGTGCATGTAGCCATTGACGGTGAGTATGCCGGACATATCGTTGTGGCAGACCGAATTAAGGAAGATGCTGCCGACGCTATAGCCGGATTGCACGCTATGGGCATCAGCAATACCGTCATGTTGACTGGCGATCGCAAGGAAGTAGGAGAGGATGTAGCACGCCGTGTTGGCATTGACGATTGCCACACGCAGCTGTTGCCAGCCGACAAACTCGGCATTCTCGAGCAATTGCTCGATAAGAAAAAGAATAACACTACGCTGGCTTTCGTTGGCGACGGCATAAACGATGCGCCCGCATTGGCGCGTGCCGACGTTGGTGTAGCGATGGGAGCGCTCGGTTCGGATGCTGCCATTGAGGCTGCAGACGTTGTGTTGATGGACGACAAACCTTCGAAAATAGTAACAGCCATACACATAGCGCGACGCACACTGGGCATAGCACGGCAGAACGTATGGTTTGCCATAGGCGTCAAAGTGCTCGTGCTGTTGCTCGCCGCAGTGGGTTTGGCTACTATGTGGATGGCTGTGTTTGCCGATGTGGGCGTTATGGTGTTGGCGGTATTGAACGCCATGCGTACGCTTAGGCTGTCGTCAGACTGAGGGTATGCCCTTTCCTTAGATTAAGGGCATACCAAGCTTGGCGCATTCGCGGCGCATGTCTTCGGGCCAGATGCTTGCCTGGATCTCGCCGATGTGCGCCTTGTGCAGCAGAACCATGCAGAGACGGCTCTGACCTATACCACCGCCGATTGACAGCGGCAGCTCGTCGGCAAGCAGTCGGCGGTGGAAATAGAGTTGTTCACGGTCTTCCTTGCCCTCAATTTTGAGTTGGCGGAGCAACGATTCCTTGTCGACACGTATGCCCATTGACGAAAGTTCGAACGAGCGTTCGAGCACAGGATACCATATAAGTATGTCGCCGTTGAGGCCCTCCTTACCGTTCTCGGCTACTGTAGACCAATCGTCGTAGTCGGGAGCACGTCCGTCGTGCTTCTCACCGTTCGACAGTTTGCCGCCTATACCTATTATAAATACGGCTCCGTATTTCTTGCATATAGCGTCCTCGCGCTCCTTCGGCGAGAGGTCGGGGTACATCTGCAGCAAGTCTTCGCTATGAATGAAGTGTATTTGTTCGGGAAGGAAGGGCTTGATGTTCTCGTATGTCTCGCAAACCAGATATTCCGTGCGGCGAATGGCGGCATAGATGCGCTCCACAATCGATTTGAGGAATGCCACGTTGCGCTGTTCTTCGGTGACAACGGCTTCCCAGTCCCACTGGTCAACGTACAATGAGTGCAGGTTGTCGAGTTCCTCGTCGGCACGTATTGCGTTCATGTCGGTGTACACACCGTATCCTGGCTTAACGTTATATTCAGCCAATGTGAGTCGCTTCCACTTGGCAAGCGAGTGTACAACTTCCGCTTTCTGGTCGCCAAGGTCCTTGATTGGGAATGTGACGGGACGCTCAACGCCGTTGAGATCGTCGTTGATGCCGAGTCCCTGAAGCACAAACAGAGGTGCGGTGACGCGTCGCAGGCGCAGTTCTGTAGAAAGATTCTCCTGAAAAAAATCCTTTATGAGTTTGATGCCCTGCTCGGTCTTGTGCATATCGAGAAGAGCATGGTAGTGTTCTGGTTTTATTATTATACTCATTTTGTTGTATTTTTAATTTCGTTTTGCAAAGGTAATAAATTGTGGCAAACTGACAAATGAATACGATATAAAATATTAAAACGACACAAAGTTTTATTGATAAGATAGCAAACTGACAAGCTTTACAGTGCAAACAATATTTGTATTAACGTCAAAACTATTGTCAGTTTAGCGAAATATTGTTAACTTTGCACTCGGAATGCAAAGTGCATACCAAGGGGTGGCGGAATATTTCCGTCTGAGATTATACCCTCAGAGCTGATCCGGACAATACCGGCGTAGCGAAAAGGTTAAGCATTAAAGGCAGCCCCTTTTATGTATTATTGGTCATTACGGCTTATTTCAGGAAAACTTTTTGGTCGGATGACGTTAAAAAATCAGGTAAAAAGATGAAAAAGACAATCGGTGTAGCTATGGCTGCAGCATGTGTTGCATCTGCTCAGATGGCACAGGCGCAGACCACACTTGACACCTTGAAGGTGCAGAACCTTCACGAGGTTGTGGTAAAGGGTGTACGAGCACCCAAGAATGCTCCCTTTGCGGTGGCCAACATCAAGAGCGGTGAGCTGCAGAAGTTTGCCACTTCAGGCAAGGAAATGCCGTTTCTATTCAGCCGTACACCCGGTGTGCTGGCATGGAGCGAGAACGGTATGGGCACGGGTGCAGCGTATATGCGTATGCGTGGTGCCGGTGGTAGCCGTATAAACATCACTATCGACGGTGTACCACTTAACTCTCCCGAGGACCAGACGGTGTTCTGGGCTAACATGAACAGCTACGCTTCTATTCTCGGTAGCGCCCAGATACAGCGCGGTATTGGTACTTCTACCAATGGCGACGGTGCTTTTGGCGGTAGCATTTCGCTTGCCACTAAGGCTCCTTCTACAGTTCCGTACGTTGAACTGACCGGTTCGTTTGGCTCGTACAACACTTGGAACACTGGCATCAACTTTTCTGCCAACCTCATCGGCAACAGCCTTATATTCGACGGTGCCTATCATGAGACCAACACCGACGGCTATATTCACGGCACAAGCGGACGTTCGGGCTCTTACTATGGTGGACTGACATGGATAGGCAGCAACTTCAAGTTGAGCTACAAGAACATCGGCAACTTCGAGAAGACAGGACAGGCATGGAACGGAGTGGCTGCATGCAACTATGACGGCGACACAAGTCTGCGCGACTACGGCATGCAAAACTATACTGATATGTATGAGCACGGATTGGGCAAGTTTAACTCGCTCTATGAGGAGCTCATATTCCCTGACACCAAGGACGGAAAGTTCACCACCAAGCGCTATCAGATGCGCGACGGTAGCTATTGGGACAAGACCACGGACAACTTCTATCAGAACCACAACATCCTGAACTTCGCCTGGACGCCATCAGAGCACTGGAAGCATAGCGTAACACTCCACTATACTTACGGTTACGGCTACTATAAGGAGTTCAAGCAGAACACCACACTGGCTTCAAAGTTTGGTATCAACGAGACATACATCAACGACAGCGGCAAGACCAAGTATACCAAGTCTGACGCTATCCGTCAGAAGGGTCTTACACAGAACAATTACGGCGCACTCTATAACGTATCTTACACTGACGGTGCATGGGACGTTGTCGGAGGTGCCAGCATGCAACTCTTCCGCTGCAACCACTGGGGATACCTGACATACATCGCCGACGAGGCTATAGAGAAGAAGTATCTCGGAAACGGAAAGTATAAGTATTACGACTCGGACGCCAACAAGAACGACTGGAGCGCATTCATTAAGGCCAACTATAAGTTCGGCACCGGATGGAATTACTTCGTAGACTTGCAGATGCGCTACGTCAACTACACTACGGACGGCATCAACGACCGCTTTGTAAGCGACGCCAACGGTAAGTACACAAACCAGAACCTCGACATCAAGGAGAACTATTTCTTCGTCAATCCGAAGACAGGTATCAGCTACACGCACAACGGACACAAGGCATACGCATCACTCGCATACGCCAACCGCGAGCCGGAACGCAACAACTTCACAAACAACGGCAGCTACGGCGCACCAAGCCCGGAACGCCTCCTCGACCTCGAATGGGGCTATCAGTATCAGGGCAAGAACTGGTTTGCAGGCATCAACTTCTACTATATGAACTATGTCAACCAGTTTGTGATGACAGGAGAGAAGAGCGAC
>OQVR01000664.1_pt1 | contig 15436 bp, 16 predicted proteins | sample 1691521 | NCBI WGS metagenome assembly OQVR01 (sample SAMN03418256, study PRJEB22391) | human gut metagenome | biome: human-gut; feature: organic feature; material: feces | host: Homo sapiens | place: Tanzania | collected 2013-01
AAATCATCGTTTTTTGAGAACATATTGAACTTCTGATTAATGTTTACTGAATAATAAAATCATCAATTACTATATAATGAACGAGTATGAAAAGAACATTCCATAATACAAAGGTCTCGGTGAAACTGAGAAAATCTAACCGTGCAGACGAATGGTATCTCGTTGTGGAGTCATATCCCGTCTATGAAAAGTTTAGCGACAAGCCTAAACGTATTCGTGAGAATATCAACCGTGTGATTACTACTCCCCTATGGGACAAAAGTAAAACGACACGGGGAGGAGCCAAAGGCAAGGAGGCTTTTATGCCGAAGCGTGACGTGAACGGTGTGATTCAATGTAAGGCTGCTGTAGATCAACGTGCCTGTCTTTATGCAGACAAGATACGTGAGGCGAGACAGCGTGAATATGACAACGCTGCCCTATATACGGAAACGGAAGCAGCCCAAGCAGAACAGAACGAACGTTCGAAATGCAACTTTATCGAATATGTGAAGTATGTTAAAGAGAAAAGACATGGCAATAGTTCGAAATCCATCATCGTCAACTGGAATCGCTTATATGAGTTGTTAAAACTGTTTGCAAAGGGTGACTCTATCCTATTCTCGGAAATAGATTTGAAATTGATAGAGGACTTCAAGGAATGGGTAATGACTGCTCCACAAGGTGGTAGCAAGAGCGGAACCATATCACAGAATACTGCAGCCACCTATTTCTCCATCTTTAAGGCTGCGCTGCATCAGGCTTTCATCGATGGCTACCTGACCATCGATATGGCCGCCAAGAGCAAGAACATACAAGAGTTGGAAAGCAGACGAGAGTTTCTGACGACGGAAGAACTGAACGTACTGGCCGCAACACCATGTGACAATCCTATTATCAAGAGAGCTGCATTGTTCTCGGCATTGACAGGATTGCGACATTGCGACATCCAAAAACTAAAATGGTCGGAAGTGCAGAAGATAAACGACACATACAGACTGAACTTCACCCAAAAGAAGACAAAGGGTGTAGAATACATGCCGATGTCGGAACAGGCATACAAATTGTGTGGTGAGCGTAAAGACCCAAACCTGTTGGTGTTTGCAGGGTTGCCAGCCCCTTCCTGGATATCGAAGCCATTGAAACGATGGATAGAGGCTGCAGGCATCACACGCAAAATAACTTTCCATTGTTTCAGGCATACCTACGCTACGCTCCAGTTGGCACATGGTACAGACATCTATACCGTAAGCAAGATGTTGGGACATACCAACGTGAAGACGACACAAATATATGCGAAAGTGATTGACGAGAAAAAGGAAAAGGCTGCAAATGCTATCCAGATAGATCTGAATGAAAAGGAGTTTGATTGATACTTTCTCAGAAAGTAACGAGAAGATAATTTTCGGGACATCCACACTATCCTGCGAGCCGCTTGTGAATATATCATAAGTGGCTCGTTTCGTATAGATACATGGAAGAGGTGGTTTCTATCGTGAAGGACTGCTTGAACCGACTAAAGCGGAAAAACAAAGTTTTGACAAGCAACGATGAATCGGATAAGAAAGTCTAAGAGGTTGACGGCTGTACGTTTATTATGATTGCCTTATGGGAGGCTTATGATGATAGCCATCATGTGGAGAGAGCGATAAAAACTTTTGTTTTGGGGGATATGAAGAAGTATCGGTAAAAAGAGGGATAGGGATGTTATGGGATTATGTTTCGATTATGGGAACTGATACTGATTGGAATCATAAGCCAATCAGTATTGATTTTTATGGTTATTTTGCACCCAGAAAGTCGTGTGACAAAGAATATAGTAATAACCATAAAAATGTGATAAGATGACAGAAGAAATCAGATTTGAAGACCTGCCAAAAGTCACCAAAATGATGATGACTAAATTGGAAGAGTTGTGTGCCAAGATGGACAAAATCATTCCGACCGTAGAGGAACCGATTGACCGATGGTTCACGGTGGATGAATTGAGAGAGTATCTGCCGGAGCATCCTGCCCGTCAGACCGTGTATGGATGGACCAGTAATGCCATCATCCCTTTTCATAAGAAGGGAAAATCACTACGATTTAAAAAATCGGAAGTGGACAAATGGTTGCATGAGGGATATAATCCATACATCAAGGAACTAGAAGATGAAGCCCAGGCTTTCATTGAGAAGAAGCGTAAACCATTGTTCTAACATTTGCAGTAAATGAATAAAAGAAAAATAAACAACTGTGGCATCCAAACGTCAAAGAGACCGGATGCAGACATAGGAAAGGATGAAGTTATGGGAAGGGATGCAGCCATAGGGACATGGAATGTAGATACCGATATGGGGAAGGAAGACAAAGACAGGACTATAGGTGATGATAATTCTGGAACTACCATTCCATTGGGGGCATTCCCTAAGAAGATACAAGAGATGGCGAAGGTGCTGGTAGAATACGAGAACTACAACCAGGATTACCTGTTGGTATCGATGCTGTCGGCTGTGGCTACCGCCATTGGGAACACCTGCCAGATAAGAATCAAGGGATGCTGGACGAGCAGTCCCATCCTGTACGTCATCCTTGTGGGACGACCAGGTGTAGGCAAGACACCACCTCTGGACTTTGCCTTCAAGCCCATTAGGGCGCATGACTATAAGCTGTTGAAAAAATACAAGGAAGACGATGAAGCCTATTCCTTGTTTATGGAAAAGAGAAAGAGCAGAAAGTTCACCTATTCGCAATCGGAGATTCCGGAGATACCGATACTGCAAAGAACTGTGATTTCGGACTTCACCCCAGAGGCATTGATGCAAGCGCACAATGTGAACCAAAGGGGCATTGTGGCATTTGTGGATGAGATTATGGGTATGTTCAACACCGTGAACCAATACAGCAAGGGGCAGCTGATAGAGCAGCTGCTGACGGCACATAGCGGAAAACCGTTGGACATCACCCGATGCAGTCTGGACATTCCCATCCATATAGAGCAGCCCTGCATCAATATTATTGGAACCACCCAGACCAAGCGAGTGCATGAGCTGGTGGACAAGGGGTATGGCGACAATGGTCTGATAGACCGCATTCTGTTTGCCTATCCCAAGAGGCATACCATCAGTCCTTGGCAACTGCATGGAACAGAAAGTAATTACGATGGTCGTGAATGCTTTGACCTGTGGGCAGATGTGGTGGAGAAGATACTGGCATTGCCCTGCCAATATGATGACGAGACCGGAATGGTGATACCCACCATCATCAATTTCACGGCGGAAGCGCAGCAACACTTCTTTGATTGGAGAAATCGGACAGTTGATTACATCAACAGCATCAAGGATGATGCACTGATAGACGGCAGAATCATGAAGACCCATCTGAATACGGCAAGGTTGGCACTTGTGATACAGATGATGCGTTGGGCTTGTGGAGAAGCAGACAATGACAACGTGGACATTGATTCTGTCAAGGCAGCCATAGAGCTGGGTGAGTATTTCGAGGAATGCTATGCAAGACTGCAGAAATACATGACCATAGACAGCATTCAACCGCAAAAGAAGATATTGCTGGACGGACTGGAGCATGAGTTCACAACAGCAGATGCACTAAAGATAGGTGAAGAGATGGGACTTTCGGAGCGGTCGGTGATGTACACACTGACAGACCTGCAAACCATGAAGGTAATAAGAAAGATAAAACGAGGCGAATATGAGAAACTGCAATAAGATATATGGCGGTGCAGCTTGCAGTTGTTGCAGGAAGCATCGAGGTCGCAATCAGTTTGACCACAGGGTTACTACTGTCGTGCTTGACATAGCATGGCATCCACTTTGCATACATAGGAATATAGTAACTTAGTAGAAGAGTATAATAGTAAAAAAGTGACATAGTATATATTATAAAAAGTAAGAGGAACAATGAGAATGAAAGAAAGCTCGTTCTCTTTTTTTGTCTTCCTGTAAATACTGTCCACTGAAGAAGTATATGGGAAATGGAAAAACTGAGAGCATTGTGGCATTGATGAAAGGAGCGCAATCTACTTATATCAAGGAGGTTGCAGAAGGAAAGAAAGTGTATTCACGTTATGTGAAAGACTTTCTGAATGGGCATCGCTATTGCGGCAGTTGGGATGTAAGAGTGATGAACCAGTACCGTAAGGACATGGGAATTATCGAAGACCTGTTGGAGACAAGACCCGACTTGGTGCAGAAGTATTTCTGCCAGGAAAGTATGGACGAAGAAGATGTGGAAGCACTCATACGAGAACTGAACACCACGTCAGCTCCTGACACATCGTCGGCTGCTCCTTACAAAACGACAAGATGGGTGTCTGCCTTTATAGTGAATCAGAAAGAATATGGCGTTTGTGAGAAAAAGAAACAAATGAAAAGCCAATACGGTTCTGTCACAGGAAAAGGCGCAGGAACGTCTTCGCTGCAGTTGTTACGAAGAGAAGGACTGTTGGGAATAATCGTGGAAGCGATGAACCAATTCAGACTGTTCAAGAAAAAAGTGACAGAGGCAGAGATCAAAGGATTCTTCTGCTGCAGTCTGAAAAGTCCTTTGGTAGCAAGGAACAACAGAGAACTGGCATTCTTCTTCGACAAGCTATGTGAGAACGGACTCATCAGCAAGCAATGGCAGGATGTGGTGAGTACCCACAGACTGTTGCTGTCATCCACAGGGAAGAACATGAAAGCCTCGGACTTGTCTTCAGCTGCATGCAAGGCAAGATTGTCGGACAGAAGCATCTTCGCCAACATCAAGAGCAAGGTGAAAGAAATAGCGGAATGGGCAAAATCTGCCGGAAAAGACAGAATATGACAACAAGAAAGATTGATAGGAGGATTGATACTGCTGAACTGTCAACCCCCTATTGATCTTTTTTCGTATTAGAAAAAGTATATTTGCACCCAGTTTTGTAGCAGGAAGCCATATCACAGGATTTGTATAGGAAAAAACTTCAAAACTGATCAAATAGCACGGAATGTGTACTGAACAGATAAAGTAGTATAACTATCAAACAAAAAAATATTTGAGTATGGATTCAATTATGGGAATACAAACACAAGCAGGAGGTATTCGTCAGGAAGAGCTGACGGAAGCCAACCTGGTACCAGTCGTAATACGGTTGACAGAGCGAGTAGGACAAATAGAAGATGTCCTCAGAGCATTGGGAGACATCAAAGAGTTACATGAACGCTTGACACAAGTGGAAGAACATCTGTTTGCTGCCAAGGAGATTCTGACCGTGAAAGAAGCCAAGGAGTTTCTTGGTATATCAGAAAGTCAGTTGTACAAGTTGACCAGAACACTATCTATCCCCCACTACAAGCCAAGTGGGAAAACCATCTTCTTCAATAGACAAGAAATTATTGATTGGGTGAATAGCCGTCCAGCCCGAAGAAGAGGAATACAGCAAGAGAACATGAACGCAAATGTTTCAGACGAGTCACATTGCAATGACATGGAAGCGATGAATGTGGGTGGTATGAACATAAACAGTGATATGCCATGACACCCATGGAACAAAGCAATTGTCAGACAGACAACGGAAATGTGCTGGACGAGTTGCTGAAAGCCTCACGAATACTGGCAGACGACACCTATCAGGTGCCGCCACAGATTATGTGGGTGGACAATTCGACCATTGCCACACTTGGCAACTTCAGTGCATCGACCGGAAAGGCAAAGAGCAGGAAGACCTTTAATGTGTCGGCAATCGTAGCTGCCTCGTTGGGAAACAAGCAGGTTCTGAAGTACAGAGCCTGTCTGCCAGAAGGAAAGCGTAAGATACTGTATATAGACACCGAGCAGAGCAGATACCACTGCCATGTGGTGATGCAACGCATCCTGAGGTTGGCAGGAGTTCCACAAGACGTGAACACCGCCAACCTGGTATTCTATGGTCTGAGAGAGTATCATCCTACCATGCGACTGCAACTGATAGAACACGCCTTGCAGAAAGAAACCGGGTGCGGTCTGGTTGTCATCGACGGCATCAGAGACTTGATGCTGGACATCAATGATCCATCGGAATCGGTAAGCATCATCAACAAGCTGATGCAATGGTCGAGCATCTACAATCTGCATATCCACTGCGTGCTGCATCTGAACAAAAGTGATGACAATGTGAGAGGACACATCGGAACCGAGTTGAACAACAAGGCAGAGACGGTGTTGGTCATCGCCAAGAGTCAGACCCTAGCCAATGCAAGCGAAGTGAAACCATTGAGTCTGCGAGACCGGGAGTTTGAACCATTCGCCTTCAAGATAGACGAAGAAGGGATGCCTGTTGACATCTACGACTACGAGTTTGGAAAGAAAGACGGAAAGGCATCCAAGATGACCATCGGAGACATCACGGAAGAGCAACACGAGAAAGCTTTGGCTATAGCTTTCCATGACAAGGTGGTTTCGGGATATGAACATGTGCTGACGGCATTGAGCAAGGGATATGGTGAGATAGGGTTTGCAAGAGGCCGAACCACACTATCCAAGCTGTTGACCTATCTGTTGACAAACAAGAAAGTAGTGAAATCGGCAAGCAATGAATACTGTCTGCCCAAGAATTATCCCAGTCTGCCACTGATAGATGAAGATACATGATTCAAAAAGCATCAATCCGTTCACTCCACATCTATATATGGTGTGGACAGATGAACAGATGACGGAATGAGGATAGAATAAACAGAAAAAACATGAACATAGATACAGCAAAGACTATCAGCATCATTGACCTGCTGAGGACATTGGAACATGCCCCTGTGAGCATAAGAGGAGACCGATACAACTATCTCTCTCCTATCAGAACCGAGAAGGAACCCTCATTTTGCGTAAGCAAGAAAAGAAATGAGTGGTATGACTTTGGATTGGGGCAAGGCGGTGACATCATCAACCTGAGCAAGCGGCTGTTTGAGACCAATGATGTGAGTGAGGTGTTGAGCCGGTTAGACAAATTGAACATAAGTCATGTGGAACATTCATGCAAGACAATCAAGGCGGCTGCGGTACAGACGGCAGTGAAGATGGAGAACGTGCATCTACAACCCCTGCAATACAATCCCCTGATGTCGTATTTGCGTTCACGCCATATCGACGCAGAGGTGGGCATGAAATACTGCAAAGAAGTATGGTACACTCATGGCAAGAAACGCTATTTCGGCATAGCCTTTGAGAACATACAGAAAGGTATGGAAATCAGAAATCCATACTACAAAGGATGTATGGGACACAAGGATATATCCATAGTGCATGCAGAAGCCATTGGAGTGCAGGAAGCAGTATGCATATTTGAGGGATTTATGGATTTTCTCTCCTTCAAAACCTTGGAAAAGCAAGGAGACGGAAGAGCTGTTGTGGATGAGCCATGTGATTATATTGTCTTGAATTCTGTAGCAAACATGCAACGTTGTCTGCAAAGACTGGGAGTGTACGAGCATATATATTGCTTTTTGGACAATGACAAGGCAGGAATGGATGGCTATGGAATTGTCAGGAATGCTTATCCCACCAAGGCGATAGACATGAGCTTTCGCTACAAAGAATATAAGGATGTAAACGACTGTTTAATTGGGAGAAAGAAAGCATGAGGGAAGCAAAAGTGGAATATGACGATATAGCGGATATGCACTGGTGGATGGTGGATCATATTCACTATCTGCCAGCCATGATATATGCAGTGTTGTTGATAGATATAGTATCAATCGTTGTCATCATCAAACTTAGCAAGGGATTGGGGCAAGACGAGATATTGGAACGATTAAAAATAGGATGTAGTGTGGCAGTATTCCTGCTTGAGATGCTGTTGGTATATTATATAGCGTATCTGCTTTGGTAAAGGAGATATGGGAATGTTTGAAAAACGATAGTTTTCTACGGAGAATATTTATTTTCTCCGTAGAAAACTGTTGTATTGAATTTGGATGTTCAGAAGCAATGAAGCAGGAATCCCCATAACTGATTCTATCTGTAAAGCCATTTCTGTGGATAGTTGTCTTTTCCCAGAAATTATTTCATTTAAAGCCATCAATTCGATATTAGCTTTTTCTGACAATTGCTCTACAGACAGTCCCGACGCAACAAGTTCGTCGTTTATCAGTTCTCCAACATGAGTGGGCGCATAGGGAATGGCGTTTGAAAAATCATATGTAGCCATAATAAAGTACAATCATTAATTATCAACTCGAATATCATTATGAATATTGATATCGTTGTGTACATAACCTCTTTGTTCTAGTAAATCGAGACATTCGGTATATATCGTGCCACGATGTCTAGGGTCTTTAATTGTCACAACGACAACAACGTCTTGCGAAAGAACTTCTCCGTCTCTCTCCAAAGCTTGTTCAGCTGCATCACGGTAGAGTCCATTGAGTTTCAAAGCCCATTTTCTGTTTTCTCCCAATGCCTTTTTCCTGTTAGTGTCAGTCATCTTGGAAAGATCAACATAATACTTCTTGATAGGTTGATATTTATCTCCCTGTTCAATCAGCATACGTTCTTCTGCGAACTCCTTTTTGAAAGCTTTTGAGCTATAAATCGATGCTTTGAGTACATTAACGGCATCTTTGGATGTTCTTGACTCATTGCGCATCATACCTTCGCCCAATTGAACATGTTCAACATGGTCATAAGTTTCCAGAAGAACATCCACTTGACTTTGGCAATACTCACACCCCTGCCCCGCATTAATTACAGGATTCACAGCCATCGACAATGTAATTTCACCGATAAAATAACCGTTTTCAACCAAACTTTGTGGGTATGGAAAATCCAAAGAAACAATATTTGTTCCTTTCTGTAAAGTCTGATGAAAAACCATAGTGCACTCATCAGCATCGTTGTTAAGCATATCTGTAATAACAGATGGCAAACCGAACCCCATTTCCCTGCGAAGTTCTTCTGGCGTTTTCGATAAACCTACAGGGTAATCAGAGTTGTGAACAAGCAATGCTTTCAAAAGCAAGGGATTGCATTCACCTCCAATCATCTGATTAAGATTAGCAGCCAAAGCTGTAATTCGTGGAGTAGAAAAACTAGTTCCACTCCAAAGGCAAAACTGTCTTCCCCATTCAGAAAACAGGGACAGATGTGTATCCATATTGCCGCCATAGTGCACCAAATCTGGCTTTACTGCATTTTCAACACCAGGACCAATACGAGAAAAAGGACTTCTGTCATTTTCGTCAGCATCATTATTGGTAGTTTTCTTATGAGCTATAGACCCTACAACGAGACTAAGCAAAGAATCGGCGCCATCAGTTATTCTTTGATTTTCTGCTCTAGGATCAACATTACCTGCAGATTTGCAAATCAAGATTCTGTTGTCTTTCTGCAAGCTGTCCAATGCGATACCCAAGTCGGAATACCTGTCATTATCTATCGTTTTTGTTGTACCTTGCGAGAGATTCCAGATTTTTATATCAGGATGTTTAGCGATAGCATTTTGAATATTGGCCACCAACTCGTTTTCGTATATTTGGGTTCTGTCTGTATTGACAATACAACTCTTTATTTTACAAGGTCCACATTTCGTCAAATCTTTATTTTCAAGAAAATCACCATAGTTGATGACACTTGCAACAGCAGTTCCATGACTTCTGTTTATGTCTTCATCTTCCAAACCTCGAGGTTAGGCTCAACTCTCCAAGCAGAACCACGGCTCAGGAATGCTGCCTCAATGCCACGGAAGTCACCACCATCATCAGGGCCGTTACCACAAGCAACAATAAGCCACTTTTCTGGCATCTTGTAGTGTCCAAGTTTTCTACTGCTATCCATCAACTGGTAAACGGCGCTTCTCATTGACTTTTGAGAAGAAGTTACCTCGTCCAGCAGTAAAATTCCCTGCCCAGGATCATTTGAAGGAGGAAGCAAATCTGTCTCAGCGTGCTTCGTAATTCCGTTCTCAATGTAAGGAAGACCAACGAGGTCGGACTCCTGATAATGAGAAAGTCTCAGCTCCTTAAAACCAATGCCAAGCTCAGCAGCCACACCAGCAATACTTTCAGTCTTACCGATACCAGACTTACCAATAATGCAGATGGGAGTGTAGTCCTCGTTCTCGAGCTGCTCCTTGATTTGTCTCACAACCCTCTCAAGGGTAGTAGACCTCATATTCAGGGTTTCAATACTCTCATTCATAGCATATACTCTCCTTTATAAAGATTACTTATGTCATAAACTGTGCCACTTTTCCAAATGGAGGTTGGAAATTCTTCAGTGGCATGCTGCTCTCAGAACATAGCACCCAGACTGTGTCTTTTCCAAACCGCCCTTTGTATTTCTCAGATGGCATCGGAAAATATCCATCTGTAAAAATGATAATCATCGATGGCTTAACCTTTTTACCAGTCTGGTAGTCACGCTTACTGAACTCCTCGAACAAGCACTCTGGATTTGTTCCGCCGCGACCCATTGCTCTATAGTGCTTCAGGTCACTCTTCTTAAGTTCTGCAAACGGTACAATGTCTTGGATACCATCATCCCAGTAGATTAAATCTGCCTGAGTTTTATGCAACTTACATAGCTGCATCACTTGGCCAATTGCAATAGCTATATCTTTATCTGACATAGAACCAGAGGTATCAATGCACAGCTTAATACCTTCAAGTTTATCTTCCTCTTCTCGTGTGCCTTCTACATAAAGCCCACTATGAATAAACCTTCTATCTGGGGTTGACAATGACTTTTCCTCTGACTTTGATGCAATTAGTCTGTTTTGAATAAGAGCTCTCCAGTTAACCTTAGGGATTAGCTCCTCTTCAACAAATGCCTCTACAACACCGCAACTGCCCTTTCCCTTTCCGCTCTGGTTAGAGCTTTCAAGTACTTGCTTGTAAATGGTGTCAGTCTTTTGCAGTATAGAGTCAGCTTTCTGCTCCTTAGCTGTACTGGACATTGCAGAGGAGTCTTTATCATCTATAATATCCTGTCCAAGAGAATTATCGCCAGGTGTATTCAACTGTGCAACAGTCTGTCCTCTAAAATTAACGTCTCTATACTTGCTACCGTTACCAGTTCCACCAGTTCCTTTACCGGTGCCATTCTGTCCATTTGATGGAGTTCCACCGGAACCACCGTCGCCATTGGCATTACCAGAGGATTGCTGTCCTTGTCCTCCTTGCCCTCCAGAACTTCCAGAAGCCTGGCCCTGTTGACCTTGCTTTCCTCCAGCGTTACCAGCGCCGGACTGTTGACTTGACTGCTGTCCCTGATTTCCGCCACTATTTGACTGCTGTCCTCCATCTTGGCTGTTCTGATTGTTTTGACTTCCTGACTGAGCTCCGTTTTTATTGCCTTGCTTCTTCATATTCTCAAGCATCTCAGCATATATCTTTTCAGGAGTGTCCTTATCAACATTCACTTGTGCACTGTATAAACCACCATCTGCAAATTTAATGCTGAAAGGTGTTCCTTGAATTTTAGCTGTCGCTCCACCAGGAACTACATTAAACTCATCACAGATTGCTTTATTTATATAAAGGTCTGTAGCTATGTTCCACAGCTCAGGGTCTCTTGTACCACATCTTGTATGATGCTTCATCATGATGTGACTGATCTCATGCAGTGTAACAAAGTTCAACTCTGAAATTGCCAGCTTTACAACAAACTCAGGATTGAAGTACATCTTATCAAGAGATACTGCCATTGTAGGAAGTTCCGATGTTTCAATTCTCGGTATAACCTTTAATGCTGCAAAGAAGAAAGGCTTTACTGACTGCATCTGCATCATACTCAATGACAACATTTGCTCAACACTTAGTAACTCTTTGTGCTTATTGTCAGGATCCCAAATCATTCCGCCCTTACCATCTGACTTAAGACTACGAATCTTATCAGAGGCTCTTGTGTTAGAGGAACCAACAATCTTAGGTCTGCTGTTTGATTTTGCCATCTCAGCTGCAACAGCCATCGCCTTGCTCTCGTCTTTAGTAAGACTGCTCGCAACTCTTTGCTTAAGTTTCTTCTTAATATCTTCATCAGATAAAGTTGCAACTTTCTTCTGCTCCTCAGTCAAAGGAACATTGTTTCCAGCTTGATGCTCAGTGGCAATCATCTTACTTGTAGCAGTAGCCTCAGCTTCGGCAACTGCACTCTTGTATTTGGCTGCTCCAGAGTAAAAGTCTCTCATCGTCTTTGACTCAGGATACTCACCTTTTATTGCAGATACATAAGTAAACCCATTCTGCTCTACCAGTTTTCCGTTTGCAATACCAAGCCTCTGTGCCGCCTTAATCGTATCATCAATAGACAGCTTTGCAACTTTATTGTTCATATAAACTTCAAAACCGTCTTGGAAGATTTTACCGAGGATTGTTAAAGCACCTTTGCCATGAATGTGCCCGCCAATGATAGAGGTATATCTTGAGAAGTCACCATTACTTGGCTTTAAGGTACAGCCTTCTCCAAGCTCGATACCACCAACTGCTCCAATGTTCTTACTTACTGCATCATACATTACATTGTATGCAATATCAAGAACTTGGTAGGACTCAAGGTCAATTACACGGAAACCGGTAGGCTTAGTTTTCTTTTTATCAGAGTAATGTACTCCAGTCAGCATGTATTTTGGATTTTCCATAATGTACCTCCGATTTACTGATTGTCCAGTATAGAAATAGCTAAGTCAACATGCTTTAACTGACGAGTTGATGCTTTTCCAAATCGCAGTATTGAATAGCATATCTTTATAACATTAGGAGTTTGTTCAAGTACCTGCTGCATCTCGACTGTATCAGCCATAGCCACAATCCTATCTACCTTAGCTTTTATATCAGGATTACTGTCTAATTGGTAAGTAATGTTCTCAGCATCAGGCACTGTATCAGTTTTCTTTTTCTCTTGCTTAACTGTAAGGCCAAGTTTCTTAGCCTTAAGTTCCTCAAGTTCTGAAACTGCTTTATCAAAGTGATACTTCTGCTTTGGAGACATATCCTTATAGTCAAGTTTTCTACGCATCATGTCATCTGCTATTTTATGACTGTAGCTTAAACCAGACAAGTCCTCTGACTTGGTATCTTTCTTCAACTGGAAGTACCAATCAACATTACTCATGCCGGAAGGCTTTTCAACAGTAGCTGCAGGAGTATTGTTTGTAGTCTCCTTAGTAGCAGCTGCATCCAACTCTTCCTCAGGTACTTTCATAGCCTTTAGAGGATTACTTGATACTATTGTCCTTGCTGACTCAGAATCAGTCACAGATAAACTATCATTATCTGAGGTATCAATTTCTCTTGCAGACTGAATTACCTTGTTCTTAGAGTCAGCTGTTTTTCTATCAATGAATACTGACAGCAACTTTGACTCCAACAGGATAAACCTCTCATCTGTGCCGACTAAGTTATCAAGCATATCCTTGAAATTATCAAGGACTCCTGACTTATCTTCTGCTCCAGACTCCAATTCAGAGATATAATCTGAATAACAAGGGTACAGTAACTCAAGTGTACGGTACATATTAACTGAACAATAGCACCTAACAACTTCTTGAGCTGACTTAGGGATAGGATACTTTTCGCTACAAATGAAACATGAAATTGCCTCAAAAATAATTCCAGGAAGTATCTTCCTCAGATTGTCTCCAGCCATCAGCACTACATGTAACAACCACTCATTTTCAGTGTAGTTAGAAACTATAGCATTGTTCTCAATAACATTACCAAGGTTTTCAACTTCCTGCTCAATGTTGATATTCTTTACTACATTGTATGCCGGATTGTCAGGAGACTTGTTACAAGACTTAACAGCACGGTAGTAAACCCTCAGCTTGTTCTTAAAATCTTCATCAAGGTTTCCAAACTTTGGCTGCTCAGGTTTCGTATCAGTGCTCGATTCAAGCTCATTAGTGTTCTTCTTTTTAGCATTATCTGCTGCCCCATCAAGTTCCTTGCTCATTCCATATATTGCATAGAGCTTACTCTTCATTCCTCTTGCTTTCAAAAATGTGTTAAGCTGCTCAAGAGAAATAATAGGATAAGAACCAGAAATAGCAGATAGAATTGTCTTGCCATCTGTACTTACAAGTTTTCCGTTTGCTATGCCATTAGATGCTGCATAAGCAATAACATCTTGCTTTGTAGCTTCTCTAATCATGCCAATAGGATTTGATACAAGGTATCCACAATCCTCAACTTGATACAATACTACAAGTGCGCCAGCGGTTCCATCAGAAATAGTCATATCAGGATAGTCAAGTATGCTATATCTGTCAATACTGCCATTTGTTCCGCACAAGTATCCATTATCAAGACCAATATTTTCAATACTCACGCTCTTTGTTTTAATAGCGTGCTTTAATGATTTTATATCAGTGTCAAGCGTTTTTCCAGATGCAATGTCAAGCAGTCTATATCCAAGTATTGTGTGCTTTTTAGAACGCCCAGACAACTGCCCTATTTGAGCTATTAAGTATGCCGCCATAATATCACCGCACCCTCAAAAGTAATAATAAATTTATTTTATTTGCACACAATGCTTGTCAAATAGTAAAATACATAGTAATATATGTCTGTCAGAACGCATAGAATGAGTTTTGACCATAGAATTGTATCATTCTATACTCAGGCCCGGTCAACTCGTTACCATCGTAATCAAGTAAACCAAATTTCTCGTCAGAGATGTAAATGAGTATTCCATCAACTGGAGTGCCATCACAGACGTCAACTTTCTCAATCTCAGAGTAGTGTGTATTTGTCGGAGAGTCATACATAGGCACAAATATTGCATCATAGGTACACAGCATGTCACCAGATGCAGTAATCAAAGATATATTATCTCCATGTGTCGCAAGAACTCTGTCCTCGCTTATTGGCAATATAAAGTCGTAGCAAAATTCAATTATAGGGTTTATCTCAAAGTTCTTACGCTCTTCTACTGTTAACATTGCATTTCTCCTTATAGGAAGATAGGCAGAGATTACTCTCTGCCTATCAGTACATTCACTTTGTCGGAACAAGGACAATAGTAGCCTTGTTTCCTTCAACCTTAGCAAGTTTATCAATCTTATGAGGACTATCAATCATAGCCTCAAACGAATGAAGCAACTCAATACCATTATTGACAAGCCTGGCCATTCTGCCTCTGTACTGCACAGTAACTTTGACCTTATCACCTTCACTGAGGATTCTTGATGCAGTCTTTGCCTTTACTTCAAGGTCATGTTCTGCAATAACAGGATTAAACCTTACTTCCTTAAGCTCGACCTTGCTTGCCTTTGACATCTTTGCTTTCTTCTGCTGCTCATACAGGTACTTGCCATAGTTCATAATCTTGCACACAGGCTTTTCATCATTGTTCATAGCCACAAGATTATTGTTCGATTTAGCTGCAAGTTCAAGTGCCTTGTCGATGCTCATTTCCTCCATGGAGTCATCTGTCACGAGCCGAACAACCTTAGCCTTGATGTCTTTGTCTAAAGTATGTATTGTGCATCATTCCTTTCAAAAAATATATCTTTATTAGACTTTATGCT
>OQVR01000665.1_pt1 | contig 15433 bp, 13 predicted proteins | sample 1691521 | NCBI WGS metagenome assembly OQVR01 (sample SAMN03418256, study PRJEB22391) | human gut metagenome | biome: human-gut; feature: organic feature; material: feces | host: Homo sapiens | place: Tanzania | collected 2013-01
CGAGATTAGTCTTGCCCATAATGGAATTCTTTTTGCAGACGAATTGCCAGAATTTAATAAACAGACCCTCGAAGTGCTGCGCCAGCCGCTCGAAGACCACAAGATAACTATCTCACGATCAAAATATACTGTTGAATTTCCATGCTCTTTTATGTTCATCGCTTCGATGAACCCATGCCCATGCGGTTACTATAACGACCCAACGCACAAATGTTGCTGCACGCCGGGACAAATACAGCGCTACATGAACAAGATTTCGGGCCCGCTGCTCGACCGCATTGACATCCAGTGCGAGATTACTCCCGTGCCATTCAAGGACATATCGAAGGCCGAACCGGGCGAACCCAGTTCGGCAATACGCGAGCGTGTAATCAAGGCACGCGACATTCAGACTGCACGCTTCAAAGAATACCGTGGCGTTCATTGCAATGCTCAAATGACTGAGCGCATGATTCACGAGTTTGCCGAGCCCGATGACGCTTCCATCGCTCTTCTGCGCACCGCCATGGAGAAGTTCTCGCTGTCGGCACGCGCCTACAACCGTATCCTGAAAGTAGCTCGCACCATTGCCGATCTTGCCGGTTCGGAGCGTGTGGAGGTGCAGCACATCAGCGAAGCCATTGGTTATAGAAACCTCGACAGAGGCGATTGGGCAGAGCGAAGGTTGTATTAAAAGTAAAAAAGTAAAAGAGTAAAAAGGTAAAAAAGTAAAAGGGTAAAAAAGTAAAAGGGAATCTATTAACTTTATGACAAACTAAAACAACAAATAAATATGAACAATCAAATAGAAATATACAGTTCGCAAGACGGAAGCATACAACTTAACGTGAAGTTGGAGAATGAGACAGTTTGGCTTACACAAAGTCAGATGGCAGAGTTGTTTGGACGCGACCGAACAGTTATCACACGTCATATAAACAATTGCTACAAAGAGGGCGAACTCGATAAAAATATCACATGTGCAAAATTTGCACATATGGGTAAAGACCAAGACCAAACGTATGAGACAACAATGTACAATCTCGATGTTATCATCTCCGTAGGTTATCGCGTAAAATCCATACAAGGCACTCGTTTCCGTCAGTGGGCAAACTCCGTTCTCAAGCAATACCTCATCAAAGGCTACGTCATCAACCAGCAGCTCAAGCTCGACCGATACAACGAGCTTAAGGACGTGGTACGACTGATGGGGCGTGCCATAGGGATGCAGGAGAAGGTCACTACGGATGAATATAGCGGACTGTTCAATGTTATTTCCGACTACGTTTATGCTCTCGACACGCTCGACCATTACGATTATCAGTCGCTTTCAATACAGCAGACAACCAAGAATGAACCGTTCCGTGCTACTTATGATAATGCAATGGAGGCCATCAACGCCCTAAAGGATAAGTTCGGAGGTTCACAATGGTTTGCCAACGAGAAGGACGATTCGTTCAAGAGTAGTATCGGACAGATTTATCAAACCTTTGGTGGGGAAGAACTCTATCCCTCTGTTGAGGAAAAAGCAGCCATGCTGTTATACCTTGTTGTTAAGAACCATTCATTTAGCGACGGCAATAAGCGCATAGCCGCAATGCTCTTCCTCTGGTTCTTGAACAACAACCATGTGCTGTATGCCGAAGACGGACACAAACGCATTGCCGACAATACCCTCGTAGCACTAACCCTGATGATTGCAGAGAGCCGTACAGAGGAGAAGGATGTAATGGTGAAGGTTGTAGTGAATCTCATTAACAAAGAGAACCAATAGTATGAGAATATTAATAAAAATAATTACTACCGCATTATTGTCGTATGCTATACTAATGTTGTTAGTTGATGGCTTATTTGCATTATTGTCCTCAAGTCCACAAACTAACATAAGGATTTTGACAGAGGAATCATTAATTCCTTATTCCATCAGCATTGTTTCTATGGTATATTGCATTATCCGCATTTGGTTGCACTCTGCCAATTCGCACAAACAAAGACAAACTTAATTCCCTGGTTTCATTCCTGCATTGGAATGATAACCAGGTTTTTTTTGTAACTTTGCCGACGAAAAGCGCAATTGTGACATTGCGGTCTTTTCGGGGAAATTATTTGAAGGGATATTATAATTCTTATTTACATATAAAAACAATGTCAAATTCCTCTGAAAATCTCTATCAGCTTGACGGTAGAGTACCGTTGGGAAAAGCTCTCCCGTTCGGTCTACAGCACGTGCTGGCCATGTTTGTCAGCAACATCACTCCAATCATGATTCTTGCCGCTGCCGTCGGACTCGACAGCGCAGTCAGTGCCGCGCTCATACAGAACTGTATGGTGATAGCCGGTATCGGTACTCTGGTGCAGCTATTCCCCGTATGGCGTATAGGTTCACGTCTGCCTATCGTCATGGGCATCTCGTTCACGTTCCTCTCGCTTGCCATCGGCATTGCCGGAACATACGGTATGGGCACGCTTATAGGTGCCGTCATCGTCGGCGGTCTTGTTGAGGGACTGCTCGGCCTCTTCGTCAAGTACTGGATCAAGCTCATCCCGCATGTCGTTTCAGCCACCGTCGTTACGGCAATCGGCTTCTCGCTTCTGCCCATCGGAGCCAACTCGTTTGCAGGAGGTATGGGTGCGCCCGACTTCGGCAGCATGAACAACTGGATTGTGGGCACCGTAACGCTTCTTGCATGCCTGCTTTGCCAGGTGTTTGCCAAGGGTTTCCTGCGCTCGCTTTCGGTTCTTGTGGGCCTCATCGTGGGCTATGTGCTCGCCTGCTTCATGGGAATGGTCAACTTCGACAGCCTCAGCGGACATTCCATCATTGCCCTGCCGCGCTTAATTCCCTTCACTCCCGAGTTCAACATCGGCGCCATCCTCTCTGTAGTAGCCGTATATCTGGTGTCGGCAACTGAGACTATCGGTGACACTTCAGCACTCTGCAACAGCGCCTTGAAGCGCGACCCGGAGACCAAGGAGATGGGTTCTGCCATCTGCTGCGACGGTTTCGTCAGCTCAGTATCGGGTCTGTTCGGCTGTACTCCTATCACATCGTTCAGCCAAAACGTAGGTCTTGCAGCCATATCGGGTGTCGTCAACCGCTTCACTATCGGCGTAGGTGCTGTGGTGATGATTATCGGCGGCGTGTTCCCCGCTATCGGTGCTGCCCTCACCACAATCCCTCAGGCTGTGCTCGGCGGCTGTACTATCATGATGTTCGGAAGCATTCTGTTTGCCGGATTCGGCATGATGGCACGCGCAGGTTTCTCACAGCGCAACATGGTTATTGTCAGTCTGTCGCTCAGTGTAGGTCTTGGCTTCACCCAAGCCACCGGAATGTTTGCCATATTCCCCGAAATCGTGCGCACCGTATTTGCCGAAAACTGCGTGGCTGTAGTGTTCCTGCTTGCCGTTATACTCAATCTTGTATTGCCCAAGAAGGTGATGGGCGAGTAGGCAGAAATCATACTGTTTTGCATAGAATGCCATAGGCATAAAAAAAAGGAGTCCTTTTGCTTTCCAAAAGGGCTCCTTTTGCGTTGTAAAAGGACTCCTTTTGGAAGGCAAAAGGACTACATTTGAAGGCCAAAAGGACTCCTTTTGAAAACGCCTCAAATAATGGCTGTAATGCAATAGTTTTAGGACGGCTCATCCTAAAACTTCATTAAACCGAGAAGTTTTAGGACAAATCATCCTAAAACTTTCAAATACGGGGCGGTTTTAGGACGATTTATCCTAAAAAAAGTGTAAATTAGCGGCAGATAAAACCAAACCGCCACATGAAACGAATAGAACGTACATCTTATCTCAACAAACTCATAGCCTTTAAAGACAAGAACATCATAAAGGTGATAACGGGAATACGCCGTTGTGGAAAATCAACTATTATGGAGATTTTCCGCGACTGGCTCTTGGGCAATGGAGTCAAGGACAACCAGATTATATACCTTAACTTTGAGGATTACGACAACTACGAGCTTCGCAATCCTCACAATCTGTATGCCTACATAAAGCCGCTTATCCTGCAAGACCGCATGACGTATATATTCTTTGACGAAATTCAGCACGTCAGCGATTTCCCCGACATTATCAACAGTCTGAATCTGAAACCTACGGTCGACCTCTACGTCACGGGCTCGAACGCCTATATGCTGTCGAGCGAGATTGCCACACTGCTGTCGGGAAGATATATCGAGATTGCCATGTTGCCTCTGTCGTTCAAGGAATATGTCGAAGGCACCGACAGCAGCAACAATCTGCCGCAGGCATATACTGACTACATAACAAGAAGCAGTTTCCCATACACCATTGAGCTTGGTACGTACAGCGAAATCATCGACTACCTTACCGGTGTGTACAACACCATTGTGGTGAAGGATATTATGGCCCGCAAGAGACTGCCCGACGTCATGATGCTTGAAAGCGTTATACGATTTACTGCCGACAATATCGGCAACATACTTTCAACCAAACGTATTGCCGACATAATGACAGCCGATGGAAGGAAAATTGACCAAAAAACAGTAGAGCGTTATCTGTCGGCTCTGTGCGAAACTTTCTTCGTCTACGAAACCAAACGCTACAATATCAAGGGCAAACAACTGCTCAAGACGCTTGGCAAGTACTATCTCGTTGACATCGGTCTGAGACGTATGCTTCTCGGCTCGCGCTCGTTCGATGCCGGCAGAATACTCGAGAACATTGTCTATCTGGAACTGCTGCACCGCCAGAAAAAAGTGTATGTGGGAAAGATGGACAGCCTCTCGGTTGCCCTTGAAATACTTGGTGATGAAGCGGTGATAATCCATCTGGAAGTAATCTTGCACATATTGTAGGGCGGCATCATAATCCCTTACCATCAAGTTGGCATATTCGCCCACGATGTGAATTTGCTGTATCTTCTGCTTGTAGAATTCATCGAGCATACGATAATCCTCTAGCTTATAGCGCAACTTTGGCTCCTTCTTGCGATGAATTGCCATGGCATTGTAGAGCACCAAGAAGCCTCCCTCCAACTTCATGGCTCCAATCTTGGAGAGATAGAGCAGGGCTTCCTCCACATCCTCCAGTTGTAGCGATGCAAAATCGCAGAAGAGGGATTGGTTGCTGGATTTCAGGTCGTTCAAGAGTTCTACCACAGAGAATTGGAGAGGCTTCGGATACTCAGCCGCTAATTTGATATTCTCTCCTGTTTTAGTTTCTTCCTTCTCAGCCAAGCTATAAAGTCTTTCGATGATGAATCGGCAAACCTCAATGCGTCTCTCAAAACGCTTGATGATGGTCTCGATGTCTTTGTCTCTGGTTACGATGAGATTACGAATGCCATCTTCTTTCTTGTGCGCATATCCCTTCACCACTAAGAAGTATAGCAGTGTGCGGATTTGCTTTTCGGTGGATGTTGTGATGCCGTCATGCACGGCATTGTCGTTGAACTGCTTGTATGTGATTTGCAGCGAATCATTCGGAATATGTTCCAGGATATATCTCTCCAGCTTGGCATATTTCTCCAGCCTCTGTTGAGGCTTGCGTTGGGTGTCGCTGATGTCTTGCAGGTAGGCTGATATGTCACGAGTATCGGCAAGGATACCTTCTTGGCGCATTCGATCCACGGCAGAGATGACATCTCGCTTGCTCAGTCCCAAGATGTCGGCAAGGTAGTCGATGCGGGATTCTGCCTCGCTGTCTTGTGCCTTGGCGATATGCTTCTGTGTGATGAGCGACTTGATGATGCGCACGGCATTCTGGATTTCATCTTTTGAGAAGAGGGGTGATTCGGTAAGACGGAGTCTTGCCTCGTCCATGTTCTTGACGGTGATGCCAGTGGCATAGACATGCGGAATGTTATTGCCACGCTCTATGTAGCCGCTTTGTTCGAGGGCTGAAAGGGCGGTGCGAACACGTGTCTCAATGTCAGAAACTGAATCATCCCAACCGGCTTGGCGAGCTATCTCAAGTGCAGAGCAACTTACATAGGGACGCTTCTTGGTGAAATCTTTAATAGCTATCCATACTTGTTGTATCTCGCTGATGCTCAGTTTGGTTTGGTTGAGTAGAATAAAGTGCTTGTCTAAGTCTTCATCGCTATAGAGTACAAAGCATTTGGCATGGAGGTGTGGGTCTCTTCCTGCACGCCCTGCCTCCTGTACATAGTTCTCCAAAGAGTCGGAGATGTCGTAGTGGATGACCAATCCTACATCGCTCTTGTCCACACCCATTCCGAAGGCGGATGTAGCAACGATGATGCTTACCTGGTCGGTCATGAAGGCATCCTGATTGTGTATCTTTTCATCGGCATCCATCTTGCCATTATAGGGCAGGGCAGTCATGCCGTCACGAGTCAACTTCATGGCGAGTTCTCGGGTTCGCTTGGTTCGGGATACGTAGATGATGGTAGGGCAGTTTGTCTCCTCCACAAGATTGCGCAGGAGGTTGTATTTGTCTCCATCGCTATCCACGTGGATCACGGAATAGTGCAGATTGGTACGTGAGGCGGAAGAGGCGAAGAGCTGGAGGTCGCTGCCCAACCAGTGCTTGAAGTAATCGCAGATGTCTTGCACCACCTTCTGTTTTGCCGTGGCGGTAAAGCAAGATACGGGTATCAGCGTGCGACCGCCATTGCGAGCCATCGCATCCTTTCCGAACTTTCGTTCTTGATATTCCTTGATAAACTTGCCGATGTAGAGATAATCCACACGGAAATCTTGTCCCCAAGCAGAGAAACAGTGAGCCTCATCTATCACGAATCTCACCACATGACGAGCCATCAAAATGCGTTCGATGGTCTTGGAACGCAACATCTCAGGGGCTATATATAATAAAGTGGCATCTCCACTCTGCACTCGCTCTATGGCAAGGCTGCGAGAGATAGGGTCGAGGAGACCGTTGATGGTTACAGCCTCGGTGATGCCTCTGTCGGCGAGATTATCCACCTGGTCCTTCATCAGCGATTGTAGTGGCGAGATAACTACGGTAAGGCCATGTACGGTTCTGCCATCCATCAAGGCTGGCAATTGGAAGGTGAGCGATTTGCCACCGCCAGTAGGGAATATCGCCAATAGCGACTGCCCATCTACTGCTGCCTGAACCGCATTCTCTTGCAATGGCTCGCCATCATAAGTGCGGAAGGCATCGTAGCCAAATATCTGTTTCAGGTTATGGTGGATGTTGAGCATGCGATGGCAATACTCGCAACCTTCGGTGCATCGGTGATGGCAGAGCGTGCTGATGATATGCTCTACCTCTGGATAATTGTGGAGCACCCATCCTGGGGTAACGGATAGGTAATCGTCTGTTCCAATCAGAGCCAAGGCGTATGCCAAGCCGCAAGGCGACAGAACGATGAGAGAGGCTATGTCGGCATGGGCGCAGATATGATTCTTGTATTCGGATAGAATCGTATCTGATACCTCTTTGATAGCATCGGATGAGGTTCCAGTGGCTCCAACATATATCAGGAATCCTTTGAATTCCTCTTCCTGCTGAAGCAATAGCGTAAAAATCCTCTTCTTATTCTCAGAAAGCTTATTCCATGTTGCTATTTCATCCATCAATAGCTCCTTGGCTTTCTCGCAGTCGTTCACGGGATTGTTCATCTGCTCGCTCATCAATTTATCGTCCTTTACCAGATGATGATAAGGATGTTTTGGGAAGAGGAGCGGAGAGAGGTACAGGGTATCTATGAGGATGCCATTAAGTTGGAGATAGTGGGCATCGTGATGGATGATATTATGTCCACAAATGAAGTCCACCTTTCCTTCTTCCAAAAACTTCTCCAATTCCGTCTTGGACGCTTGGTGAAAGGTAGCTCCATCATATCGCAAGGCTCCGATGTCGTGTATCTTATGGTCTTTCAGTCCCACTTCGGTATCAACAAAGGCGATATGATCTCTTCTGGCATCATTGAGCTCGATGTCAGAGACTACAGGTTCCGCTTCCTGCTTGGTGGCAGAGTCAGAAGCTTTCGCATTCTTTTTCCCAAAGATGATACTGAATATCGACATATATCTTGGTGTTTGTTGGTCTTATCTTATGCAAAGGTACAATAAAAAGTTGATAACCAACAAGATTTCCTATATTTTTTCTAATTTACTTTAAACTTCTTTCTTTTTCTTTGTCTGATTAAAAATAAAATAGTATCTTTGCATTACAATTTAAAGTATTGAGCTATGATAGTAAGAGAACGAAGAAAGCGAATCTATCGCAAGCGTATACCATACGGTATGCAAAACTTTGAGGATGTAATGAAAAGGGATTGTTATTATGTAGATAAGACTCCTTTTATCGAGGATATATCTTCTTGACACTTATAAGGAGAATGACTTGACTTATGATGATTATGACAAGAACAGATTGGAAAATCAGTTGGCGTATGATGGCAACTATAAGGAGTATTTTGCTCTCATTGCTGATAGCTTGAAGCGCTATTCCTCTCAGCGAGACAAGCAGAAAGGGGAGGCTTTCGTACATGGCTTTACTTTGGCGATGACATCCCAGAATCGTTTCTATCGTCCTATTTCTGAGTTGGACAATGAGGGTGGATATGCCGACATCTTCTTGTCTCCGCTCTGTGATATTTATAAGGACATGAAGGATTCTTATATCATCGAGTTGAAATACTGCAAAACGAGCACTACGGATGAGCAAGTGAAGCAACTGTTCAATGATGCTTCCAATCAAATTTGTCGTTATGCAGATAGCAACATCGTGAGAGAGGCGGTGAAAACAACTAAGCTCCATAAGCTTGTAGTGATATACCGAGGCTCAGATATGGTGACTTGTGAAGAAATATGACAGAAATAACGGAAGAACAGCGCAGCAAGATTATGGCTTCGATTCATTCCAAGAATACGAAGCCAGAGATGATGGTGAGGAGATATCTCTTTGCCTGCGGCTTCCGTTATCGTGTCAATTATCGCCGCTTGCCAGGTACGCCGGATATAGTGCTTCGCAAATATCGCACATGCATCTTTGTGAATGGTTGCTTTTGGCATGGGCACGAGAATTGCGACAAGTATCGCCTGCCCAAGACGAATGTGGAGTTTTGGAGCCGTAAGATTACCCGCAATAAGGAGCGGGATATCGAGGTACAGCATAAGTTGGCAAGGATGGGGTGGCATGTGATGACTGTCTGGGAATGCCAGCTCGATACAAAGGAAAAGAGAGAGCGTACACTCATGGCTATAGAGTATACGCTCAATCATATTTATCTGATGGATAGAGAGAAAGCTGATTCTTTAGAAGTATTGGAAAACAAGCCTTATCAATTGCCAGAAGATGATGGTGTGGCTATGGCAGCAGAAGAGATTCATCGGGGTTAATCAGGGTGTCATCTTCTTTTTATGGGCAATATTTTATGTAATATGTAATTAGTCTGCAAAAGATGGTGCTATTTGTAGAAAAAGTATTATCTTTGTTCCCATTAATAACTTAATTATTATATATTAAATGAATTTTTATAAGACATTGGGCTTGAAAAACAGCCGAATAGACGTGGCTGATGCTTTGCGAGGATTGGCTGTAGCTGGTATCATTTTGTTTCATTCTGTAGAGCATTTCAACATGTGGGATGGTAGCATTACGCATCCATACGCCTTGGCATGTGATGATGAGGTGGCTGATGTGATGGCATTGCTGCTATCGGGCAAGATGTATGGCATCTTTGCCTTGCTCTTTGGATTGAGCTTTTTTATCATGAACGACAACCAACAGCAAAAGGGGAGATGCTTCTCTGGCAGATTTGCTTGGCGAATGTTTCTGTTGGCTCTCTTAGGTATCGTTAATACAGCTTTCTTCGATGGAGATATTCTGTTCTCCTATGCCATATACGGCTTGTTGCTCATTCCGCTCAGCTATCTACCTTCCAAGTATTTGTGGGGTGTGGTGGCATTTCTGTTTGTTCAGCCTATTGAGATCTATTCCTTGCTGACAGGGTGGCAAGTGGATATGTCGGCGATGGGGGATGTATATGGCAAGATGGCGGAAGCACATCACCATGGTACTTTTTGGGAGAATGCTTGGGCCAATCTACAGTATGGTCAGGTGGCTACCTATTATTGGTGTATGGTGAAGGGAAGACATACCCAGACCATTTGCCTCTTTGTGTTAGGCATGTTGGTGGGTAGAAATCGCTGGCTATATAATGAGAACAATAACTTGCAACTATGGAAGAAGGTTCTCCTTGTTTCCATTGTAGTCCTTATCATCGGGGGCGTTTGTGATGTCTGCCATTTACCAACATACGGTCTTTGGCTTTCTCCAATATACAATTTCTTCATACTTTCCTTCATCGTTTCAGCATTTGTGTTGTTATGGTATGGCAAGGAATGGTTCAGAACGGGATTGTCTTTCTTGCGCCAGTTTGGAAAGATGAGTCTCACCAATTATTTTTTGCAGAGCATTATTGGCTGTGGATTGTTCTGCTATTATGGTTTCAACTTGCAAGCCAAGTTGGGCATTACTTATGCCGTTCTTGTGGGTATTGCAATGGTGGTAGTACAGTGTGTCTTTTCTAATCTATGGCTCAAGTATCATTCTCATGGTCCTTTTGAGGGAGTATGGAAGAAACTGACATGGATCAATCGAAAAGGATGATAGATGAAGAAACTCTCTAAAAGAATTTGAATTAAAAGAATCCTGGCTTTGACACAATACTTATTGTATAAGAATGTCGAAGTCAGGATTTATAATAAGTAGCGTGCTACCAGAGTTGCTGATAAGCAGGAGCTCTTAAATCTTTCTGCCGATATAAAAGCCGAAGTATTCTTTGTTCTCTTCGTAATATGCAATCTCTTCTTTCAGGCGATTTACAAAGGATTGGGCGGCAGCACTGTTCTTGTGGTCTAGAAATCGGCTATCATGGAGAAGTCGAAGTCATCAATCACTACATTTTCTTTTTCGTTCATTGTTATTGTTTATTTTATTTTTTGTTTTTAATCCCGGCCAATAGCACCAAACTAATGTGGCAGGAACAAGGGTTGAGAAGAATTGTAAATAAGAAAATTCTCCCATTAACCAATAAATTCCTACAATAGTACGTATGCTATAGACACCAATAATTGTTATAATAGCTAAATGTTGCAAGGGCAGTTTTATTATGTCACCACTTGCTGCCAACGCATATAAACCAGCTAAAGCAAAGTCTATTGCTAGAAAAACTGTAATGACATACAATGCCCATACTTGTCCCAAGCATAGGAACTTCATCAATTCCCAAATGTCATAGGCTTTGAATGCCTTCTCTAAAAAGAAGAGGCACGCAACATGTCCTATGGCAATCAGAAAATGAAGACTCGCTCCTAGTCGTAATTTAAACTGATTCATTTCTTTTCTACTGATTATTCTATAGGAATCCAAATCTCCGTTACCAAATTCTTTGGTTGGGTGGTCTCTGGGTCATTGAGATAACGCTCAAACATCTGGCAGTGCTCTATGATGCCATCACCAATCTTGAACTTCTCGCCCGACAGAGGTAGCAACTCGCCATATACCTTGGCATTCACTTCGCCCAACTTCTCATAAGGTCCTTGATAGTGATATACCAAATATCTGCCACCATAGACTGTGATGATATTGACATCTGCTGTAGGCTGCATCTTCCCCACGATAGGTGCAGCGATACATACATCGGCGCGGCATTCTGAGGCAGGGGTGGTGGCAGGATTGTCGTGATAGATGTTGATGTACTCGGCATCAGGGCAGTTATAGTCTATGCCATTGGCATGACAATACTCGCCCAGTTTGTTCCATGCTTCCGTGTAGTTGAGCTTCTGATAATCTCCTGTTAGGCGAACACTGATCGCCTTGACATCTTTTCTCGTTTCGATTCTTTCTGTAATTTCCATTTTGTTTATTCTTTTATGTGATTCAACTTTGTGGGTGCAAAGATAATAATATCCATGATATTCCGTTTTAATATTACGGAATAGAAAAATCTTTTTAATTTTTCATCGTTAAGGGGTTAGGAAAATGCCATCTTTAGTGTATTGTAATTATATAATAACGATTAAAACATCATTCTAATAGAAATAGAACAATGATCAACTGTCAAGTAACACAATACGGAAAGGTGAAGGAGGATGTGGTCCAGATGAACGGACTCGTCTTTTGCGACAATCATGGCATAGAGCGAAGCAATCACATGGATACCAGTGTGGTGGAGGCTTCGCTCAAGGAATGGCATTATGATAAGTTTGGCATCATGAACCAGCATTTTCGGGGCAAGGCAGATCAAGCGGGCTTCTCAGTCTTCCATGAGGTGCGCCCAGCCATGATGTTCTCTATCGCTACTCAGGGCACAGGGGTGAAGAACCTCTATGCCAGCCGCGGCGTAAGAAAAGAGGTGGCTTGGCAAACGGGTGATGCTAACATCTGCTTCCTCAACGGTCAGGGAGGATTGAACCTAAATCTGAATCGTAACCTTTCCCTCGATATGATGAGCATCGTGATTCCGCAGCAGTTTATCGAAGAACTCATCGTCCATGATGAGCAGACTTTCGAACCGCTTTCCCAATATGCCTTTCAGGACTTCCATCACCAACTGTTTCTTAAAGAGAATCGTCCGATAGAGGCTGCCGTGATGAAGGCAGCTCGTGATATCCAACGATGCCGCATGATGGGGAATAATGCCCATAAGTATCTCGAAGCCAAGATTATCGACTGTCTTTCGGGATTTCTTTCGCCTGGCATTCTTTCTCCATCTGGAAAAACTTTCAGTCTCATCATCCGTGACAAGATACACGATGCCAAGGACATCATCCTCTCTCGATATCAAGACATGCCTTCGCTCCATGAACTAGCCACGATGGTGGGTACCAACGAATGTACGCTCAAGAAAGCCTTCAAGCAGGAGTTTGGCACTACCGTATTCCAATATCTCTTCGACTATCGTATGGAAATGGCTGCGCAATATCTTCTGGATACAGACCTGCCTATTGCTGATATTGGCATCAGGTTGGGTTATGACTACCAGAGCCATTTCTGCACTGCATTCAAAAGGAAATATGGCGTAAGTCCTTTGGAGTTTAGACTGAGGAGAGGCTGATCTTTGTAACTTACAATCTTGCTTTTTGCTCCTTTCCTGCACCCGTTCCACGATACTTGCTTCGTGTCTCATTGAATTTCCATGTAACATCTAATGAGATGAAGCGGCGGTCTGGATTATATTGGGTCAATTCTCTTGGACCAAAGATGGTTACGCCCGTTTTGGCGGTATTGAACATATCATAGCAGCGCAGGTCGGCGGTGAGCGAACCCAATGCCTTGAGATTGAAATCTCGCTGAATGCCCATCGTGACATTAAAATTGTTCTCCGTCATGCGGAAGTTGTCGTAATCACCTTTTGTCGTCAACTGCGCAGAGGCATTGATGCGGAAGTGGGCAGGTAGCTCGATGTCATTGTTCCAAACAAACTGCCAAAAAGGATGATTCATTGTAATCTCTTCTCCAGTGGCAGTCAGTGTCTTATAGTTTTGGGCGATGAGACCCACGCTCCACAATGGATGCCACTTGCCGAAGGTAGGGCGATAAGAAGGATTGATTACCCATTTGTCATAGCCCTTTTCGCCATTTACTGGATGTATCAAGTTGAGCGTTGGGTCATCAGAACCAGGGTAATGCTCGGTAAGCATCGTCACAACATCCTTGGTATGTGCATAACTTACCATTAAGTTGAAGGCATGATAGGCAGCATTCAGCGCCAAGTTGCTCGTATAGGTAGGGCGGAGGTATGGATTGCCCGCCTGGAAGGAATACCTATTTATATATATAGTGGAGTTGGTGAGCTGGCTATAGGCTGGGCGCTCGATGTCCTTGCGATAGCTAAGGCTGAGTTGCGCCTGTCCGATAGGCATGCTCAGCACAGCAGTAGGGAACCAGTCGCCATACTTGCGGCTCATCTCTTCCTGCTTTACTCCAAATTCATAATACCCGGTATTCATATACTCATAGCGCAAACCTACCTGTGCATAGAGCTTGCCAAAGTTCCTGCCATACTCTATGAAACCTGCTGTGGCTGCTTCCTTGATGTTGGTGTCGGTAGCTTTCACTGGCAGACTCTCTTCGGTGGTAAACGAATAGGCATCCGTACGATTGTTGTGGCTGTATTCACCACCTATCGAGAGATGGCCCTGCCATATCGGGTAGGAGAAGATGAGCTTGGTAGCCCAGAAGCGGTTCTTGCTCTTGGTGAGATTATCCACCTTATGGAAGGTCTCTGATCCATCAGCCATGATGGTTCGCTCGTTGGTTCCATTTGGGTCATTGGTCTTGTCGAACACACCATCCACATTGAAGTCGATGCCCAGTTTGCCCACCTTACCATTATAATAAGCATTGAAGATATGCTTCTTGAAGGTGGTGGATTGCCATAGCTCGCTCTCAGAACGCTCTGAAAACTCTCCATTGCCGTAGATGTCGGTGTTGAGCACGCCGCTCCACTTCTGATAAGGGCGATTATCAAACTTATAGAAACCACCGAAGGAATGGTTCTCATCAATCATATAGTTGATTTGCAACTGTGGCGAGTAGCCTGTCCATATAAATTTTGTATTTTGATTGCTATTGCCCGTATAGAGGTCCTTGCCCACGTAATAGGTCATATCATTCTTCTGGATAGACTTGTGGGTATGGTCATCGCCACACCAGAAGGAGGATGTGATGTCCAGTCCGCCCTTGCGATAGTTGAGGTCGAGGTTGTTGGTCACCTTGCCGGCATACTTGTAGCCCACCTCGGCGGAATTTACAAAACCGAAGCCATCGCCCTTTGCCTTCTTTAGCGTGATGCGAACCACAGCCTTCACATTGGCAGCATATCTAGCTCCTGGATTCTGAATCACATCCACCGTCTTGATTTGGTCAGACTGGATGCGAGAGAGTTCCTTGAGGTCCATCACCTTTCTACCGTTGATATATACCTCGGCATTGCCACGTCCGAAGACCTCCACGCTGCCATCCTTGTCAGCCTTGAGCTGAGGTATGCGATTGAGCACATCTACACCTTTGCCTGCCTTTTCCAAGATGCTTCCCGTTACGATGGTGCGCATGGCATCGCCCTTAACGCGCGTTTTTGGCAAGGTGCTCTTCACCGTTACCTCTTGCAGCATCATGGTGGTATCCTCAAAGTTGGTTAAAGTTTTGTCCTTAGAAGAGCTTTGTGCCATTGCTGCTGCTGACATCATCATGCCAAGAGCAGCTAAAGTCATTCTTTCTATCATATTCTTTAGTCGATTATATGTTATTATTCTTATTTTCGTTTGCAAAGGTAGGGATAATTGCAGAATATGATTTTAATATAACGGAATAGAATAAATAAAGAGAAATGAATTGTAAAAAAGTTTCGGATTAAAATTATAGCAGATACTCCATTAGATAGAAATTGCGTGCCGAAGAAAAAAACAGTACGTGGCGGATGACGCAAGCTCTGACTTGCAACAGAAATTGGAAGACAAAGCTAACAAGGCTC
>OQVR01000671.1_pt1 | contig 15345 bp, 7 predicted proteins | sample 1691521 | NCBI WGS metagenome assembly OQVR01 (sample SAMN03418256, study PRJEB22391) | human gut metagenome | biome: human-gut; feature: organic feature; material: feces | host: Homo sapiens | place: Tanzania | collected 2013-01
AAGCCGCCTTCGCCACTGGTGTTCCTCCTAATATCTACGCATTTCACCGCTACACTAGGAATTCCGCTTGCCTCTCCGATACTCAAGGGATACAGTTTTGGAAGCAGTTCATGGGTTGAGCCCATGGATTTCACTCCTAACTTGCATCTCCGCCTACACGCCCTTTACACCCAGTAAATCCGGACAACGCTTGCCACCTACGTATTACCGCGGCTGCTGGCACGTAGTTAGCCGTGGCTTATTCTAGAGGTACCGTCTTCTGCTCTTCCCTCTTAAAAGAAGTTTACAACCCGAAAGCCTTCTTCCTTCACGCGGCGTTGCTGGGTCAGGCTTGCGCCCATTGCCCAATATTCCCCACTGCTGCCTCCCGTAGGAGTCTGGGCCGTATCTCAGTCCCAATGTGGCCGTTCAACCTCTCAGTCCGGCTACTGATCGTCGCCTTGGTGGGCCGTTACCTCACCAACTAGCTAATCAGACGCGAGGCCATCTTTCAGCGATAAATCTTTGACATTAAGGCCATGCGACCTCAATGTGTCATGCGGTATTAGCAGTCGTTTCCAACTGTTGTCCCCCTCTGAAAGGCAGGTTCCTCACGCGTTACTCACCCGTCCGCCACTGTCCTCTGCTTCACTTGGACGAATCCTCGTTCCACAGATTCTCGTTCGACTTGCATGTGTTAAGCACGCCGCCAGCGTTCGTCCTGAGCCAGGATCAAACTCTCTAAAAATTATATCTAAACGCCTCTGCGCTTAAATCATTTTCAGAGCTTAATTCGCTCATTTTGCCATTGCTGGCTTTATCTGTTTCCAGATATTACTGTTTTAAAAGTACGTTTTGTTTTTACAAAACTTTAAGAAATCTTTCAAGGGTAATTTCTGTTAATCGTTGTTTAATTTTCAAGGTGCATCCTCACTCCTGAACCGCTTCAGCAGAGCCGTTTCTCAAGTGAGCTTTGCTATTATACCAAACCCTCCCCCTTTTGTCAACACTTTTTTTCATTCTTTTTTATTTTTTTCCTCTTTTCTTTCCCCCTTTCTTCAACCTCCCCGTGTGTTGCTTCACTGCACCTTTTTTCTCTTTCTGCCTTTTGTGCTCGCATGTGGTAGACTTCTTTATTTCACATACTATATGTTGTTTATCTTTCCCTTTTCTCCTTTTTGTGGATATATCTTGATTTTGTTTTCTCTGCTTCTTTTTTTATTTTCTCTGCTCGTTTTTTCTATTAGTTATATGTATCTTTATCTTTTCTCTTGAACCCCCTCTAACGGAGGAGCCCACGGTTAAATCTTTACAAAACCCCTCAGTCGGCTTCGCCGTGACTGCTCCCCTAAAAGGCAATGCCATTAACTTACGGCTTTTTGCAAAATTTCTTGGGTCGATGTGGGCATCGACCCCTACGAATTGTGACTTTATCGAACTTCGTCGTAGGTCATCGACCCCTACGGATTATGCTCTAACCGTACCTCTGCGTAACATTACTTTTCTGCATTTATTGTAGGGTGCAATTCCCACATCGCACCTTGAAATTTACCGACCTCAGAAATACTCTTTAATTCGCCTCTTCTTTATCCCCTCCGCCGTAAAAGATAATACCTCCCCTTTTTCAAGAGGAGGCATAATTTATTTAATTATCAATACCAAATCCAGCCGAAGAGAATTATTACTATAAGCCACTGGCCGAAGTTGTACTTAACGGTAACATTGCAGGTATCCGTTACGGTGTTTCCGTTGGAATCGGTTACGGTGCAGGTTATTGTTGCCGTGCCTTTCTTTGTCAGCTTTTTGTAGTTTAATTTTTCATTGCATGATGTGTCAACGGACGCTTATTTACGTCTATAACCGATGGCATTCGATAAATAGATTAACTTGTCATCCATCAAACGAGCGTATATTCGCTTGAAACATTCAGCTCCTTGTGAACTTCTTTTCTGATGAAAATATAATAAATAAGCTGCATGACTATTGTTGCTATCCATGAGACGGGATAGGAAACGAACAGGTAGCCGAGCGTTCTGTTATGCGGGAAGAAGCAGTAAATCCACAAAATTCTCACGCCGACCGTACCGAGCAGACAAAGAATCATCGGAACGGTTGAACGACCCATTCCCCTCAAAACGCCGGGGAAGGTATCCATAAATCCGCAGAGGAAATACGGTACGGTTGTCAGAGCCAGAATCTCGACCGAGCATTTAATAACATTCGGGTCATCGGTGTATATGTTTGAAACCTGATTACCGAAGACATATGCCAGCACGCCGAGCGTCAGGCAAATCACAACCTGAAGAATCAAGCCGTCAATAAGAACCTTATCCATTCGCTTGGGCTTGCGTGCACCGTAATTCTGACTGGTGAAGCTCATACACGCCTGAGTAATTGAGTTTGCACCCATATAAAGGAAGCTGAGAACATTATTCGCTGCGGTGTAGCCTGCCATTGCGATTGAGCCGAAAGAATTGACAGACGACTGCAAAAGCACGTTTGAAAAGCTGATAAGCGTACTCTGAATACCGGCCGGAATGCCGATTCGGAAAATCTGACCGAGGTATTCCCATTTTATCCTGAGCTTTTTGAATCTGAGCTGATAAACGGCATCGGTTTTGTAAAGACAGATTAGGACGAGAACGCAGGATATCATCTGCGAAATTACCGTTGCGATTGCAACGCCGGCAACATCCATTTTGAATACAATAACGAGCAAAAGATTGAGACAGGCATTCGTAATGCCCGAAACCACCAAGAAAATCAGCGGACGCTTTGTATCGCCGACGGCTCGGAGAATCGCTGCGCCGTAATTATAGAGCATAAAGAACGGCATTCCGACGAAATAAATGCGCATATAAAGTGTTGCAAGCTCGATAACATCCGACGGGGTATCCATCAGTTCAAGTGCAGGACGGGAAAAAAAGATTCCCACAAAAATCATTAAAACTCCGCTGATGAATGCGGTTAAAATCGAAGTATGCACGGTCTCGGACATTTCCTTATGTTTACCTGCGGCATAGAATCGGGCGGCAAGCACATTTGCGCCGAGAGAAATTCCGATGAACAGATTCGTGAGCATATTTATCAAAGAGGACGTTGAGCCGACGGCGGCAAGTGACTGACTTCCGCTGAAACGGCCGACAACTATTATATCAACGGCATTAAAAAGAAGCTGCAAAATACCCGAAAGCATGAGCGGAATCGCAAAAGTAATCAGTTTGGGCATAATTGTGCCGTTGACCATGTCAATTTCATACTTATTCTTTGCCAATTCAAAATTCTCCTTCTTTTTTTCGGAAATTATTATAGTACAGTCATCTTTAAAAATCAATACAAATAACACCAAAACTTATTCGACATATTTCCCATTGTTATATTAATGATAGAGAAAAATATGGCGGCGTTTCTGTTACGAAGCACCGCCTGAATTTTATTTTATCATGCCTTTTGGGCTATCGTCTGTAAGCCGAGACCTGCAAGATCAAGATGTTCGGCATCAATTGAAGTAACCGTTCCGTCAAAGTTGACGTCCGCCGCCGCAGTTTGTGCCGCTGTTACATTATCGCCGCTGATCATTCCGCCGGCGATAGCTCTTGTTATGACCGAATCTCTTCCGTCGATGTATCCGTCGCCGTTGACGTCGCCGTGAATAACAACCGTCAGCGAATCAATCACATTACCGGAAGCATCAATAAGCCTTACGGTACAGCCTGTTGTCACATTGTTTGTGTTCTTGATCATCGTATTATTTGCGTCATAAACTCTGATATAAACGACGTCATTTTCAAAGAGTGAAACGACCTTGCTAACGGTCAGGCTGTTGAAATTGAATCCTGAAACAAGATTGTTCTTTCTGTCAATAATCAATCCCGAGGTGCTCTTCGCAACGAGCTTATTTATGCCGAGCTTACCTGTGTAAAGAATGCAATAGCCATCAACATAGGTATTGAAATACATATAATTATCAATCGTATCTTTGCCGGAAACAATTACGTTACCAACGGTATATTTTGCACAGTCAAGAGTCATAACGTAACGCTTGAATTCCGTCTGCTCCGGAACCTGCGACATGCTTGTGATATAGATATCGGTTGCTGCCGTATCAATATAAATAACGTTCGTCGAGCTGTAAACCGCTTCGCCGTTCTTTATCATGATATCGGTCTTTGAAGATCCAGCCGCAACGGGATCCTTTGAACCGATGACATTGCCATTTTCGTCATATTCCTTCTCAACATAGAGATAATCATAGGTCTGAACAACCCTTGTCACTCTGCCGAGCGAATAAACGGCATCGCCCTTAGTTGCGGATTTGTTATCGGCTATAACGCCGCCGTATGTGAAGAGCTTACCGCCCGACCTGACATAAACGCTGCCGTAATTGCATTCGTTGTTTCTTATCGTTCCGCCGTAGATATACATTGTGCCGGAAACGGTGATTGCACCCGTCGTGGTGTTCTTGCAATTCTGAACAACGGACTTTTCATGCATATAAAGACTGCCGCCCGTCTGAACATTCACGGCTGCCGCACCGACAACGCCTGTCAACGCCTTGCCGCCGTCGATTATCATTAATCCGTCGGAATCCTTGCCTGCTTCATAGTCCGCCTGCGACTGCTGAACGTTATCGGCAACCGAAGTGCCCAGTCTGAGAACAGAGCCCTTCTTGACATCGAACATTATTCCGTAGAATGAGCCCGAGCGAATTGCCTTGTATCCCATATCGTCGCAGAGGAGGGTAACATCGCCGTTGACCGTAATAGTTGAGGACACGGTAGCGTTTGCAACAAGGGTAATAATCGCCGTTTCGTCCACCGAGACCGCAGCGAAAGCGTCCGTCAAATCGGTGTACTCAACCGAGAAAGCTCCCGCCTTACTGACTCTGGCAACCGTCGTGGTTTCCATGCTGGTTATTGTGCCGTTCGCAAGGGTGTACCAGTTGGAGTTGGAAAGACCGAACTTCATATAGTTGGTGCTCATTGCACTGCCGCCGAGAACCTTTGTCTTTTCGGCATATGCCTGCGGAGTTATCGTCGCCGCATAGCCGGAGCATGTGAGCTTTCCGCTGATGTCAACCGTCTTGCCGCTGACAAGGTAAATATCATTTGAAGAGTCAATCTGAGCCGCCGCATCAAGAGAGAGCGTTGCTCCGTTGTAGATGGCGTTTCCAAGTGCTTTATCCGATGTGTTGCTTGAAATATCGCCGCCTGAAATTCTGACTTCTGCACCTGTTTCAATCTGAATTGCACCGCCGGAGGAATAGGCACGGTTTGAGGAAAGCGTGCCGCCGCTGATTTCAACCGTTGAATAATTCATTGCACAAATCGCTCCGCCGTAGGTCGCCTGGTTGGCGGTCATTGAAGCCTTTCCGCCGACAGCCGTAGTGGCATAAACGCTGTAGGAAGCTACAACGCCGCCCTTGAGCTTTGCAATATTTTCGGTAAATGTGCCTCCTGTTATAACAGTCTGTCCGCCGTTATTATAAAGAACCGCACCCTGAGTTGCCTCGTTTGATCTGAATATACCGCCGCTGATATTTACAGTACCCTCAAGATTGTAAATAACGCCGCCGACCGAGGTGCCGATATTACCGCTGAAAATACCTCCGACGATCTCGGTTGTGCCCTGATTGTAAATCAAAGCACCCATTACCGTCGCCGCCGACTGCTCGGCTGTTCTGAAATCATAGAATTCAACGCCCGGCTGAACCGTTAAAGTTGCGTCCTCCGCAACCTTGATTGCCGAAGCCGTTGCCGCAACCTTGCCGCCGTCGATATAGAAATCCGCGGAACTGTCGTTGCCGTAAACCTTCGAGCCTAACGTCAGCTTACCCGTAACATTGAACATCGGGGCAGTGAGCGATGCCGCTCTCGAAAGAGTTGCGCCGTCCTCCGAAAAAATTCCTATTTCCGAAGTGATATTCACGGTCGAGCTAAGCTCCGTATCACGGATAACATAGACTGTGGGAAGAACGGTTGAGCTTGTGCTTGAAGCATAGCCGATAGCCTCGGGGAGCGTTTCATAATATGTGTCCGTGCGTCCGTCAATCTGAACCTTGGCAACATATTTGTTCTGAACTCTCTTTACGCTTCTGACCGAGCCGTCCTTTATCGCCTTGACAGAAGACATGTTGTACATTGAAGTGAGCTGAGGATAGTAATAGAAATATGTATCATCGGACGTTGCTCTCCAGTCGGAGGTTGAAAAGCCGATATTGGAAACGGACGAAGAACCGGTCATCTGAGCCGGAGTTTTTTCCGTTGCACCCGTTGTTAAAAGGTTTGTTTTGTATGTTCCGTCAAATATAACACCCGAAACATTTGCACCGACCGTGTTGCCGAAAGCAACGCCGACCTGGCTTGCACCTGTTACCCTGCTTGAAACATAGCAGGTTCTGACCGTACCGTTATTATTGTAGCCGACAAGTCCGCCGACCATAACATTGCCGCTTATCTGTGCGGCCGTATTGTAGCTGTTTGTGAGCGTTCCTGCGGAGTTATAGCCGAGGATTCCGCCGACAAATCTTGCGTTCGGTGCACTGATAGTCGCATAATTAAAGCATTTGTTTACAGTCGCTTTATTGCTGAATCCAACAACGCCGCCGACATTTGTGAGAAATGATTTATCGTCCGAATAATTGGTTCCGACGACACTGCCGAGCATACCGCACGTTGTTACGCTTGCCGTTGAGCCGCCGAGGTTGCCGACTATACCGCCGACTGCCTTATCGCCGCTTATTTCACTGTCAACGGCACAGTTAAGAATCGAGCCGCTCTTTACATAGCCTGCAATACCGCCGACATTCTCAATGCCGGAGATTTTACCGTCAAGCACAACCGTGTTGGTGACAGTACCCGAATTCACATAGCCGAAAAGGCCGATATTCTTGCCGCTGTCGCCTGAGGTTGAGGACGTATAAAGACCTGCGATATTGTAACCGCCGCCGTTGAAAATTCCGTTGTATCCATGAGCCTCGTCAATTCCGATAGGCGTCCATTCGATAACGCCGAAGCTCTCGTCATTGACGTTGATATTCATAAGAAGATTATCCGTAACGGTAGCATTGGCATTGGGATTTGCATCCATGCCGCTGAGCTGTCCGTTTACCAAAGCCGCAAACCATGCAAGCTCCGAGGGCTTTGAAATAAGATATGTACCGCTTGAATTCTTCTGCGGAACGGAGCGATCACCCGCCCAAACGTCAAGCGAAAGCATCCATGCAAGAACGGGATAGCCGTTGTTGATCTCCGTATAGTCAAAGCAAAAGTATGCCTTCCTGCCGTTAAGCTCCTTAACGAATGAGGAAAGTTTCATGTCTGCCAGGGTGCGTCCGATACCCGTCGTTCCGTCAACGCCCGATGTCTCATAGCTGTAGAAGCTGCTGTCGCACTCGCTGCCGTAAACCGAACCGATTGCACCGCCGACCTCTTTGCCCGTGCTTGTAACGGGAGCAATGGCATAAGCGTCACAAATTGTTGAGAACAGGGCATAGCCGACAAGTCCGCCGACCGTGTCCTCCGCCGAAACAGAGCCGAGGAAGAAACAGCCTTCGAGGAATGCGCCGGATAGAGTGCCGCCGATTCCGCCTACATTCAGCTTGCCCGAAACAGCCATGCTGCTGTAGTTCTTTACGACAACCGTGTTACCGTTGGCATATCCCGTGATACCTCCTACACGCTGACCGCCGCTTACAGAGCCTGTCGAAAAGCACTGATTGATAACGGTATAATAGTATGACCAGCCGACAATGCCGCCGACGCTGTTTCCCGTGCCGTAAACCTTACCGTCAAATGAGCAGTCGGAAATTCCGAGATTCTCGGCATAGCCGACAAGACCGCCGACGCTGTAGCCGCCATGGATTTCGGCATTTGTTATCTTGATATTCTTAATGCTTGTTCGGGTGTGCTGAAGAACAAATTCCGATGTCATCTTTTCCGGAACATCCGAATCCTCGTTATATTCGCTCGGCATAACGACGCTGCCGAAAAAGCCTGCACAGTCGATACCGGAATCAACATAAACGCCGCTGACGGTATGTCCGTCGCCGTCAAACGTTCCGCAGAAAGGACTTTCCTGCGTACCGATAGGCGTCCACTTGTTAGCCGTTGAGCCGGCAGTGTTGAGCTGAATATCCGCAGTCAGCTTACCCTTTATGGATTGCGAGCCGCTGTTAACCGCATCGGCAAACCAAATAAGCTCCGAGGCCGTTCCGATTTGATAAACTCCGCCGGAAAGAGTCGGAACGGTTCCCGCCGCCAAGGCCGAAAGTCCCGGAATCACCGAGACGGTCAAAATCATAAGTGCTATGGCAACGGACAAAATCCTGCGTTTCATAAGCAACACTCCTATTATACAAATTTAAGACAATGTCGCACAGTTGAGACATGCGAATTGCGTAGAAAAAGCTGACTATACCATTACACATAGTATTATAAATTATTTTTCGTCAAAGTGCAAGGTACTTGTCTTAGTGTTAATATACAATATTAGTTGAGCTTTTTTGTGAAATATGCACTTTACTAAGTCGCAACGCACCGAGAAAGCCTGATAAAATTATTTTCATCGCCGAGTTTAATCAGCTTCCCCCGAAGGAGGAGCCCATTATCACTTTTGCAGACAGCGTCTCGCTGCGGCTCGGTCACGCTCCGCCTAAATCATCCCGTTTTCAGCATTTTTTGGCGTTTTTGTCGAGCAAATTGTGATTGACACCACCGAACGGCACAAGCGGTTGTATTTGTGAAAAGGACGTGTAAAATATAATTTTTCTGTTTAAATTTTCGCCGTAAAAGTGTATAATGTAATGGTGAATGTAATTATTAAGACAAAAGGAAGTTTATAATGTCGTATATTTTCAATTCCGCTGTTCTCGGTTCAATGTTCGCTGTGCCGGCTCAGGTTGTGGATAACTACATAAAGTTAGCGAGTGCCTCTCAGCTCAAAACTCTGCTTTGGATATGCCGACACATATCCGAGCCGATTGACGCTGCCAAAATATCGCAGGAAATCGGCTACAGCGTCGGTGATGTTGAGGATGCACTGACCGTAATCGCCGGCTGGGGCGTTCTTATCGGAACAGACGTTACCGTTACCCCCGCCCCCGTTCCTTCGGAAAAGCCGAAAATTACGGAACAGCCGAAACACTTTGAGGAAATTGCCGCATCGAAGCCGTCAAGTGAGCAGATAATGACCAGATGCAAGGAAGACCCCGAAATTCTCGCAATGTTCTCCGATATTGAAAAAATGCTCGGCAAGACCCTCGGCTACGACAGCCGAAGCACTCTGCTGATGATGCACGATCACTACGGCCTGCCTATTGAGGTTATCTACATGCTCGTAGACTATTGCAAATCCGTCGGAAAAAGCGGTTTTTCCTACATTTCAAAGGTCGGAAAAACCTGGGGCGAAAAAGAAATCGACACGATTGAAAAAGCGGATGAACAAATTAAAATTCTCAATTCCTGCAACAAGCTTTGGAAAGAATTTGCCGAAATGGCCGGTATTCAGAACCCTCGCCCGTCCTCGTCGCAGTCGGCTTATCTCAGAACATGGTCAGTCGAGCTGAAATTCAACGTCGAAATGATTTATCTTGCATATGAGGAGATGCTAAATCATTCAAGCAAGATAAGCTTCCCCTACATGAATAAAATTCTGATGAACTGGCATTCCAAGGGAATCAAAACTCCCGACGATATTGAGAAAGAAAAAGAAGAATACCGCAGAAAAAAATCGCCTGTTACCAAGACGACTGCATCATATGATATCAATGAATTTATTAAACGTGGCGAAGCATTGCCGGTATACAAGAAAGGAAGCTGAACATGGCATACAGCAAGGAAACATATAAAAAGGCCGAGCAGGAGCTGGCCGAGAGAAGAAGACGTGCACTTGCCGAGCGTGAAGAGCACCATCGAATTGCCGTTGCGGCTGTTCCGGAAATTCTTGAGACCGAGGAAAAGATGTCCTCGGCAGGCTTGGCAACGATCAAGGCTCTCGGCATGGGTGCTGACGACGCCAAGGAATACATCAGAAAGCTTTCGGAAATCAATCTTGCCGCTCAGACGCAACGCAGTCTGCTTCTCAAGAATGCCGGCTTTCCCGAAAACTGGCTCGATGTCCGCTACAGCTGCAAAAAATGCGAGGACAAGGGCTTCGTCAACGGAATCATGTGCGATTGCTTCAAGGAGCTTCTTAAATCGCTTGAATATGAAAAGCTTTGCTCAAATTTACCTGTTAACAACTGTCGATTTGACAATTTCAAACTTGACTACTATCCCGATGGCATAGGTACAAGTCCTCGTCAAAGAATGGAAAGCGTGTTGAACTACTGTAAAACCTATGCTACTGATTTCAGTAAAAAATCATCAAATCTCCTTCTCTACGGTCAAACCGGTCTCGGAAAGACACATCTTTCCCTTGCCATTGCGGGCAAGGTCGTTGAGGCAGGCTACGGAGTTATCTATTCTTCCGCACAGAACCTCTTCAACAAGCTTGAAAAAGAGAAGTTCGGCCGTTCCGACGGCAGCACCGAGGAAAATATACTTGACTGTGATCTTTTGATAATTGATGATTTGGGAACAGAATTCACAACTCAGTTCACGATTTCTGCATTATATAATATAGTAAATTCGAGAGAGCTTGAGAGTAAACCTACAATTATAAGTACAAATCTTCTACCCGACAAGCTTGAAGCCACATACAGCCAAAGAATCACTTCACGAATTCTCAGCAACTACGTCATGCTTTATTTTGACGGCACGGACATCAGACAAATTAAAACGAGGTAATTTATGGATATAATTCTTGCACTGACTAATGAATTCAAATTAAAGAAATGGCAGATTGAAAATGTCGTCTCCCTCATCGATGACGGCAACACGATTCCGTTTATTGCACGATACAGAAAAGAGGCTCACGGCACACTCGACGACCAGACTCTGCGTGCAATCTCCGAAAGACTTGAATATCTTCGCAACTTGGACAAGCGCCGTGAAGAAATACGTTCTTCAATAGAGGGTCAGGAAAAGCTGACGGATGAAATCTCCGCCGCACTCGATAAGGCCGCAACCCTTGCCGAATTGGAGGACATCTACCGTCCGTTCAAGCCGAAAAGAAAAACGAGAGCTTCCGTTGCAAGAGAAAAAGGACTTGAACCGCTTGCTCGGGCAATCTATCTTCAGACGGCGAACAGCCCGTCCGCCATTGAGCTTGCAAATGACTACATAAACGAAGAAAAAGAGGTCAGCACCGCCGATGATGCACTCCAAGGTGCAATGGATATTATAGCCGAGGATATTTCCGATATGGCAGATATCCGTCGCAGACTTAAAAACCTGCTCAACGTCGTCGGCATTGTAAACGTCAAAGCAAGCGATGACGAAGCCAAGAGCGTTTATGAGCAATATTACGATTACTCCGAGCCGGTCAACAAAATTGCCGACCACAGAATTCTTGCGATTAACCGTGGCGAAAACGAGGGCTTTCTCAAGGTCGGTCTTGAGCTTGACCGAGTTAAGGCGCTAAACGTCATCGCCTCCGAAACACTCAACGACAAGGGTTCACCCTGCACCGATACGGTTCGAGATGCAGGCGTTGACGCATATGACAGACTGATTTTTCCGTCGGTCGAGCGTGAGATTCGCTCCGCTTTGACCGAGAGAGCCGACGCATCGGCAATCAAAAATTTCTCACTCAATTTAAGAGAGCTTTTGCTTCAGCCGCCCGTTAAAGGCAAGGTTGCACTCGGACTTGACCCCGGCTACAGAACAGGCTGCAAGGTCGCAGTTGTTGACGCAACGGGACGTGTGCTTGACACAGGAGTGGCTTACATCACACACTCTGCCGCTCAGCAGGCACAAGCAAAAATTCTGGTCAAAAATTTAATTAAAAAATACGGCGTTCAAATCATCGCCATAGGCAACGGAACGGCGTCCAAAGAAACGGAAATCTTCACTGCCGAGCTTCTCAAGGAGCTTGACACCGACACGGCTTACATGGTCGTCAGCGAGGCCGGCGCATCGGTCTATTCCGCTTCAAAGCTTGCTGCAGAGGAATTCCCTCAGTACGATGTTTCGCTGAGAAGTGCGGTTTCCATAGCTCGTCGCTTGCAGGACCCGCTCGCAGAGCTGGTTAAAATCGACCCAAAAGCAATCGGTGTAGGCCAGTATCAACATGATATGCCCAAGAAAGAGCTTGACAGCGCACTCAACGGCGTTGTCGAGGATGCCGTTAACAGCGTCGGCGTTGACCTCAACACCGCTTCGCCGTCACTTTTGATAAGAGTTTCGGGAATCAACTCGACCGTTGCGAAAAATATAGTCGCTTATCGTGAGGAAAACGGCGAATTCACGTCACGCTCCCAGCTTAAGAAAGTACCAAAGCTCGGTGCAAAAGCGTTTGAACAGTGTGCAGGCTTCATGCGTGTACCCGAGAGTAAAAATATGCTTGACAACACAGGCGTTCACCCCGAGAGCTATACCGCAGCAAAGGCTTTGCTTGAAATCTGCGACTACACGGTCAATGACGCAGCAAAGAATAAAATCGGCGACCTCAACGAAAAAATTGCTGCTCTCGATGAAGAAAAAGTTGCCGAAAGAATCGGCGTGGGTGTCCCGACAATGCAGGATATTGTCAAGGAACTTATGCGCCCCGGCCGTGACCCTCGTGACGAGCTTCCACCGCCGATGCTCCGCACTGATGTTATGGACATGAAAGACCTCAAACCCGGCATGGAGCTTAAAGGAACGGTCAGAAACGTTATCGACTTCGGCGCATTTGTTGATATCGGCGTTCATCAGGATGGGCTGGTTCACGTTTCGCAGATTACAAATCGCTATATAAAGCACCCCTCCGATGTGCTCAAGGTTGGACAGATTGTCACGGTTTGGGTGCTCGACGTTAATATTGAAAAGAAAAGGATCTCACTCACAATGAAGAAACCTAAGGGCGTTGAATAATGAATAAACTCGACAGCAAAAACTCAAAGAAGCTTATATTTCTCTGCTCGCTGGCTTATTTCGTCAGCTACCTTACACGAATCAATTTTGCCGCTGTAATTGCTGCAATAATAGCAGACGGCTGCATCGAAAAAGCGGCGGCCGGCGCAGTCACCACCGTGGGATTCATTACATACGGCGTTGGTCAGCTCATCAGCGGCAAACTTGGCGATCATTTTGACCCAAAGAAGCTGATGACGCTCGGCTTCTTCGTAACGGCAGCAATGAATTTGCTCATTCCATTTGTCAAGGGAGCGGTTCCGATGTGCCTTGTTTGGGGCGTAAACGGACTGGCACAGTCGCTCATGTGGCCGCCGATGCTTAAAATAATGAAAACGGCAATGAGCGAGGACGATTTCAACAAGGGCTGTGTTCAGACCAACCTCGGCTGTACCATTGCAACCATTCTTATATATTTGCTCTCACCTGTTGTAATCTCCGTTTGGAGCTGGAAAGGCGTATTCTTCATTGCAACAGTCTGTGGAATTGCAATGGCTATAACATGGTACACCGTGCTGACAAAAATAGAACGCTCTGCTGACATTAAATATGTTCTTAAAAAATCCTCGGTTAAAAAAAGCAAAAAGCACAGTCCGGCCATGCCGATAGTTCTGCTCATCTTCACCCTTGCGGCGATATTCTTCCAAGGAGTTCTCCGTGACGGCGTAACAACGTGGCTGCCGACATATATCTATGAATCCTTCGGACTGAGCAGTGAAAAGTCAATTCTCACCAGTGCAGTTATTCCGATATTCTCATACATAAGCCTGCAAATCTGTTCAAGGCTTTATAACAAGACCGGCAGAAAGCCGTTCAAATGCGGATTTATGATTTTCGCCGTCGGTGCCGTTTCAACAATTATTCTTGTCGCCTTCGGCAGTCATTCTGTCATCCTGACAGCGGTTATATGTGCCCTCATCGTCGGCTGTATGCACGGCGTTAACCTTGTGCTCATCAGCTTTATTCCCGGAATTTACGGCAACAACGAGAACGTTTCCGAGCTTTCGGGCACGCTCAATTTCATGACATATGTCGGCTCGGCAGCATCGGCCTACGGCTTCGCCCTGCTTTCGAACAGCTTCGGCTGGAACGGCACAATAATCAGCTGGGTAGCAATCGCTCTGCTCGGCACGGCGGCAGTCGGAATCTGCAAAATAATTGATAAGGAACCTGAAAATGAACGATAAAAAATCCAAGAAAGAACAGAAAATAAGCTTTTGCCCCGTCGCCGGAAAATGCGGCGGCTGCCAATTGCAAAACATGACATATGAGCGTCAGCTCGGCTTTAAGGAGGCAAAGGTAGTTAAGCTCCTCGGCAAATACTGCCATGTTGAAAAAATAATCGGCATGGAGCACCCCTACCATTATCGCAACAAGGTTCAGGCAGCTTTCGGCTCAACGAGGGGCGGCAAAATTATCTCCGGCGTTTATCAGTCCAAATCGCACAGAATCGTATGCGTCGACCGCTGCCGAATTGAGGACAGAAAGGCAGATGAAATCATCGTGACGATTCGTTCAATGATGCCTAAATACCGTATGACGGCCTACAACGAGGATAGGAACACAGGATTTCTGCGTCATGTACTTGTCAAGCACGGCTTCAAGAGCGGCGAAATCATGGTTGTGCTTGTCACGGGAACTGTCGTTTTTCCCGGCAAGAACGCTTTTATAAAGGAACTGCTTAAAATCCACCCCGAGATTACGACTATCGTTCAAAATATCAACAATTCCGATACAAGCATGGTTCTCGGCGAGACGGAAAAGGTGCTTTACGGCAAGGGGCATATCAATGACTCGCTCTGCGACTGTGTTTTCGGAATATCGCCGAAATCGTTCTATCAAATCAATCCCATCCAGACCGAAAAGCTTTACAATAAAGCGATGGAGTTTGCAAATCTCACGGGTCAAGAGACCGTTATCGACGCTTACTGCGGCATCGGTACAATAGGAATTGTCGCCGCCAAGAAAGCTAAGCAAGTTATCGGCGTTGAGGTCAACCGTGACGCAGTTCACGACGCAATCGCCAACGCCAAGCTTAATAATACAAAAAACATTCGGTTCTATTGTGCCGATGCAGGCGAATTTATGGTTGACATGGCTTCAAGCGGCGAAAGGGCAGACGTTGTTTTCATGGATCCGCCGAGAGCAGGAAGCGATAAGGCGTTTCTTTCCTCTGTCGTCACTCTAAGCCCGAAGAAAATCGTCTATATCTCCTGCAATCCCGAAACACAGGCAAGAGACATATCTTTCCTCATACGCAACGGATATAAGGTCAAAAAAATTCAGCCCGTTGACATGTTCCCACACACCGCACACGTTGAGACTGTTGCGTTATTGGTCAGGAACATATCAACCAAGAAACACGTTGTTA
>OQVR01000672.1_pt1 | contig 15345 bp, 11 predicted proteins | sample 1691521 | NCBI WGS metagenome assembly OQVR01 (sample SAMN03418256, study PRJEB22391) | human gut metagenome | biome: human-gut; feature: organic feature; material: feces | host: Homo sapiens | place: Tanzania | collected 2013-01
GCCCGTGGGGAGTTTCCCGCGGGCCTTCGTGTTTCTGAAGAAGAATTAAAGAAGATAGAGAATGGCTTTTTAGTCCTCTGCCATACCGATGAGGTCAAACTTTTCGGTGGAGACAGTCACCGTAAAGTCCTTCTTGGCAGGCTTTGCGAACTTGACCCAGATGGTGCGGTCGGACAGGTTGTAGTACCAGCCGGACTCTGCGGCCTCCCAGCCGTCGCGGACGATGAACTGGGGGAGCTGCTGCCCATCCACGCTGGCCCAGAGCGCACCCTTTTTCTTGCTGACCAGCTTCAGGGTCATGCGCTCCACGGGGGAAGCGTAGCTGCCCTCGGTGGCAAAGCGGATGTCGGTGCGGTCGCCGGCCTTGACGGTGATGGTGGTCTTGGCGTAAACGCCGTTTTTGTAGTCCTCGGTGTGGCCGTCGTCATCGTACAGCACAAAGCTGGTGTCGGTCTCGGCAGCGACCAGCAGGTCGATCTGGCGCATGGTGTCCTTGAGGATGTGCTTGACGTCCTCGGTGGCCACCACAACGGCAGAGCCGCGCAGGAACATGGGGATGCTTGCCAGCGTGACGGGGATCTCGATGGTCTGGCCGCCCTCGTATGCGCGCAGGTCGTCGTTCATATCGTACCAAGTGCAGCCTGCGGGCAGGTAGATGGTGCGGGTAGTCGCGCCCTTTTCCACCACGTTTGCCACCAGAATGCTCTTGCCGAACATAAAGGTCAGGTTCTTGTCGGTGTAGCACTTGGGGTCGTCCGGGAACTCCAGGAACAGCGGACGCCATGCCGGCATACCGTTCTGGTTGGACTCGTACATCAGGGAGTACAACGTAGGCAGCAGACGGTAGCGCAGCTGGTAGGCTGCACGGATGTAGGGCAGGTTCTCCTCGTACATCCAAGGCTGGGTGACGGTGTTATCGTTGTTGGCGGAGTTCAGGCAGAAGCGCGGCTGGAAGATGCCGTTCTGCAGCCAGCGGAGCAGCAGTTCTGCCTCGGGTGCGGGGCCTGCAAAGCCTCCGATATCGCAGCCCATGTTGGAGCAGCCGGACAGGCCCATGCCCAGAATGGTGGCAATGTTGAACTTGACGGTGCGCCAGTCGGTCAGGTTATCGCCGCCCCACACCTGTGCGTAGCGCTGGATACCGGCGTAGCCTGCGCGGTTGATGATGTAGGAGCGCTCGCCGGGGTACACATCTGCCAGCGCCTGCTTGGCGGTATAGGCCATTAGGTTGGAGTGCAGGATCTTCAGCTCTGCCATGGTGCCCTTTTTGCCCTCAAAGTCGCACTGGGCGTCGCGGTCCTCCACGCCGTCCATCTCGCAGTTGTCGTTCCAGACGGTCTTGGTGCCCTTTTTGAGGATGTTCTCTTCCAGCAGCTGCTTCCATGTGTTGCGGCCATTGGGGCCGGTGAAGTCAAAGAAGCGTCCCTCGCCGCCCCACCAGCGGCCGTAGTACGGTGCCTTGCCGTCCGGGGTCTTGATAAAGACATCGTTCTTTTCAAACAGGTCGATGTAGGGGTGGTGCTTCAGGATGCCGGGCTTCAGGTTGGGGATGACGTTGATGCCCCGGGCGTTCATGTTCTCAAAGAACTTTTCCGGCTCCGGGAAGCGCTTGTAGTTCCAGTTGAACACATAGCGCAGGTTGTCCTTTTCGCCGCTGGAATAGCCGGAAGCCAGCCAGAAGTTGTCGATGAGGATGCCTTCTTTTTCGTGCTTGTCGATGACCTTGTAGATTTCCTCGTCGCAGTTCTTTTCCAGCTCGGCGTAGTACATGGTGGAGGCGCAGTAGCCCAGAGACTGCTTGGTGGGCAGGGCGCTGCGGCCGGTCAGCAGGGTGTACTCGTTCAGGATCTCGGGCAGGGTCTCACCGGCCAGCAGGAACAGGTCAATGTCGCCGCCGTCGGTCTGGTAGTAGCAGTAGCGTTCCCAGTAGCCGGACAGTTCCTCGCCAAGGTCGAACACGCAGTCGTAGGAGTTGTGATAGAACAGGCCGACCGGGCGCAGGTCGCGCTCATTTACACGGATGTAGAAGGGGATGTGCTTATACATCGGGTCGCCGGTCTCGGGATCGTGGCCGATGGCATCCTTGGGGGACATCCGCAGGCGGCGTCCCTTTTTATCCAGATGGCCGGTCTTTTCGCCAAAGCCGTAGAAGTGGTCGCAGTCCCGGTCTACCTTGGAAAAGTGGCTCAGACGGCCGATCTGGTCCTTCTCAAAAGCGCGCTCCCGCAGGTCCTGATAGATCAGCTTGCCGGACTTATCGAACAGTTCAAAATGGAAGGGCTTTTTGAACAGCTTCAAGGTCAGGTGTGTGGTCTCAAAGGTCAGGGTCTTTTCGTCCTCTGTGCAGGGGACATCCAGCGCGGTGATGCGGGTGCGCTCGTCCTTGAGCAGGGTATCCATCCGATCCTCCCACGCGGTGGTCACCAGCGTGTAGGATTCCTCCTCCATGGGGGTGCCCTTGTCGAAGTGCACCCGGATGCGAATGATATCGTCTGTCATGAAAACCAGCTTTACATCGGCGGCATCGCCGTGGATGAGGTAGCCGTTTTCGGTCTTTTCAAAGGATTCAAAACTACGCAGCAACATAAGAGATTCCTCCATGCAGTGTTACATGCCGATCAGGTCGAACTGTTCAAAGGAGACGGTCAGCTCATGATCCTTGGCGGGGTTTGCGTACTTGACCTCGACCGCCTTTTTGCTCTGGCTGTAATACCAGCCCTCGGCAGCGGCGTCGAACTTGCGGCGGTTGAGGAAGTGCTCGATCTTGCGGCCATCCAGCGTGACCCAGAAGGGGCTCTTCTCCTTGGCGATCATCTCCACCTTGATGGTTTCCACGGTGTCCTTGTAGCTGCCCTCGGAGGCAAAGTTCATGGTCACCCGCTCGCCTGCGGTGGTGGTGATGGTGGTCTTGCGATACACGCCGCTCTTGAAATCGTTGGTGATGCCGTCGTCATCGTACAGGGTCGTGGTGGTGGTGCCCTTGGGTGCCACGATGAGGTGCAGGGCGGTGGTGTGGTCGCCCTCCATGGTCATCAGCTGGTTGTCTGCCATGGCAATCACTGCACCCTCGCGGACGAACATGGGGATGGTAGCCATGGTGACCGGCACCTCGATGGTCTGGCCGCCCTCGTAGCAGCGGAACTTATCGTTCCAGTCGTACCACTTGCAGCCTGCGGGCAGGTAGACGGTGCGGGTCTTGGCACCCTCTTCCAGAACGTTGGCCACCAGAATATCCCGGCCGAACAGGAACTCGAAGCTTTCCTCCCAGACCTTGGGGTCGTTCTGGAAGTCGTAGACCAAAGCACGCATGATGGGCGCACCGGTCTTGCTGGCCTCGTACTCGGCGCTGTAAAGATAGGGGGTAAAGCGGTAGCGCAGCAGGATGGCGTCCCGGATGGTGTCCGCAGACTCCCGGAACATCCACGGCTCGGTAACGGTGTTATCGTTGGAGGCAGAGTGGATGGAGAAGCGGGCCTGGAAGATGCCGTTCTGCACCCAGCGCACGAACAGCTCCTCGGTGGGTGCGGGGCCGGCAAAGCCGCCGATGTCCGCGCCCTCGTTGGGCTGGCCGGACAGACCCATGCCGGTGATGATGGGGATATTGTACTTCAGGCTCTTCCAGCTGGTGTAGTTGTCGCCGCACCAGGTCTGGGCGTAGCGCTGGATGCCGGCGCTGCCGCTGCGGCAGACCATGTAGGGGCGTGCCTTGGCGCTGTGCTCCACCACGGCATCGGCACCCACCTTGCACATCAGGGTGCTCATGAGGGGCTTCAGCTGGCCGATGGTGCCGCCCTTGCCGTCAAAATCACAGGTGCAGTCCTTGTCCATCAGGCTGTCGTACTCGCAGTTGTCGTTCCAGACGGAATCGGTGCCCACGGCGATGATGGACTCGGTGAGGTACTTTTTCCATGCTGCTCGGCCTTCGGGCTTGGTGAAGTCCCAGAATGCGCCGTCGCCGCCCCACCATTTGCCGACACCGTAGGTCTCGGGGTTCTTGCTGTCCTTCACGAATACGTCATCTGCGTTGAACTCGTCGAAACGGGGGTTGCACAGCAGGACACCCGGCTTGACGTTGGGCACGTTCTGGGCGTGCTTTTCGTTCATGGCGTGGAAGTAGGCGCTGGGGTCCTTGAAGCGTTCGGTGTTCCATGTAAAGACGCAGCGCTTGTTGTTCTGGCTGGTATAGCCGCTGGACAGGTGGAAGCCATCGATGGGGAAACCCTCTTCCTTGATGGTGTCGATAAAGCCCAGCACGGCGTCGTCGCTGTCCTTTTCCAACTCGGGGTAGTACATGCTGGAGCCCTGATAGCCCAGCGCACGCTTGGGCAGCAGTGCCGGACGGCCGGTCAGCAGGGTGTAGTTGTCCACGATGCGGGCGATGGTGTCGCCGCCGATCAGGAAACAGTCCAGATCGCCGCCGTCTGCCTGAAAATAGGTGTAGCGGGGCCAGTAGTTGCTCTTTTCACAGCCCATGTTGAACACGGACTCGTAGAAGTTGTGGTAGAACACGCCCACAGCCTTGTGGGTGTCGCGGTCCAGACGGATGTAGAAGGGGATGTGCTTGTAGAGGGTATCCATCTTCTCGGCATCGTAGCCCATAGCGTCGGTGGCACGCTCCCGCTGGAAGGTCTTGTTCTTATCCAGCAGGCCGCTCTTTTCGCCAAAGCCGTAGAAGCAGTCGTCCTCCTTCATCCGGCTGTAAGCCACCACGCGGTTGTTGGCGTCCTTGACGAAGGGGTTGCCGGGCAGGGTGCTGTACAGCTCGGAGCCATCGGCAGCCAGCAGCTTGAAGTTGATGGGGTCCTTGTCCACCACCAGCGTCACCTTGCCGGTGGCAAAGGTGAGGGTGCTGTCGTCCTCGGTGAGCTGTGCGGCGAAAGGCTCCACACGGGTGCGCTCCCCCTTGAACAACTCGTCCATCCGATCCTCCCATGCGGTGGTCATCAGGACATAGGACTCCTCTGCCAGCTCGTGGTCAAAACTGGCGCGGACGCGGACGATCTCATCGGTCACAAAGCAGACCTTGATATCTGCGTTATCAGTATGCAGCAGGAAAGCGCCGTCTTTGCGCTCCATGCCGGTAAAACGGGAGCAGATCTCCATAGTTTTTATTCCTCTCATTAGATTTTGATAAAAAATGCCCCCATTCCCCCTCAGATGCAGGATATCTTCAGAGAAATGGGGGCAACGTTCTCGTTGCTTTACCCGGAACAGTCAGGGCTTAGAACGTCCAGCCAAGGCTGGACACCAGACCGCACAGGTACGGGACGCACAGCGAAATGGCAGGGATGAAGGTAACAAGGAACAGTGCCACGACCATGGCGGCGAACAGCGGCACGATGTACTTGGTAACGCCTTCGATCTTGACCTTGCCGACACCGCAGCCCACGAACAGGCAGGAACCGACCGGCGGGGTAACCGAGCCGATGCCCAGGTTCATGATGAGCATGATGCCGAACTGCACATCGCTCATGCCGATGCTGCGGGTGATGGGCAGGAAGATGGGGGTGAAGATCAGGACCGCCGGGGTCAGATTCAGGAACATACCCATGACCAGCAGGAACACGTTCATGACCAGCAGGATGACGTAGCGGTTGCTGGAAATGCTCATCAGCGCGTTGCTGATGGCGGCGGGGATGCCGGAGTAACTCATGACGTAGGACATGATGGAGGAAGCGGCGATCAGGAACAGGATGGTAGCGCTGCTCTCCATGGTGTCTGCCAGCAGATCATAGAAACTCTTGAAGGTCATCTCCTTGTACAGGATAGACAGCAGACCGCAGTACAGGCAAAGCACGACACCGGCCTCAGTAGCGGTGAAGAAGCCTGCCAGAATGCCGCCCATGACGATGATGACGGCCAGCAGAGCGGGCACTGCATCAATGATGATCTTGATGGCGGGGTCGGGGTCCTTGACGTCGGAGGACTTATAGCCCTTCTTGACGGCGATGAACACCGCCAGACCAGCCACGCACAGACCCATCAGGATGCCGGGCAGGTAGCCGCCCATGAACAGAGCAGCCACAGAAACGCCGCCGGCGGTGATGGAGTAAAGGATCAGCGGACCGGACGGGGGAATCAGGATGCCGGTGGGGGCAGAGCAGATGTTGACAGCTGCGGAGTAGTTGGGGTCGTAGCCCTCGTCCAGCTCCAGCGGAGCCATGATGGAGCCCATGGCAGAGGTAGCTGCCACGGAGGAGCCGGAAACGGCGCCGAAGAACATGTTAGCCAGAACGTTGGTGGCAGCCAGATAGCCGGGCATCTTGCCCACAGCCAGACGTGCCAGACGGACAAGGCGCTTTGCAATGCCGCCCTTGTTCATGATGTTGCCGCCCAGAGAGAAGAAGGGCAGTGCCAATAATGCAAAGGAGTCAATGCCCGAGAAGCAGCGCTGTGCTGCCACTGGAGCAAACACCGCAGGATCCATGCTGAACAGCGCAGTGACGACAGATGCGATGCCGATACCCGCCGAGATAAGAACGCCGATGAGGAGTAGAATGAAGAATGAGCTGAATAGCGTGATGGTTGCCTGTGTGACCATAAGACATCAGTCTCCTTTCTTGTTATGGTATTCCTGATACAGCTGAATGTTTTTAAGAATGCGGGCTGCAAGGATAAAAACACCAGAGATCGGAAGAATCGAGTACAAGAACCTGTACGGAATGCGCATGACCGAGGAAACATTTGTGGCAAGCAGAGTCAGCCGCAAACCGCCATATACAAAAACATATCCAACGAAGAAGAAAATCGCCAGTTCAATAAGGAAACTCAGTACGAGATCCACTTTGCCTTTGGCACGGCCTTTTACAAGGTCGAGCGCAAGGTGGGAATCGTTGTAGAAGCAGTAGGCCGAACCGATCATGGAAGCCCAAATCAACACAAACCGCAAAAACTCATCCGTTACAGTGGAGGGGTCATGCAGGATCCAGCGGGTAAAGATCTGCCAAGTGCCGCCTGCCAGCAGTGCAAACATTGCCAGTGCCATCAGGAAGCGGACAATGGCATCAATAACCTGATTCAGTTTTTTCATACTCGGTCCTCCTTTTAGGCCAAGGCCCGGATGCGCTGGACGATCGCATAGGTGTCCGGCTGTTCAGTTTTCAGCTGTTCGTAGATTGGAGCTACTGCTTCCTGAAAGGCAGCTTTGTCCACATCACGAATGAACTGCACGCCCTTCTCCTCCGCTGCCGCCAGAACTTGCGTTTCAAATTCTGCCCAGCGGCCTTTGTATTCTTCACTGGCATTATGGGCACATTCCCGCACAATGTTTTGCTGGTGCTCGCTCATTTCATGCCAGACTTTTGCGGAAATGACCACCATATCCGGGATACGAGTATGCTCATCGAAGCAATAATATTGCGCCACATCACCGTGGTCGCGCAGTGCGGTAATGTTGTTCTCGGCACCGTCGATGACGCCCTGCTGCATACCGGTGTAGATATCGCTGTAACCCATAACGGTAGCGGAACCGCCAAAGCACTTCATCATATCAATAGCCATCTGGCTGTCCATGGTGCGGATCTTCAGACCCTTGAGGTCGGAAGGAACTCGGATAGGGGTGTCGGCGGTATAAAACGACCGTGCACCGGAATCCAGCCAGAACAGTCCCCGGAAGCCGCCGTTCTCTGTGGATTCGTAGATTTCCTCCACTAAATCGCTGTCCATGACATTGTAGTAGTGTTCCTGACTGTCAAAAACACAGGGCACTGAAAAAGCATTGAACTGCTCGCTGAAATTGCCCAAGGTTGACGCAGAGACTTTTGCCATATCCAATCCGTCCGCTTGAATCTGGGTAATCATATCTGTTTCGCTTCCCAGTGTGCCGTTGGGAATAATTTGAATCTGGATACTTCCCTCGGACTTTTCAGAGACCTCCTGTGCAAAAGCGGACAACTGAATATGGACAACATGATCTTCTGCCATGTTGTGCGCCAGCTTTAACTGGAACATCGGTTCACCATCCGCATTGACTGACCGTTCTGCACCCTGCTGGCTGCAGCCACCCAGCAGTGCTGCGGCACTCAAAGCTGCCACTGCATGGCAGAATTGTCTGCGCGTGATTTTCATAGTGTTTTCCTTCCTTACTTTGATTTATCGTATCCCACGATCACAGCCAACCGGCTGTGAAACAACATAGTAGCGGTGCAGCGCTCAGGACACGCTGCGCTGAAAGCGATCCTTTCCCATCTGGATCAGGTCTTTCAGGTTGAGCCCCCACAGGCTCTTGGAGCGCTGCCAGTCCTTGCCGCTCTCCTTGGCAAGCACCTTGGCGAACCGCTCCGGGTTTGCCGGCAGCAGGCTTTCCTTGGGGATCATTACTGCCATCTGACGGCTCTGGAAGATGTAGAAATACTGATTGTCCTCCACCAGCCGGTCGATCTTTGCAAAGGGGATGTGGGCACCGTTTTCCACGTCCACACCGCCATCGTTGACCCGGCAGCTTACGGTGGTCTCCGCGCCGCCCCGCTGCATGATGACGCCCTCTGCCGCCACCCGGCTTAAAAAGTCCGGCATGGCGAACATGGCACAGCCCACCAGCAGGCAGAGCACCTTGATAAAGGTGGGAATGGCAGTGAACAGCGCCGCCATCACCAGCACAAAGGCTGCTGCAAGCCACAGCAGGTGCCGCAGCCCCTCGTAGGTGTAGAACTCCGTGCGGAACATCCGGCGGATGGTCTCATCGTTAAAGACCACTTTGGCTTCAAAATGATTCTTTGATGTCTGCATGCGCTGGCTCCTTTCGGGCGGTCACGAAATGCGACCAATATACTTGTTAACTAGCACAAAAATATTGAAATAGCTTTGTGCATTTGGTCAATCTCGTCTCCTTGCACCCATATCATACTAAAAATCCCGCCGTTTTTCCGCAGGTTTTGTGATTCAAATGTTGCAAAATGTGATATATGCTGATATACTAGAGCAAAAAACGACGTAAAAGCATGATTCTGATTTTTTTAACAAGGAGCAGGAGCGGCTATGGGTATCGAACGGGTCTCACATTATATCGATAATGTCCTTACGGAAGCGCAGGCGCGGATGGGGCTGCGCGACACCCGGCTTCTGGTCACATGGTACACGAATCGGGAAAACAGGCAGTCTGTGGTGCACTCCCACCCGTATCACGAGCTGGTGCTCCCCATCGGCGGCAGCACGGTGCGCTACTCGGTGGACGGCAGCGTGTATCTGGTCCATGTGGGGGAGCTGGTCTACTTTCCCTCTCAGGTCTACCACTCTGGCAACTTCCATATCGATGCCGACCAGTCGGATCGTCTGGTCGTCCAGATCGATGATGCCCTCTGGCAGGCCACCCGCCGGCACGCGAACCTGAAAAACACAGGCTGGCTGCAGCAGGTCACCGTGCTGGACAGCGAAGCCTGCCGCAAGTGGGATTTTGAGGGGCTTTTCATCCGCATGGCGCAAAGTCTGGAGCTGCCGGGCTCCATCCGGGACATCGTTTTTGAGGCGCAGGTCGCCGAGATGATGCTGCTCATCACGCAGGCTACCGGCAGCGGACAGACCACTGCGCCCAGCAGCACCAGCGTGCTGGTCGCGCGCGCCGTGGCTTACCTGCAGGCACATTATCAGGACCCGACCCTGACCACCGCACAGCTGGCGCAGGAGCTTTACGCCAGCCGGGAGCATCTTTCCCGCGCGTTCAAGGAGTGCACCATGGAGAGCATCCACAATTACCTGACCTATCTGCGGATGCAGCACTGCCGCAAGGCGCTGGAAGAGGGCGTTTCCGTTCTGAACGCCTGCACCGAGAGTGGCTTCCCGGATTACAGCAGCTTCCTGAAAACCTTCCGCCGCCTGTATGGTATTACCCCCGCCGAATACCGCGCACAGCACCGGACATCGGTGCGTTAAAAATTGTTTCAAGAGGGCGGGCACCGTCCGGCTCTCTATTTACCAAAATTTCCGTTGCTTTTTCTTATAAGCTTCCGAAAGTGGTGTATTTTTAAAAGTTCGCGTTGACACGGTTCGATTTTTGTGGTAATCCATCCCAACAATTGAATATAACATATTTTTATATATTCGTTCGGACCCTGCGTGGCTGAACATCTAGGCTTTCAGCCATTACACAATCGACTAGCATGACCTTCCAGAAAAAGCGAAGGCAGGGCTCGTCTGTTTTGTGACGGCTTTTTCGTTGCCGTTTTGCCCGTTGCACCTTGAAGACCGCATAACCGTCTGCATGGGATACAAAGGTAGTGATAGATTTATTGAACTTCGAGAAAAAAGCGTTCCGATTTTGTTTGGACATTTCTTTTTTCTCTGCGGTGTGCCTGTAATCAGTTAGTAGTTCAAGCTGGCCTTACTCTGCCCCGGCAGGAGCCGTTTTTTGCTGCCGATATTTATAGCTGCGATGCCGCCCGGCATTTCCGGGAATGGCCGCCTGTTTTACCGAAAGGTCGTACTCTGTCCCCCAAAAGCCGCCAAAAAGCTGCTCCCACCATTTATTCCACCGTTTCTTCCCGCTTTTACAATGTTTTTTATAAAAAAGTCTTTACAAATGAATCTCAAAAACATATTATATAATTATAAGTTCAACATCTTTACGCAAACATCTTCGTACCGGTTCGTATGGGGCAGTTGGGGCTGTACTTTCTGCACCGCTTCTGCCTTGCGATAGATTATTGGAGCCCGCCGGTGTGAAAAAATTACAGTTCCAGCTTGCCGGAGAATTTGTTGATGACGTAGTAGGCTGCGCCCTCCTCGGGCTTCTTTTGGTATCGGGACGATTTGGAATGTGCTCCGCTCAGAACCCCAGCATCCGCCAAAGGGACTTACGCTCTTCGGCTGGATCCGGGTCCGGGATCTCGAACACATAGCGCTCGGTGGCGTTGATGACGGTGGTGTTGCCGCGGGTACATACCCGGGGCAGCTTTGCATCATAATTCAGGTGTATGTGCCCGTGGATGAACCACTTGGGCTGGTACTCGTCCAGAAGCTCGTTGAAGCACTCGAAGCCCCTATGGGCACAGTCGTCCCCATCGTTCAGCCCTTTTGCCGGGGCATGGGTCAGCAGCAGATCGATGCCCCCTTTTTTGTGCGCCTGATGCTCCAGCTTGTGCACACGGCGGCGCATGGCCTTTTCGGTGTACTGGTAGGTGTCCTCTTTATTATAACGCTGACAGCCCCCCAGCCCCATGATGCGCAGGCCCTTCCATGTGTACACCTGATCATCCACGCAGATGCAGCCGCCGGGTTCCCCCTCGGTCTGGTAGCTGCCATCGTGGTTGCCGTGCACATACAGGATGGGCGCAGCGGTAAAGTTTGTGAGATATTCCAGATACTTTTTGGGCAGATCCCCGCAGGAGAGGATCAGGTCGATGCCTTCCAGCCGGGCACGGGTGTCATAGTCCCACAGCGCCTTGGACGGGACATCTGAGATGGCAAGAATTTTCACGTTCGTATGCTCCATTCTTTTCCGGTCAGGCCGGCTCATTTCTCCAGACCCTTTACGTTGTCCAGTCCATTGATCGCCAGCACGGTACGGGTCTTTACGTCCAGCTCATCGTAATGGGGCAGCTTGCCGTGTACACAGGCATCCAGCCAATCCATCTCCATCAGCTCTTTGGGGCTGTAAACTCTATTCTCTGGGGAGTGCAGGTTGTCCTCGTTGTCATACAGCTTTTCCGGGAAGATGTGCACATTGTCCGACCCTTGCAGCGTTTCCATCAGATCCAGCAGCTGCCGTGTGCCGCTGGGCAGTGATTCCTGATATTCCAGATCCTCTGCGCCGCTGCGCAGCCCCCACCAGTAATTCACTGCGCGGGTGGTGGCTGCGTTGTCCCAGCTGCCGTCAAAAATGGAGCGCACGATCTGCACATAGAAGGTATCCCATCGCCAAATCGGCAGACCCAGCGGCTGCAAACTGCCGTCCGGCAGCTTGCGGCACAGGCCATAGTCCCGGTGAGTGTCAGCAGGCTCCCGGCTGTCCCGGGCATAGACCAGATCAATATCCGGGCAGTCGGCAAAATCCAGCGGGTGGGCCGCATCGGTCTGGCAGGCCCAGCGCAGCCGGATACGGCCTGCCGGGCGCACACTCTTCAAGCCCTGCGCAAAGGCGTTAATCGCTGCTGGCACGCCGTACACGGGGTTTGCCGCCACATAGCCGATATGCCCGGTCTTGGTCATGATACCGGCCAGCATGCCCAGCAGATAAGTCACCTCATAGGTGCGGGGATAGTAGGTGCGCACCAGCGGGTGCGGCGCGTTCAGCGAGCAGTTCAGGATGCGGGTCTTGGGGTGCTGCGCCGCCACCTTTAGGCAGGCGTTGTACATCCGCACGCTGGTGGCAAACACCACGTCCGCATTGTTGTGGGCTACCTCTTCCAGTATTTGCTCCGCGTCCACCTCCGGGTTCACATCCTCGTAGCAGCTGATATGCACCTTGTCCGGAAAAACCTTGGCCAGCGCGTCGCGCCCCTCGTCATGCGCGCGCACCCATGCGCTGATCTTGGCGTTGTACTCGTGGAGGAACACCACCCGCAGCTCACTGGGCTGCTTGCTGGGGCTGAAGATATTCAGCTTGGACAAAAGCGGCTCTGCCGGGCTCTTGGGCGGGTCCAGAGAAAGCTCCACACCATGGGGCTCGGTGAGCACCTTCACTTCGTTCCACAGCTTTTCCAAGTTCTGCCGCACCTGCGCCGGGGTGGCATCGTAGGTATCGGAGTAGCGGTACACCGACAGGTACACCAGCAGCGCATCGCCGGTAGTCAGCCCCATGGACGTGCCGCCCAAGGCTTCGAATTGCTGATGGAACATGGTGTAAAAAGCTGCAAAGTTCAGCCGATCGTCCTCCGACCATGCCTCGCCGCTGGCCTTGCACACCAGCGTCTGCAGTTTGTTATAGCCGCCCAGCTTGGAGAAATGCACATAGTTCACCTTGGACAGCTTATAGAAATCCAGAAACTCGTAGTAGATCTTATTTTCCAGCTCGTCGGTGCGGGCAGGGATCAGCCGGGTGACCGTGCCCGGGATCTTGACGGCACCGTAATACTTGAGCACCGAGACCCGCTTGTTGCCCTCCTGCACATAGAACCGGTTCATGTACTCAAAGGCGATGATGGGGGTCTGGATGCCCTCTTCCAGATGGGCGTCGCACAGGATCGACCACTTTGCCGCAAACTCGGTATCCGGCTCCAGCAGGGGCATAAAGTCATATGAAAAGGCAGTGTGCCGTCCGCTGGTCTTGGTGCCCACAAGGCTGTCCGATGGGATCTCCACCAGACCCAGCGGCTCCTGCGCCACGATATCCACGCCCTTGAGCACATCGTCCAGCACGGCCAGATAGGGCGACTGGCCGCGGGCTATGCGGGCACGATAGGCGCGCTGCCCTGCGCGCAGTGCACTTTTATAATCTTCCAGCATAAGAACTCCTTTTTTCTCTAAGCGCGGTGCCGCAGTCCCCCTGCCGCACCGGAACACCTCCAGTATACCACAAAAACAGAAATAAGGCAGTATTTTGGGGCTAAAACTGTTGATTTTCCCGGTAGATTCAGGTACGATAATAACGACATTCAAAACCGACAGGAGTTTACTATCATGCAGACCGTTTCTCTGCCCGTGCTTGAGGCGGGCGAATACCCCGGCGGCGTCTGGTATTACGAGCCCCACACCTACCAAAACTACCGTTATGTTCTGGGGCGGGTGGGCAAGCACCCGCTGGTGTGCATCGGCATCAACCCCAGCACCGCCCAGCCCGGCGCACTGGACCCCACCTTAAAAAGTGTGGAGCGTCTGGCTGCCGCCAACGGCTTTGACAGCTGGATCATGTTCAATGTCTACCCCCAGCGCGCCACCGACCCCAACGATATGGACAAGACCCCCGACCGCGCCCTGTGCGATGAAAACCTGCGCTGGCTGCAGGCCGTGCTGGCGCCGACCGAGCCTACCATGTGGGCGGTGGGTGTTGAACCAGTGATAGATGGGCTTATACTGTTCGGCGGTCAAAGCAGCTCTCCTCCTGTCGGGTCGGACATCAGAAGCAGGTGTCCAGATGCTGCGCAGCCGGCTGCATTTCCCCCGCCCCTACGAGCAGCCCGGCTTTACCCCGCTGGTGGCAAAGGAGAGCCGTGGGCACTCCATGCCCTCCCGCCACGCGCTGAGCGCCGCCGTGCTGGCGGCGGTGTGGCTGTATTTCTACCCCGTTGCGGGCTGCGTGATGGTGGGCATTGCCCTGCTCATCTGCTGTCTGCGGGTGCTCACCGGGGTGCATCATGTGCGGGACGTGGTGTGCGGCTTTGCGCTGGGCTTTGCGCTGGGCTGTGCCGGAATGTGGCTGCTGTAAGGTCGTTTTGTGCACGCCGGAGCGTCTGTTTTTGCCCGCAGCGCAAAAAAGTTGAAACTTTTTTCAGATTTTCCTTGACAGAATGCGATGGGTATGGTATTATTTTTCTCGCAGCCTGTGCCGACGCAGAACTGCCGTCATAATGGAACCCATTGGGATAACAACGTGCGCCCGTAGCTCAGGTGGATAGAGCAACTGCCTTCTAAGCAGTGGGCCGGGGGTTCGAGTCCCTCCTGGCGTACCAGCTCTCTGGGCGGCGTCGGCTTGAACGGTTTTTATATGTGGTGGGTGTAGTTCAATTGGCAGAGCACTGGATTGTGGTTCCAGGTGTTGTGGGTTCGAGTCCCATCACCCACCCCAGACATGAGGGGGCCGGGGTATCCCCGGTCCCTTCTTTTTTCCACTTAGGGGCGTAGCCAAGTGGTAAGGCAAGGGACTTTGACTCCCTCATCGTGAGTTCGAACCTCGCTGCCCCAGCCAATTTATTTACCACATATGTCTCGGTAGCTCAGGTGGTAGAGCAACTGACTTTTAATCAGTGGGTCGAGGGTTCGATTCCCTTCCGAGACACCATCTTATGCGAGTGTAGTTCAATGGTAGAACGGCAGCCTTCCAAGCTGCATACGTGAGTTCGATTCTCATCACTCGCTCTTGTAAAACCGCTTAATAGCGGTTTTTTTCATATTTTGGAAATTCCTTTTATCATAATGGATATTGTTTTAATGTTTTATTGTAAGGAGAGATAAACATTATGAAAAAAGCAGTTATTTTATTAGCAGAAGGATTTGAAGAAGGTGAAAGCTTATTAACAATTGATATCTTGAGAAGGGCGGGAATAACATGTATTTCTTCTTCTATAAAAGATAGAGAAGTCAAGGGTTGTAATGGAATTGTTACAGTAGCGGATACTTTATTCCAAAATATTCATTTAGATGAATACGATATGTTGATTTTACCTGGAGGCATGCCGGGGGCACAAAATTTAGCAGATGATGATCGTGTCATTGATGCTGTTGAAGCCTATATAAATGGTTATGCAGATGTGGAGC
>OQVR01000674.1_pt1 | contig 15332 bp, 12 predicted proteins | sample 1691521 | NCBI WGS metagenome assembly OQVR01 (sample SAMN03418256, study PRJEB22391) | human gut metagenome | biome: human-gut; feature: organic feature; material: feces | host: Homo sapiens | place: Tanzania | collected 2013-01
AAGACAACAACAATAATTACATTTTACAGGTTTACGGCAATACTCCCATGCGTAGATACTCTCTGCAACTCGACGAGAAAGAAGGTTATTTTACTTGCAACGTATTGGGAACTGGTTATATAACCTATGATGAACAAGCAAAATCTACAACAATAAATTTTTCAGACTTATGGATATTTACAAATTAATTTGTGCAATTTCCTTCATAAGCATATTGCTATTCTGTTCCTGCACATCTTGTAGTAATGATGACAACAATGTTTCGGTGTCTCGTGAAGTTTATGATGAACTTCAACAGAAGTATGATATGCTAAAGGAATCTGTAGAGGGAACTCTATCAGCAAACGAAGAAGCAGCGCTGGAGTTAAATCGTATTATGGTTGAACTTAATACTATATCTGGCAGAACAATCACTCTCCAAAAGGATATTGAAACGGGTCGCGGTAAAAATACTCAATCTATAGCAAAACAAATATCAGAATCCATTTCGAAAATTAAAACAAGATTAGATGCAGTACCAACACAAAATGCAGACAAACACACTCTCGCTTTGGTAAAAAACCTCAGGCAAACCATCATCTTAAATGAACAAGAAATAAAGAAATTGCACAGCGTCATTAAGCAAAAAAACCAAACTATAGAAGAGAAAGAACAAAAGATATCAAACTTAGATAACGAACTATCGGAAACAAATACACAATTGAACCAAGTATTAGAGAAAATCAAAAAAAACGAGAACGACAACTGGATTCGTATGGGTGATGAGTTGGTTGCTACCGCAGAACTTTTCCCTAACGTCAAAGGACATGGTAACATGAAGTGGGCGAAGAAAGCAAAACTAACCATACTATTACGCGCTAAAGCTGCCTATACCCAAGCATATAAACTCGGCAGTACAGATGCCGTTTCGAAAATAAAAAAAGTTGACGAGAAATATAACGAGGTCAATAATCGGTAATAGGCTTTGTCTATAACACAAAAAAATCTGTAACGTTGACGTCGACAGTCATAATATATTTATTAGAGCCGAAGAAAAAAACTATCCGCAATGCGTGTAAATGTACATTGCGGATAGGAATATTTGCTATTATTGTCATTAGTGGTATAGGATTACGTCAAATAGGCTTACCATTCCAATACTAAAGTTAAACCCAAAAGGTCATTAGGCCGTTTTGGGATTAAAAACCGAACAAAATCCACTCTTCTAAAAGAGAGAAATCCAAGCAAGCCCTAATGAGCGATTTGGGGTATAATAAACGCCGCCCCTGTCATTGTGACAAAGGCGGCGGTATTTTGGGTGGATTGTGGCTGTGATGGGATTACATCAGGATGCTCTTCAACACGCCCAACCCTTTCTTCAAGCCACGGGTCTTCTTCTGAGATTTGGTGCTGGCGTTCTTCGCCTTTTGTTTGGTGTTAGAGAAGCTGGAGCCGCGCCAGCGCACGGGGTGCAGATACTTAGATTCGAAATAGAGGTGCTGACCAGTATATTTGTCTTTCACCTCGGTAGAGCCGTTGTAACCCTTCATGCGATATACCCACACACGCTCGTAGAAGCCTAATGTAGAATTGGTGACACCGGTGTTGTGGGGCATCGTGGAGAGGGCATCGTGACTCGTATAGGTGGTAATGTAAGCTACATTGTCGCTATCCGACACCGTCTGCGCCCAACCAGTATGCTGCGCCAGGGTGGCACGTTCGGCAGTAGCCAGCGCCAGCTCGATAGAGCAAGGGGCGTTGGGTGCCAGGGTGGTCTTGGTCACGGGGTCGACAAGCTCCAGCGCCTCCATAAACGCCATGGGCTCCCTGGCCCACTCCTTGAGCTGAGGGCTGTCGGTATAGGCAGCGAGGTTGGAGTTGTAGTCGGTATAGGTATACTTGGAGTTCTGCTCAATATAGCGCATGGCACGATAGATGAGTGTTGCCATCTCCTGACGTGTCATGGGAGCCGACATATCGGGAGTGCCATCAGCGATGTCGGCAAAGAGGTTCAACTTGCCTTCATCGGCGTTCTTCTCGGTCATCTCCTTGATAAGCCTCAGGGCTATCGATGCCACCTGCTGGCGTGTGGCGGTAACGGTGTAGTCGTTGCCCAAGAGCTGCTCGTCAATGAGGTTGTCGCAGAGGGCACGGTTGACCTCGTCCTCTGCCCATACGCTCTTCTTCACGGTGCTGCGGACGGGCAGCGTGAACATATCGGGCTGAGGGGTAGTAGCCAGTTTGGCATTGTCTTCGCGCATATTCAGCTGGGCCTCCATGTGCTTACGGAACAGGGGCAGCGTGCCTCCAAAGCCTGCTGCACGGCGATGCTTCTCGGTGAGATGGCGCTGCTCATAGTTGGACGACATGCCGCACCATATACAGCTCTGCCAGTAGATATGCTCGCCAGCGGCATTGGTGCCCACATAGGCTTGGTCGGTGGCAAGGTTGGCCTTGAAGTAATGGACGCCAGGAATGTAAGTCTTTTCGTCTTCTGGCTTAAGGAACATGAAGGTGTGATGGGGATTACGCTCGCACTGGCCGCAGATGCTGCAGGAATAATACACCTTAGGGGCTTGCGTACAGGTGTAATACTGCATGCGACGGTCGGCGGTGAATAACCTCGACACAAAGTTGTGTTTGGTGCATGGATTCTTGGTAGCCTTGAGTCCGGCCTTCTGGGCGTCGGCCACATTGCCCGTATAGGTTCTCACGGTGTAGGGCGGAAACTTGGCATGACGTGCCATGAGCGCCTTTACGGCTTCTGCCTGCTTGGCAGGCACACACAGCGTGGCATCGCCCGCAAGAAACATGGTGCTGTGGCTTTGGTAATAATAGCTATCGGGCCAAATAGGGTTCTTCATACCATCGTTGAGGACGCGCATAAACGTCACGGCATTGACTTTGTCGCTGAGCCACACCTCCTTGAGATTGTAATAACCAGACTGATACAGGCTCAAGCTTTCAGCAAAACGCTTGTAATCGTCCTCGTTGCCAGTATCCACAATGACCTTGGTAAGGAAGACACGGTTGGGGCCTTCAAACTCAGGCAGAGGGTCGTGGGTCTCGGTAATGGTGACCACATCGTGGGGATGGAAAGAGCCACAGCAGGCGTCGGCCGTCGCTGTGGAATAAATGTTATGGCTGGCACGACTTTTCTTCTTGTTGGCGTTGTAATCTCCAAACAGGTTTTCCTTCTCCAGATTACCGCCTTTGCCGCCAGGCACGGTGAACACAGCGCTGAAACTGGGATAGTAAGGGCCACTGATATTCACGCGGGCGGGGGCGCCGTTGACGGTAATCTTAATCATGGTGTCGTCTACATAATAGTCGCCGTTGCGCATCTGGTACTTGAGGATGTAAGGGCCCTTGGTGTCGAGCATCACCTTGATTGATGCCCTGTAAGAGTAGCCGGCCTTAAACTTGGGGTGGCTGGGGTCCTTGGTGTCAAACTCGCCTTCCCAAATAATGTTCATGATTGATGCGATGCCCTGCTGGACCAGGTCGCCATAAGAGGTCTTGGCAGCGGTAAGTTTGAGCTCTTCGCCCTCCTGCAACGTCATTCCGGCTTGGGGCACCGGGATGGTGAGGTCGAGAGAGGTTATCACCTTGTTGCCGGCAGCCTTCATGGTCGAAGGAAGCAGCGAAAGCACAGCAATGAGTAGGGTCAGGAAGTGTTTCATATTCGCTTTGTACATTTGGTTAGAAAATCAGTTAATGTGCAACACTGTGGTTAATGATATCTTTAGAATGATTGAGCAACTACCTGTAATCGGAAGTTAGTGTCCAGTCGAAGAAACCTCTTATGCCTGTGTTGCGAAGACGAACAAGAGCAATTCTACCACTGACGCAGCAAATTTACGAATTAATTCCGATAAAACAACTCCTTCGGGGAAATAATTTTCATCGATATAAACACAAACTCCGCAATACACACGATGATGTATTGCGGAGTCTATATTGGGGATGATAATCTATCAGAAGCTAATCTTGGTGCCGAGGCTCAACTTGGCCATCGCCTCGACGGGATAGGAGTTGTGGGAGCGCTCGATGGTCTTGCCGAAGGCTGCCACCGATGGTTCGAGATATATCTCGATCTGTGGGGCGACACGCACACCAGCCTGGACGGCTGCCTGGAGACCGGGGGCGTAGGTGGGGCCATGTCCCGAACGGGTGGCCACATTCATCGAAGCACCGAGGAGGGTGGTAAGCTGGAACACATCGCTCTCGGTCGACTCGCCGGTGATGGCGCTCTTGACATTGAGCATATATCCAGCCTGCAGAGAGTGGATGCTCTGGTTGTGCTCGCCACGGCGCTGGGCGGTGAGGTTGCTCAGGCGCACATAGGCACCATTGGTCTGGTCGAGCCAGCGGCCATAACCCAAGTCGGCATTGAAGGTGAACTTGTTGCGGTAAGGACTCACCTCGCGGAAGGAGCCCGAATAGGTACCGACACCCAGTCCGGCCATCACGACATTGCTATGGGCGGGAGCGCCGTGGTTGTCGCGCTTGCCCTGATGCCTGTTCATGCTGTAGTCGAGACCCAGCAGCAGCTGAGGCATCACGCGCTGACTTTGGCTGTTCCATCGGCTGGACATCTGGTAAGACAACTGGGGCTCGACAACCACTCTCACGGCGTCGGAGACGCGCAGCGACATCTGTGTACCCACATGCACATCAGGAGCGAAGCAGGTACGTCCATCGCCGAAATCAACTCCAGCATTGGCTCCCACAAATCCATTGAAACTGAGTACGCGGTCGGGGTCGTAGCCATAGGTCTGGGCAGTGAAGTCGGTCATCCAGTCGAGTCCGAGACCCACCTGACCCTGTCGGCTATTGTGGATGGCGCGCTGGATGTAGCCCTGGAGATTGGCACGCCATGCCGAGGTATTGGAATACCAGTGGGTATAGCTTAGTCGGCCGATGGGGCTGTAGGCACGGCCTATGCGAAGGTCGCCGAGATGATTGGTCACGCCGCCAGCAATCATGATAGAGGTGCGGCGGTTGTCGCCATCAGCCTTCTTGTAACTGTCGGGCATATCGAGATTGAACTGCACGCCAGCCTGGATGCCGGCGATGAGGTCGAGTTTGGCAAAGCTGAGTGTGCTGGGCAGGAAGTTGTCGCCATAGCCCTGCAGACGAGGCTCGACGAAGAAGCCCATCAAGCGGTTGGGACGCCAGGTGGCGCGGAGCGAAGCATCGAGACCCATGAAGAGACTGGTCTTGCCCTCACGACGAAGGACATTGGCACCCAAGCCGCCGACGACATCAAACTTGCGGTCGGCACGATAGCCATAGAGCGCATTGGTGAGGTTGAGCAGATAGTCGGCTCCCGCAGAGACATGCTTGTAACGGTTGCGGTCGTTGACATCGTACTGGGTCTGAGCCAGCTGACCCCACAGACGCATACCATGGAGCGGACTGAACCACTTGCCCACAGCCACATAGAGCGACGGACGAAGATAATCGCCGGGATGCTTGAGGGAAGAGGCCATGACGGGGAGATTGAGTCCGATACCAGTCTCGACAAACATATGGTCGTGCCAGGCTTGCTGAGTGAAGGCGTCGTCGTCGCGCAGCGCACGGCGGTCGTGATAAGTATAGACGAGACCGGCAAGCAGTGAGCCCATCACATCGCGCTGATTGAAGGAGTTGGCATAGGGTGCGTAGCTGTTGCCATAGAAATCGACACGGGGCTCAACGACGAAGTCGACATCGCGACTCAACCGGACATTGGCCTGCAGGCCACCTCCATAGCCGAAAGCATGACCATGGATACCGGGATAGACCGAAGTGTAGTTGTAGCTCACACCAGCAAGGGCATTAACCCAGAACCTGCGGTCGGGATTATAGCCACCGAAGGCGTTGTGCATATTGAGCATATAGTCGAGTCCGGCGCCGATGGCCTTGACCTTGTTATGATATTTCTGGTCGAAGTAGCTGCCGTTGACATTGAGGCGCAGACCATTGGTGTGGCCAAACCACTTGCCAAGAGTACCGGCAAGACGCAGACCGCCATAGTCGCTCCAGTTGCTGGGGTCTGAGCTGAGCAGCGCAGTAGGACCGCCCATCACACCGATGAAGATATTGTCGGCCCAGCCCACATGCCTCTTGTCATCGGTATAACTGAGGCGATGCTGTGGCAGACGATAGCCCAAACCCGCCGAGAGCGAGGCCACGGGGCGGTAGCCATGCCAGGTTGCACCCTGAGCCACATCGTCGTCCATAATCGCGACGCGGGGCTCTATATATAAATAGGTAAAGGGAGAGAGGGCTGCCTGACCGCGCAGACCGATATGGACATCGAGTCCGCGGGCGCTGATACCCTCCTGGCGTGAATAGTGGTAGCCCAGTCCGGCGATACCATAGAGCTCAAAGGTGCGGGGCTGGTAGTCGTTGCCATACTGCGACAGAGCGGTGAGGTTGAGCAGATAGTCCAGTCCACCTCCCACATACTTGGTTCTGAAGCCATCGGGCTTGAATATACCGCCATCGAAATGGAAGCGCATTCCATGCTCGGGGGTAAACCAGTCGCCGATATTCAGTTCGCCCAAGCCGTTGGTGGTGATACCACCGGGACCCATGGCACTTATGCCCAAGCCGGCATCGACAAACAGATGGTCGAAGAGTGTCTTGTCCTTATACGTTTTGCTTACGCGGGGACGCTGGAGCATATAGTCGAGTGCGCTTCCGGGCACCTGACCTGCGGCCGTCAGGGCGACGGCACACAGCGCGAGCCACAGCATATTGATTCTCTTTATCTTGTTCATAGTGGTGTTATTGCTCGTTTGGTTGGTTCTTCTTATCTAACAGCAGGTCGTTCACATCGCCATCGACATGGGCTATCTTCTCCAGCGAGGGATCCATCTCCAGTGCCTTCTTCAGTGCCTTATACGCATCAATGGGGTCATCGAGACGGTTCAGGCAGATGGCGCGTAGATAGTGGGTCAGCGCTTCGTCCTCGGGCAGAGTCTTGCAGAGTTCCGAGGCCTCCTTGTTGCGCTTCATGGCGAGCAGCATGATGAGCTCGTTGCGCTTGCCAGTCTGGGCCACGGTGTTGAAGTTGTCTTCATAGCGGCCGTTGAGCACAGCGTTGACGGCGAGGAGCAGATGCGACTGTTCGTTGTCGGCCACGAAGTCAGCTACCGAGTCAGCCTGACTGTAGAGTCCGGCGTTGAGCAGAGCTATCATCTGGTTGGTATTGACCACCTGTGGCGCACTGCGTCCCACAAAGCGGCGCAGGATGTCGGGGTCAGAGGCCTGACGATTGATGAGCAGGGCTTCGAGGTCGTTGGCGGCAGCCATAAACGAGGGATACATCTCGAGCGACTGGCGCAGTATCTTCTCGCGCTTGTTGCGGTCGGCCTCATTGCGGTAGAGCTTGAAGAACTCGAAACGTGACAGCTGCTTATAGTCTTTCTCGTACAGCTCGGCTATCTCCTCAAGAGTGAGCTGACGGAAGATGGAGTAGTTCATCACGTAACCTACCTTGCGCAACTGGGGCAGATACTTGCCTTCGAGCAGACGGCCGAAGAAGGGCAGCTTGCGGATGGCGCGACCTTGCTGGTCGATGTTGCCATAGCGCTTGACGATCTGCTCTACCTGGGCAGCCTCGTCATAGAGACTGTCGGCGCGCATCAGCTTGACCACATCGCTCCAGGGTGCCACGGCAGCCTTGGACTTGAACTGCATATCGCGGCGCAGTTCCTCGGGAACCTGCTGGCGCAGATAGTTGACCGCAAAGTCCATACGACGCTGGGCGAGGGTGAGGTTATAGTTGTAGCGGCCGTCGGGCGACGATGTACCTTCCATAGAGAGGGCTTGCAGCGTGGCGTCCTTGGTGCCGGCTATCTGCTGTATCTGCTGGCGCATCTTCTCCACCTCTGCCGCGTTCTGCGGGTCATTGGTGTCAAAGACGCTCTTGCCAATGGGGAATCTCAGATTGACCTCACCACGGCTGTCGCGCAGCTGCATCTCGGGTTTGGGGATGTAGGCAGAGTCGTTCATCTCGCCGGCAGCAAACGAATAGTCGAGCCAGCGCAGGGGGTTCACCGTACCGCGGGCTATGATGGTAGTGTCGCGGTAGAGTATGCGGTTATAGTTCTCGATAGCCATATAGACATCGCAGGAGAACTCGTCCTTTACATGCTCCACATAGATGGAGTCCGAGTAGCCTATGATGTCATTGGTGCGGTTCTTCTCTCTCATCGCCTTGCTCTTCACGGTGACATGGCGTGCCAGAGGGTCGCCGGCTACACTGTCGTTCATGTTGAAGCCATACATGCGGTCTTGGGTGGTGTTATATCCCTTGGCGTCATAGACCAGCGGACGCATCAGCTTCAACTCACCGCGGGTAACGTCGTTGAGGATGGGTTGCACCACGAGTCGTGTGTCGTGCGAGAACATCTCGCGAGGCACTCTCACGCGGGTTCTCACGTGGAAGTAGTTGCCCTTCACCTCGATATCGGTGGGCTCGGGCGTTATCTTGTCCTTGATGATTTTGGCGGCAACCACCACCTCACCCAGGGAGATGTTCTCTTCTTCCATCTCGACTTCCATAAACTTATGGTTCTTCACCTTGACATTCACGCTCTTGGCACCTACCATACTGAACTTGAGGGTAGTGCCCAGGTGTACGTTGAAGGCGAAACGGCCGTCTACATCGGTGGCGGCATAGGCGCGCTTCACATTGGCATCGGTGATATTGACGCCTATCAGGGGTTCCTTGTCCGATTTCGATACCACCCTACCGGTGATACGTATCGTCTCTTGTGCCGAGGCCACCGTCACGAGGGCCAACGACAGGACGAGTGCAGACAACCAACGCTGCGCCAGCGTCCGCAAACTTGTATTACGAGTCATAATTGTTATGAAATGTCTGTTGTTGATAATGGGGATGTTATCCTTACTTCAGAATGTATACAAAGGAGACGCCTGCCTTGAGCGGCGCAGCCATCCAGCGGGTATTATTCGCTTTTTCAGGCTCGGCCTGACCCTTCTCTACATTATAATATTTCTCTTTGCGATGCAGGAAACCGGCTCCGGCGGTAAGTTCGAGACTCCAGCGCTTGCCCAGCACAAAGCTGTAGCCGTAGGTGAGACCCACACCTAATGCGTCGCCGTCATGGTGACACTGCTTGTGGGTCAGGTCATAGTCGGCAGCCACTCCCATCAGACCGATGAAATGGCCAGCCTGCGGACGGGCACTCAGCCAATAGCGCATTTCGGGCGTGAAAGCGTAGCCCTTGACCTTGTAGTCCTTGATGTTCATAAAACTGGTCATCGCCTCCATGTTGAGGGTGAGATGACGATTCATTCTGAACTCCATTCCAATATTCGGAGTCTCGGCAGCCCAGTACAGGGCATTGGTCTTGAGATTTATGCGTTGGGCACTTACGCTTAGTGTCGCACAAACGGCCAAGACAAGCAACGTGATTACTCTCTTCATCCTAAACTAATAGTTTTCTCCAATAGATAATTGACGTTATGACAACCATAGGATGTCTTTCTGCGTCAATAGTTTAATTATCCGTACAAAAATACTGCTTTTTCGTCTAATTTCATCTACAAAGAGGGCATTATCGTCATCCGTAAGACAATATTTAACTAAAATCGCCCGCCTGCCGTCTGTTTCCGTGATTTTCCATGCCCGATTTGCGCCCACTGTCTTGGCCTCAGATGATGTGCCTGAACAGGTTATCAAAGACATCAAACTCCACATCGTCGCCCTCACCCAGCGGAGCCATCATCCAGCACAGCGGGGTGTCGTGATACATCGACGCAGTGAGCGAGAAAGTGCTCGGAGCGCCTATGAGATAGTGGCAACGCGACAGCAGACACAGGTCTTCGCCGGGATTGCCGTCAGGGAACGATACGTCCATACCCTCGAGCTCGCGGCAGAACTTGTCGCGGTCCAGCGTGGGGTCGTTGCCGCAGATGAAGACGCGCACCCTACCCTTCTGCTGCTCGGCAAACCGCTTGATGTAGTTGATATACACGTCATCACCGAAGTAGTATCGTCCGCCTTGCCAGGTGCGGTAGTCGCCACGGCGTATGTGTACACCCAGCATTACATCGCCCTCACGGGTGTTGGCAAGCAGGTGGTCTACATGATATTCTATGGCGCTGTCAAAGGCAAAGAGCTGCTTGATTTCTCGCTTGTACTTGAGGAAGAGGTCGTAGTATCTCACCTCCCAACCCTCTACCATCAGCCAGTGGCGCGAGTCCATCAGGCGTTGGGCTTCGGGATTGTCGCCCACATGGTCAAAGGTGGCCACAGGCAGCAGACCGATTTTGGCAGCCAACTTAGCCAGCACATATACCACGAAGTTGTGGTAACGGGTGTGGCAGATGTGGAAGTAGGGATACTTGTAGGCAAACCGCATCGACACCGAACGACGCCGATGCTCTCGTGCCCAGGCATATACGTGGCCATACTGCAGGATATTATTGCACATGCGGCCCTTGTCTCTTACAAATAGCATTGTCTTCTGTTTTATGGGGTTAGGGAGTGAGTCTGTCGCCTATCATGCGGTCCATATACGATTGGATGATGGCTTTACACTCGCGCTCCATCTTGTCTTGCACAGCCACATGACCCACCTCGTTGTTACGCATCAGGTAGTCTTCCAGGCGATACATGCCTATCACGCGCTGACCGTCAAACTGCATCACATAGCCATACTTGCAGTACTGGTACACGCCGTTGAGATAGTTGATGGCCCAAGTCTCGTTGGCGGGTGTATGGAAGAGGTCGCAGCCAAATCCCACATAGGGCTCGTCATAACCCAGATACCCCAGGATGGTAGGCATGATGTCTATCTGCTGGGCTATGGCGTCGCGCATACCGGGCTTGATGTCGCCCGAGGGGTCATAGATGATGATGGGCGAGCAGAAACCGCCGATATCCGAAGAGAACTCGGCGTGGTCGCTCAGATTGGTGTGGTCCGAGGTGATTACAAAGATGGTATTCTTGAACCAGGGCTGCTTGCGCGACGTGTCAAAGAAGCGGCGCAGCGCATTGTCGGTATAGCGTATGCATTTGTGTATCACTATGCCTTCCTCGGGATATTTCTCCTTATACTTGTCGGGTATCTGATAGGGGTGATGGCTCGACGCAGTGAAGAGGGCGGTGACAAAGGGCTCGCGGAACTCGCTCATCTTGGTCGAATAATACTGCATGAACGGCTCGTCCCAGATAGCCCAGTAGCCGTCAAAGTCGTTGTCGCCACCGTAGCGCTTGTCTTGGTTGAAGTCCTCTCGGCCGAAGTAGCCCTTGAATCCGGTGGCATTGCTGAAACCGTTGAAGCCCATACTGCCGGTGCGGGCGCCATGGAAGAAGGCCGAATAGTAGCCCTTCTTGCCCAAATAGCCGGCAAGACCGCTCAGATGGTTGAGCGACTGGGGCGTGAGGATGAAGGGCTTGATAAACATAGGTACGCTTGAGAGTATCGAGGGCATGCCGTCTATGCTCTTGCGACCGTTGCAGTAGGAGTAGCGGAAGGTGGCACTGTGCTGCACCAGCGAGTCTACAAAGGGGGTATAGCCCTTATAATCATCGCCGAGGGCGGTACGCGCCAGCGAACCGATATACTCTCGCCCGAAGCTCTCTATGATAATCACCACCACGTTCTTGCGCTTGGCCATACCCTTGTGGTCGGGCAGATGCAGGGGCGAGTAGATGGCGTCGAGCTCTCGCTTGTCACCGTAATAGCCGGGGTCGGTGAAGACTGCCTTGCCATAGGTGCGGATGATGGAGAACGGGGTGTTCAGCACCAGCGCCACCTCGGTGGGACGATAGGTGTACTCGTTGGCATTGCCCAGAGCCACCGGACGTATGTCGCGGTGGCGCCAGCCGCCGATAGGGGCGGTGATAAGCAGCGCCAGAGTCAGCGCCAGACTTACCCTGCCCACCGCCTTCATGCTCTTGCGCCAGGCGATATAGGCAATATAGGCGGTATAGATGGCCAGAATATAGTTGTACCAGTGGTTGAGCAGACCGCCTCTGATACCGCTCACGCAGAGCACGGCGGCAAAGACGAAGGTCACCGTCATCACCAGATAATACCTTATCTTATTGGTCTGTCTCCGGTCTATACGCGGAGTGCTGTACAGCCTCCACAGACCGTATATCATCAGTCCGCCCAGCACCACGAGGTACCAGTGGTGCAGCAGTTCGACACCGAGTATCGAGCCGATGTTGTCTTCGCCCTTAAACTCAGCAAACACGCTGGTAGAGGTACGGCGCAGGGTGTAGCGAAAATACACCGAGTCGGCGAGGTTTACGATGATGGCCAGGCCGTTGACCACCACAAACACCCAACGGCATACGCGCTGGTAGACGGCGGTCTCCTTCCAGTGCAGTGGCAGCATGAGCAGCAGGATATACAGGGCGTTGGTGTACATGATACCGGGAGTATCAAAGACTACACCACCCCAGAGCAGGCGGGGCAGATGGCCTTCACTCACACTCTGGGCAAAGTAACTGTAATTCTCCAGGAGATATTCTACACGCGCTATGCTATAGGCGAGATACACCAGGAGGATGTTCAACGATAGGGCCATAAACGGCGCAAATACCGAGCGCTCCAGATGGAGTGATTTCAATCGTGACAACATATATTATAATAGGTATAAATGATACAATATGCAAAATTACACCAAAAGGATGTAATTAGCGTCATCATCCCCAACTTTTTTTCTTCCCTTGTTGCCTATAGCTATCTACGCTTACCGGTCATCAGATTTCAGTTCATGTCGGGGTTGGTTTTGTTTGCAACTCCTTTCGGTCTGACCACCGATGGGCTGTTTGCTCTGGCGTTCCGCAAAGCCCGGCCCCTCTGTGGTTGAGGTGCCGGGGCAGGAGCTGGCTCGCCCTCTATAGGCTGAACCTTACGCTATCTCTACAGACAAGATGCGACGCCGAGCGTAGTGGCAAGTGCGGTGAGCATCGAGAGGATTATCTGTATAATGGTCTTCCATTTTTCCTGTTTCATAGTGATTGTCCTTTCTTTAGTGATTAGTGGTTAAGTGATGATGGTTGTCTTGGCGATGTCCCCACCGCCCTGCCCGCTGTCTGGGCAGGGCTCGAGGGGATTACACATTCTGTTCACCGTCGTTTGCAGTGGTCTTGGCGACAGGCTTGTAGTAGGTAGCCACCATGATTGTGGCCACGCGCATCAACTGTGCCTTGGTGAACTCGCCGGTGGGACGCGCACGCAACTTGAAGGTAGCGATGTTCGTGTGAGCGTCAAACTCCTTGGCAGTGGGAGCGGGCTTGCTCACGATGCCTATCGAGAAGATGGCGAGGTCGTCTATCTTGACCGCCTGCCCTCTGAGGATAAGCTCATGTACACAGGTAATCATGTCGGTAATCACAGCCCACATAGTACCCTTGGAGTAGGCGGTGCCGTGCTTGGCCATGTGTGCCACAAGTTGGCGGGTGGTGATGATGTCGCTCTTGGCGATACGGGCATACCAGCATCCCTTGAACTGGGAATTGGAGCGGGTGTCCTGATACAATTTGTACTTCAACATAATTATTTGTTTTTGTTAGTTTGACATTGTGTGTTTGTTCTCTTGTTGTCATCGTCTCCGGAACGTTTGACAATGCAAAGGTAGTCACATTCATCGCCGATACCAAAAAAGCAGGCGCCGTAACCCGCAAAATTCTGTTAACAGCCACCGCCATTCGTGCCAACAAAAGTTAAGGCAGTCATCACTGTGACCACCGAGACCTCGCGCGCGTATATATATAATAAGGTGTAAGATGACTCGAAGCCTCTCTGGAGCCCCTCCGAAGCCCCTCTCCAACTCTCCCCAAGGGGAGAGAGCCCCTTCTTGTTATGTTTAAGGCAATTAGGAGGAACACAATCCATTGGGGAGGGTTTGAATAGGGCATGCTGTCGGCTCCATACCCTTGAAGAGGGTGATACGGGCTCCCTGGCATCGACATACTTAACCCATCGTGGACTGAACGCATCCCAGGCAACTCTGACGGAGTTGCGTTTCCCCAGCCCAGGGTTGCGGGCGAAGCACGCTACCCTGGGTAAGCACCCCCACTAACCTTGCTACTCTGTAAGAGTTGCGATTAGCCGTAGGCGTTACCCGAAGCAGGATAATGGGTAGGAATGGGGAGGTGATTATTATCAGATTGAGTATAACGCCTTCGGCTAAACGCAACTCCTACAGAGTTGCCGCTGCTGATGTCCTCTCAAATGGCACCTATCTCGAATTCCCTATCCGCAGCAGCAGGTCGTTGGGATAGATGTAGCTCTGTTGGCGGAGGCTTGAGAAGGCGGGGCAGGAGTTGGCTTCGAAGACCGTTACGACCATCTCTGTGCAGTAGAGGGCGTCGGGGGTGGTGTGGTCGAAGTCGAAATCGAACTTCACGCCATGTGCCACGAGCGAGTCTACCGTCTGCCTGATGCCCTCTGCACTCACGGGGCATGGGGGCTTGACGGCGTAGATGCAGTAGGAACCATTGTTGCGCAGATACTCCTCGGGCGTCTCGACCACTATCTTCCCCGCTGCCGTCGAGGCATGGGCGAGCCTTACGCCACGGGCATCTCTGACGACTATCCCGCAATGCGAGGGAGTGGAGTCGGTAACCTCCCACGACGACGTGCCCGAGAGCGCGCGTACGGCTACCGATTCCCACGAGTCGCCCACACTGAAAAAGATGTCGCCCGTATCAAATGAGGTCGTATCGGGTATTAGGTATGGCGGGCGGTTGACCAGGCACACGCCAACCCAGCCTGCGACGAGTAGTAAAAACAAGGCGCATCCCCATCCCATGAGACTGAGGAAGCGCCTGTCTGATAGTATCATTCCGCAAAGTTAGTTGTTTGACAATTTCTCGATATTGCATACGGCTATGCCGATGACTCCTGCGAGCATGTAGAGCCAGCTGGCCCAGGCGAGCTTAAACCCCGAGGGCAGCACGTGGGCAAAGATGAGGCAGAGGACGATGGAGATGCCGAAGAAGAAGGATGCGGGTATGCGGTTCATCTTTGCCGTGAGCTTCAGGTTGGTCGACTCGTCGAGGACCACCAGCATGGGCGCCAGGAGGATGAGGGCGGAGAGGAAGCGGGAGAACCCCAGTCCGTCGCCCTCGAAGAGTATCTTCAGTCCGCATACCTTGGCTTTGCCCGCCACATCTACTGCCGAGCAGAAGCCGAAGAGGATGAACATGATGATGGCGATGGCGATGATGAGGGATGCCTTGTATTGCTTGGTGAATTTGACCAGACTGTCCATAATATATATTATTAATGTGTAACACTGTGGCGGGAGGGATAGACCTATGCCCGCCGCATCAAGCTGGACGAATGTGGGTTCAACGTGACCACCCC
>OQVR01000676.1_pt1 | contig 15317 bp, 11 predicted proteins | sample 1691521 | NCBI WGS metagenome assembly OQVR01 (sample SAMN03418256, study PRJEB22391) | human gut metagenome | biome: human-gut; feature: organic feature; material: feces | host: Homo sapiens | place: Tanzania | collected 2013-01
CCTCGCAGGTTTCGCTGCTTCAGCTGCCATGGCTTGTTCAGATATTCCTTTCGAGTACTATATCTCTGAGGTTCGTGTAGCTCGTATCAATGGTGAGTATGTTGTTAACCCTACATTCCAGCAGATGGAAGAGGCTGACATGGATATCATGGTTGGTGCTACCAAGGACAATATCATGATGGTAGAAGGTGAGATGAAGGAAGTTTCTGAGCAGGATCTCATTGGTGCCCTCAAGGTGGCTGCCGAGGCTATCAAGCCTATGTGCGAGCTCCAGTATGAGTTGGCTAAGGAGAAGGGTACTGACGTGAAGCGTGAGTATGACCACGAGATCAACGATGAGGAACTCCGTGAGCAGATTAAGTCTGAGCTTTACAAGCCAGCTTATGATATCAATCATCAGGCTTTGGAGAAGCATGCACGTCAGGATGCTTTCGACAAGGTTTTGGCTGACTTCCTTGAGAAGTATGACGCTGCTCATACCGATCTTTCTGAGGAAGACTTGGAGGAGAAGCACGCTGAGGCTACCCGTTACTATGATGACGTAATGCGCGATGCTATGCGCCGTTGCATCCTCGACGAGGGCTTGCGCCTTGATGGCCGTGCTACTACAGAAATCCGCCCTATCTGGTGCGAGGTTTCTCCACTCCCAATGCCTCACGGAAGCGCTATCTTCCAGCGTGGTGAGACTATGTCTCTCTCTACATGTACTCTTGGTACAAAGATGGATGAGAAGCTTATCGACGGTGTGCTCGAGAAGAGCTACCAGCGCTTCCTCCTTCACTATAACTTCCCTCCATTCTCTACAGGTGAGGCTAAGGCTCAGCGCGGCGTAGGCCGTCGTGAGATTGGTCACGGTCACTTGGCATGGCGTGGTTTGAAGGGTCAGATTCCTGCCGACTTCCCTTACACAGTTCGTTTGGTAAGCCAGATTCTCGAGTCTAACGGTTCTTCTTCTATGGCTACTGTTTGTGCCGGTACTCTCGCCCTGATGGATGCAGGTGTTCCTATGAAGAAGCCAGTTTCTGGTATCGCTATGGGTCTTATCAAGAACCCAGGTGAGGACAAGTACGCTATCCTCAGCGATATCCTCGGTGATGAGGACCACTTGGGTGATATGGACTTCAAGACCACAGGTACCCGCGATGGTTTGACCGCTACACAGATGGATATCAAGTGTGATGGTTTGAGCTTCGAGATTCTTGAGGAGGCTTTGATGCAGGCTAAGGCTGGTCGTGAGCACATCCTCAACTGCATGATGGAGACTATCTCTGAGCCACGTGCTGAGATGAAGCCACAGGTTCCACGTATCGTAGCATTCGATATTCCTAAGGAGTTCATCGGTGCTGTTATCGGCCCTGGAGGTAAGATTATCCAGCAGATGCAGGAAGATACTGGCGCTACAATCACTATCGAAGAGGCTGATGGCGTAGGTAAGGTTCAGGTTTCTGCTCCTAACAAGGCTTCTATCGATGCAGCTCTTGGCAAGATCAAGGCTATCGTAGCTGTTCCTGAGGTAGGCGAGGTTTACGAGGGTACTGTTCGTTCTATCATGCCTTACGGTTGCTTCGTAGAAATCCTTCCTGGTAAGGATGGTTTGCTCCACATCTCAGAAATCGACTGGAAGCGTCTTGAGACAGTAGAAGAGGCAGGTATCAAGGAGGGTGACAAGATCACAGTTAAGCTCCTCGAAATAGATCCTAAGACTGGTAAGTATAAGCTCTCTCACAAGGTTCTTATTCCAAAGCCAGAGGGGTATGTAGAGCGTGAGCGTCGTCCACGTCCAGAGCGTGGTGAGCGTCGTCCTCGTCCTGATCACAACAACGGTGAGCGTCAGGAGCGTCGTCAGCCACGTCGCTTCGAGCACAACAACCGTGAGGACTATCATGATCCAATGGCAAATCGTGAGCCAAAGGATTTTAACGACAGCCTCGATCGCAATTCCGATATCGATTAATCAACAATAGGTTAACATATCCTTTAAGATGCCTGCGTAGCAATAAGCTATTGCAGGCATCTTTTTTTACTTCATTTTTATAGCTTGTTATCTATATTTTTATAGCCTATTATCTATATTTATATAGCCCAATATCTTTATTTTTTCCCCCATTTCAACGTGTAACAATTTGTCCGTTACAACGTTTTACGCTGTTTTTTACGTATTGACACCTTGGCTAATCAACAATTCTCTATCTTTGCATCATATTAATATTCTCTCTTTAATATTCTCTCGATTTCAGATAAATAGATTTCTGATAGATAATAGTGAATGATTAGACTTTAAAACGATACACTAATACTCTTTCAAACTGATATTCAAAACAAATAGTATCGTAATTTAAAAAAAGGATTAATAAATTTGATGCTATAATGCAGACAAACATGACGATCATTCCGTAAGGAGACTTTGTCGCGAAGACAGGGTCTCCTTTTTCGTCTAATCTAAGACAACTATCTTACTTCTAATTCTTTTATATTTTGCCGCAAAGATATAAAAATGCTACTTTTTAACAAAATAAACTAGGATCATCCAACAAACATAGGGGATTAGTGGGCTCAGCGGACAGCAATAGATAAAAATAGCTCTTAACCTCCTTAAAAAAGACATTTAGTTTCATTGCCAGTACTACCTAAGTGAAACTCCAGTACCACCTAAGTGGTACTAAAAGTGGTACTGGGAGACTTGTTTAATTTAGTAATATTGCTTACTTTTTAGCGTGATACACGCTTAAGTGTAAGGGTAACTATGCCTGCGTTTCTGCCTATAGCACGAGGAGCATAATAGCTAATAGTAAGCGTGTCGTCTTTTAGACTAACAATCTCGTAAGACAAAATCTTTTTCCTTGGTTTTGCATAATATATTATGTGTGTTCCTGAGCCTATCTTACCTACTTTGGAACCATCGTAAACATTAGGCACCCCTTTAGATAGATAATAGAATATCTCATATTTACTGGTGTCAACCTTGTCTCTATACACATATTTGTTTTCCACAATAAAACTTGTTTTTTTGAATGTCCACGTCTGTGTATCTACTTTATATGTATCCTCCGTACGTTGCCACTTTCCTTGTAATTGTTGGAGTGTTACCAAAGTTTTGGCAATAGCTATATTTGCAAAAGCCATTAGAACCATTATTATTATAGATTTTTTCATACTGTATTGTTTTTAGATTAGTGTGATTAGTTTATGCAACTGTGTTGCAATCTTTTCGCAAAGATAAAGCTTTTTTGTTATAATTCAAATGTTTTGACCGTTTTTTTACTTATCTCAATTTTATTATTGCTTTCCATACTTCGACGGAATGCTACCGAATTGCTTCTTGAAGCATTTGTTGAAGTATGATGGGTCTTGGAATCCAACTTTGTATGCTATTTCGCTGATGTTCATTCTGCCTTCCAATACCAACTCTGCAGCTATACGCATGCGCTCGTTCATGATATATTTGTTTGGCGACATGCCTGTAAGCTCCTTCATCTTGCCATAGAACTTGGTGTGTCCCATCTGTACCAAGGCAGCAAGTTGCTCCACATTGAAGTCGGAGTCGGAGATATGCTGCGCAATATAGAAGTCGACATCTTGCTTGAAGTTCTTGTCAGCCATCGATGTGACAAGCTTTGCTGGCGCTGCTTGGTCGGAACCATCAGCTGGCGTTGCAGCATACTTAGCCTGTCGAGCCTTAGCCCAAGTGATGAGCTGTATGGCACGAGCCAACAGCAGATGATAGTTGCAAGGCTTTACCATATAGTCGTCAGCACCAGCCTTGTAGCCTTTTATCTGATGGTTTACATCGTCGAGAGCTGTGAGCATGATGACAGGAGTGTTTTCGAATGCAGGGTCTTTCTTTAGTTTGCCCACAATCTCGTAGCCATCCATATCAGGCAACATCACATCGCAAACCACCATAGCAGGCTTTGTTTCCATCACTCCCTTGTAGCCCTCAGCACCATTATTGTATTTCACAAGCTTGAAATAAGTGCCAAGTTCGCTCGATAGTTGTGCCATCATGTCAGCATCATCTTCTATGATAGCAACAGTCTCATCGTTTAGCGCCTCCGACTGTAGTTCTTTTATTATTTCGTCAGCCTTTTCGTTAGAGCAAGCTTCGTTGTCTATTGCTGTAGGCTGGGCAAAGTCGTCGGCAGAATAGCCTTCATCATTGTCTGGAAGTGTGAGCATGAATGTTGCTCCCACTTCTGTATGCAGATATTCCAATGTGCCATGATGGAGTTTAGCCATATTGTATGCCGTATACAGACCTATGCCCATACCGCCATTGCTGACGTAGCCATGCATGAAAGGTTCAAACAAGCTCTGCTTCTGCTGTTCGCTGATGCCAGGACCTGAGTCGGAAACAGATATTGTTATGTTGTCCTCGTTGTGCTTGATGCTTATCGTTACATCGCCATTGTTAGGTGTGTATTTTATAGCGTTCGACAATAGGTTGTATACTATAGTCTCCACCTTGCTCTTATCGAAAGCTGCTGTGAACTGTTTGTCGAAAGGAGTGAACGAAAGATTCAATCTCTTTTGTTCGGCAAGCGTGCGGAAATCGTCAAGCTGAAGAACGAAATCAATCAGAAAGTAAAGGGAGATATGGATCAGCAGCAGAGGGAGTATTACCTCAACAGTCAGCTGCGGACCATTCAGGAGGAGCTCGGCATGGACGACATGGAAGAGCTTGACAAACTTCAGGAAAAGGCGGAGAAAAAGAAATGGCCGGAGTCGACGAAGGAAATCTTCGATAGGGAGATGATCAAGCTCGAACGCCAGAACCCAAACTCTCCGGAGTACAGCACCCAGCTTAACTATCTTCAGTTCATGGTGGATCTCCCGTGGGAGGAGTATTCGAAGGACAACCTTGACCTGAAGCACGCGAAAAAGGTGCTTGACAAGGCCCACTATGGCCTCGACACGGTGAAGGAACGCATCATCGAATATCTTGCCGTGCTGAAACTCAAGGGAAATATGAAGTCGCCTATACTCTGCCTCTATGGGCCTCCGGGAGTCGGTAAAACGAGCCTCGGAAAGTCCGTAGCCGATGCACTGGGAAGAAAATACATAAGGATCGCGCTCGGTGGAATGCACGATGAATCGGAGATTCGCGGACATAGGAAAACCTACATCGGTGCGCTTCCTGGGCGTATTCTGAATGGAATAATGAGAGCCGGCACATCAAATCCGGTGATTGTGTTGGACGAGGTGGACAAGATAGGCAACGACTTTCACGGCGACCCGTCGTCAGCGTTGCTTGAGGTGCTCGATCCTGAGCAGAACACTACTTTCCACGACAACTACCTCGACATCGACTACGATCTCTCGCACGTGCTCTTCATCACGACGGCGAACACGACGTCGACTATCCAGCCGGCGCTGCGCGACCGTATGGAGATGATTCCGGTGAGCGGATATCTTGCCGAAGAGAAGATGGAAATCGCAAAGAACTACCTCATTCCGAAGCAGATTGAGGAGCACGGGCTAAACAAAGATCAGCTGAAGATCAGCAAACCGGCCTTGGCGGCAATCATAGAGGAATACACACGGGAATCCGGAGTGCGAAGCCTTGAGAAACAGATTGCGAAGATTGCCCGCGTCACGGCCAAGAAAATAGCCATGGACGAGGGCTATCCTTCTGTCATCAAGAAGGAAAACCTCAAGGAATACCTCGGACTGCCGACGGCTTTCCATGACAAACAGAATGGAAATGAGGGAGTCGGCGTCGTGACAGGCCTTGCCTGGACACAGATGGGAGGCGAAATCCTCTTCGTCGAAAGTTCAGTCAGCGAAGGAAAAGGCGCGCTCAGCATGACCGGCAATCTCGGAAACGTGATGAAAGAGTCTGCAACTATTGCATACCAGTACATCAAGGCCCATCCTGACATGGCCGGCATGACCGCCAAGGAGTTTGCCGAGAAAGACATCCACGTGCACGTTCCGGAAGGCGCGACCCCGAAGGACGGCCCGTCAGCCGGCATAACACTCGTAAGTTCAATGCTGTCAGCGCTCCGGGGAACCGCTGTCAGAAAGGGCATTGCGATGACCGGCGAGATGACGCTCCGCGGAAAAGTTCTCCCTGTCGGCGGGATCAAAGAGAAGATTCTTGCAGCCAAGAGGGCCGGCGTGGACACTATCGTGATCTCCGAGGACAACAGAAAGGATATCGAGGATATCAATGAGAAGTACATCAAAGGCATGACATTCCAGTATGTGAACAACATCGAGGATGTCGTCAGATTCATATTCGCGTAATGGACGTCAGAATTGAACAGAGCTGGAAAGAAGCGCTGAAGGACGAGTTCGCAAAACCGTACTTCGCGTCTCTGGTACAGTATCTCCATAAAGAAAAGGCAGAAGGCCGGCAGATATTTCCTCCGGGAGGGGAGATATTCAAGGCCTTCGAGCTTACACCTGTTGACAAGGTCAAGGTCGTCATCCTGGGGCAGGATCCCTACCACGGGGCAGGACAGGCCATGGGCTTGTCATTTTCCGTTCCTGCGGATGTCCCGGCTCCTCCATCCCTGAAAAACATCTTCAAGGAGATAGAGTCCAACCTCGGGATAAAGATGAGCGGATGCCCCGACTTGCGCAAATGGGCAGACCAGGGAGTACTTCTTCTCAATGCCGTCCTGACTGTCCGTGCCGGTGAGCCTACATCTCACAGCGCTATCGGATGGCAGCAGTTTACCGATGCTGTAATCAGTTATATATCACAGCATTGCGACGGCGTGGTCTTCCTTCTCTGGGGCAATTTTGCAAGGAGCAAGAAGGCATTGATAGACACTTCCAGACACTTTGTCCTGGAGGCTGCACATCCGTCTCCACTGGCTCGCGGCGCCTTTTTCGGATGCCGTCATTTTTCCAAAACCAATGAAATTCTCAAGTCTGAGGGCAAGTCACCGATAGACTGGCAGATATAGTTTTTAAACGTATGACAAAAGCTTTGTTTCCGGGATCTTTCGATCCATTTACAGCAGGTCATCTGAATATTCTGAAACGTGCCCTGACAATGTTTGACGAGGTCATCGTGGCCGTCGGCATAAATCAGGACAAGCGCGGCTTCTTCGATATGGACCAGCGCATAGATATTATCAGTCAGGCAGTTGAGGGCCTTGACGGGGTAAGCATCATAAAGTATGACAACCTCACCATCGACACCTGTCACGAACTCGGAATCCGCCATATCGTCCGCGGCGTGAGAAACATGATTGACTTCGAGACGGAAAGGTCAATAGCCGACGCCAACAGAAGGCTCGCCCCTGACATTGAAACCATCATAATCCCTACAGCCCAGGAATTTGCGCACATTTCATCATCAGCGGTGCGTGACATCCTGAAGCACCACGGCGACACCTCGCTTTTCCTGCCGGAAGGAGTCGTCCTGCCGGCCGCCAAGGCCTAGGGCAAGGTCAATGCCAATGGGACAATCCGCCTTCGGCGCGGGTTCAAGTCAATGATAATCTGTAATTTATATACGCGGCATGAGATACTTTAGGATAATGATATTGTCCGTTGTACTGGCATTGACCAGCATCACTTCGGGTGCGCAGCAGGTGGATTCATCTGCTCTGAAGGCTCTCGACGCGAAGCTGGATGAATATGTCCGGGCGCTTGAGACAATCAGGCCGGAAGACCAGAAACAGGATTGTGCCGCTATCATTGAAAGCTGTACGGATTCCATTGTGCGTCAGCATGTTGCATTGAAATTATACGCCGATTACATGGCGTCTCCTGTGATGGGTGCAGAGGCCGTGGCAATAGACATCGCGGACAAATGGTTCTTCACCGGCAAGGTCAAGATGAAGACTGACATTGACCTGATGAATGCGCGGATTTTTGCGGATTTCAACAGGCAGTCCCTCATCGGCGAACATGCCCCGGCATTGAAAATGGAAGACTCACGCGGCGATTCGTTGACTCTTTTCAGCGCTCCGTCCGAGCGTTACAGCATACTTTATTTTTATGATACCGGCTGTCCGGACTGCCTCGTGACTTCAGTCATGTTGCGCACAAGTCTCTCATTATCAAAGCATCCGCTGGTTTTTTATGCGGTCTATGCCGGGGCTGACAGTCTTTCGTGGCGAGAGTACAGGGACAAGCGTCTGGATATCAAGTCGCCTATGGTGGATGTCCATCATCTCTGGGACCCTCAAGTGAAGTCGGATTTCCAGCTCAAGTACGGCGTACTCAAGACCCCGCAGATGTTCCTGATAGGGAAGGACAATGTCATTCTCGGTCGCCGTCTGGATGTTCCGGCTCTCGAGTCAATGCTGGCAAACATTTATGCTTCAGATGATTACAAGTACGGAAGTGATGAATCGAATGCTTTGCTTGACAGGATTTTCGGCAGTCTGGGAGATGATTTCAAGGTGGATGATGTGAATGCCCTGACGGACAGGATTGCCTCTCAGTCTCTGCCTGACGTGGCTGCCTTCAAGGAGACGCTCGGAGATGTATTCTATTGGATGTCAGATAAATATGACGGCAGATACAAGGAAGCCGACAAATATCTCATTGACAAGTATATCTTGTCACGCCCGGACATCTGGGATACCCCGGCAGATACTGTCAATGTCATCGGCTACGCCAGGACGATGTCGGACCTTTTATCCAGGTCAATGCCAGGGTCCGTCCTGCCGGCATTGAAAGTTTATGGCACTTTGGCTTCAGGCGGAGTGCCGGATTCTATCATGAGCGCCTCGGAACTTCCTTCGGAAGCGGTCAAGGTCAATGCAAGGTCCCGTGTCTGGAATCTCCGCCGTCTGCCGTCGGATACTTACATTTTCTTTTTCGACACCAAGTGCCAGCATTGCAGGGGGTCTCTTGCAGCATTGACAAAACTCATGTCAGCGGATCGGAAAATGAGGGTGCTGTTCGTTTCTCTTTATGATGATTCGGCTGTTCACAAGGGAACTTCTCCGCTGGAAAGTGTTCTGGACTCGTTCGACCTGCAGTTGCTTCCAATGACTGTCAAGGTCGGGAAAAAGGGGATTGCAGGTGAAAGATATGTGGATTTTGTCCGTATGGCAGGAATTACGTTTGGTGATAAAGGAAAATAATCCTATCTTTGCCGAGTTGAATTGAGGTATGGTGTAATGGCAGCACAAGTGATTTTGGTTCACTTAGTCCACGTTCGAGTCGTGGTATCTCAACGCGAGGGCGTTTTGAAACGAGAGTTTTGAAACGCTTTTTTTGTACGTATGCAGACCATCCTCCCATGCTTTATTTGTACGATAATTATATTTTGTCATGAAGAATATTACGATAATTGCAGCCATGTTTCTGGCATTGGCAGGCTGCAGCCACAAAATGGCATTGAAAATTACCGATATGGGGGCAGTCTCCGGCGGCGGATTCGATAATGCATTGATAATCAATTCTGCGATAGACAGTTGCAGCAGGGCCGGCGGCGGCAGAGTCGTTGTCCCGGCAGGTCAGTTCATGAGCGGAACCATCTATCTGAAGGCCGGCGTGGAACTGCGGCTTGACAAGGGTGCCGAACTCTTGGCGAGCAGGAATCTTGCCTCATACGGGCATTATGTGACGGACAAGGATATGTACAAGTATGATACCGGTGTCGGAACCGCCAATCAGAACTGTGCTTCGGACTCGGTCTGGTCCCAGGCTCTGATTATTGCACGTCAGGCAGATGGCGCTTCCATAACCGGCCCCGGAAGGATTGACGGAGGCAGCATTGACAATCCTCTTGGAGAGGAGGGGATGCGCGGGCCTCATACGGTTCTGGTCGCGGAGACTTCGGATTTCACGATGTCGGACATCAGCATTGACAATTCTTCCAATTATGCGGTGCTTTGTTATGACTTGAGCGACAGTCGTTTCCGCGGTGTCCGGATTACCGGCGGCTGGGACGGAATCCATATCAGGGGAGGGGAGAATATCAATGTCAGTGAGTGTGATTTTTCTACGGGTGACGACAGCATGGCCGGCGGATATTGGCATAACATGTCGATAGACAGGTGTCATTTCAATTCTTCCTGCAATGGTCTCCGTATGATTATGCCTTCTGAGAATGTCCGTATTTCCGGCTGCACGTTCATCGGGCCGGGCCGCTCTCCGCATCGGACGACTTCGGACAAGGGCGGAAATATGCTTCATGCCATGATTTTCGAGCCGGGCGGCTGGGGTGACGCTCCGGGAACGTTGTCTGGAATATCTGTAGTTGACTGTGTTGCTGACAGCGTCATGTCGCCGTTCTGCATGACATTGCTGGATGACAATCACTGCACCGATGTCACAATCGACGGCTATCATGCCACGAACTGCCGCGTCATGGCCTTGTCCGTAAAGAGCTGGGGAAGTGCCGTGACAGATAAGGTAACTATCTCTAATTCATCATTTTCCTTTATCGGCGTGCCTGAGCAGGGCTTGGGAGAACGGATAGCGTCAATGCCATTCGACAAGTGGCCTTATTTCCCGTCCTACGGCGCATATTTCCGCAATGTCGGCGAGGTCATCCTCGACAATGTGACCTTCTCCACCACCGGCCCCGATGACCGCAACGACGTTTACACCGACAACGTCGGCCGGATTGATCGTTTGCCATAAAGTTTTTGAGCATCGTAGGTGGGAATTCGCTATATTTGCTTCATTAATGATTCATAAAATGAACAGAAGACAAATTCTTAAGACATTGACAATGCTGGTCCTGCTCCTGTTTACAGGAATCCAGATGAAGGCTCAGAGTGAGCATCCGTGGAGCGGCGCCAGGGTCGCCATATTCGGCGATTCCATTTCGGACAGCAATGCAAACAACGGAAATGAGAAGTATTACTGGTACATGAGCCGTGATATCGGCATCATTCCATATTCTTACGCGAAAAACGGGCGCCAATGGGACAGGATTCCTGTTCAGGCGGGCCGTCTGGAAAAGGAGCATGGGCAGGAATTCGACGCGATTCTCATCCTGATGGGAACGAATGATTTCAATGCTGGTGTCAATGTCGGTGAGTGGTACCGTGAGGAGACAGTCCAGGTGGAGGCTGCCGCCGGGGAGATGAAGTCAATGAAAACCAGGCAGCACAGGACATTGGTCTTCGACAATTCCACATTCAAGGGACGCATCAATATTGCAATGGATCTGCTGAAGAAGATGTTCCCGCGCAAGCAGATAATTCTGATGACTCCTCTTCATCGCGGTTATGCAAATTTTGCTGAAAACAATGTGCAGCCTGATGAGAATTACACTAACAGCTGCGGAGAGTACGTGGATGCCTACATTCAGGCCATCAAGGAGGCCGGCAATATATGGTCGGTTCCCGTCATTGACCTGAACGCCATTTCCGGTCTTCTTCCTACCATGAGTGAGCAGGCGGAATATTTCCCGCATGACACGGACAAACTTCATCCTTCTGACGAGGGGCATGCCCGGCTGGCCAAAGTCCTGGAGGCCCAGCTTAGAAGCATAGCTCCAAGAACGGAATAATATCCGTGCGATATAAACAAATGAGGCTGATTCGATTATGAACCAGCCTCATTTTGATTATATGAATTGTTTTTACAGAGTCCTCTTGATTTCCACAATCTGGAATGCCTCGATGATATCGCCAGGTTTCACGTCATTGTACTTGTCAATGCCGATACCGCATTCCATTCCTGCGAGTACCTCCTTGGCGTCATCCTTGCCGCGCTTGAGAGATGAAAGCTCTCCGGTATAGACTACGATGCCGTCGCGGATAAGACGTACCTTGCTCTTGGCCAGCATCTTGCCGTCCTTGACGAGACAGCCGGCGATGGTTCCGACCTTGGAGATGTGGAAGGTCTGCTTGACCTCTGCGGTAGCTGTGACTTCCTCTTTCTTCTCAGGCTCGAGCATACCCTCGATACCGTCCGTGACTTCATTGATGGCGTCATAGATGATAGAGTAGAGACGGATTTCGATACCCTCTTTCTCTGCCAGGTTTCTTGCGTCAGATGAAGGACGTACCTGGAATCCGATGATAATCGCATCGGAAGCGGTTGCCAGCATGACATCGGACTCGGAGATTGCACCCACTGATTTGTGGATGACATTGACACGAACCTCTTCTGTAGAGAGTTTGATCAATGAATCTGAGAGTGCCTCTACTGAACCGTCCACGTCACCCTTGACGATGATATTGAGCTCCTTGAAGTTGCCGATGGCGATACGGCGGCCGATTTCTTCGAGTGTCATATGCTTCTGGGTCTTGATGCCCTGGATTCGGATGAGCTGCTCACGCTTGTTCGCGATGGCCTTGGCCTCTTTCTCGTCATTCATGATGTTGAACTTGTCACCGGCGCTAGGTGCTCCGTTGAGACCGAGAATTGAAACAGGGGTAGAAGGACCTGCAGTCTCGACTTTCTGGCCACGCTCGTTGAACATGGCTTTCACACGTCCGTAGTAGCATCCGCTGAGCACCATGTCTCCGGTATGTACTGTTCCGTCCTGGACAAGGATTGTCGCGAGATATCCGCGGCCCTTGTCGAGTGAGGACTCGATGACTGTGCCGACTCCGAGCTTCTTAGGGTTGGCCTTGAGGTCCATGAGGTCGGTTTCGAGAAGGACTTTCTCGAGAAGCTTGTCCACATTGAGACCCTTCTTGGCTGAAATTTCCTGGCATTGATATTTTCCGCCCCAGTCCTCGACGAGGATGTTCATCTGTGCGAGCTGCTGACGAATCTTCTCAGGCTGTGCGCCCGGCTTGTCTATCTTGTTGATGGCGAATACCATAGGGACGCCTGCTGCCTGTGCGTGGTTGATGGCCTCGACTGTCTGTGGCATGACCGCGTCATCGGCTGCGATGATGATAATCGCGAGGTCGGTGAGCTGTGCACCACGGGCACGCATGGCTGTGAAGGCCTCATGTCCAGGAGTGTCGAGGAAGGTAATCTTGCGTCCGTCATGGAGTACCACGTTGTATGCACCGATGTGCTGTGTGATACCTCCGGCCTCACCGGCGATGACATTGGTCTGTCTGATGTAGTCGAGGAGGGATGTCTTACCGTGGTCAACGTGTCCCATCACTGTGATGATAGGAGGTCTTGTCACGAGATCCGCCTCGTTCTCAGGCTCCTCAGTGTCCTGGTTTATCTCGTTCTGGATATCCGCAGTCACGAACTCGACTTTGTATCCGAACTCCTCTGCAACAAGCACAAGTGCCTCTGCGTCAAGTCTCTGGTTGATTGACACCATGAGACCGAGACTGAAACATGCCTCGATGACTTTGTTTACAGGAGTGTTGTTCATCAATGTTGCAAGGTCATTGACAGTAACGAACTCGGTGACTTTGAGAATCTTCTTCTCTGCTGCCTCCTGAGCCATCTCCTCCTGAAGTTTCTGGGATGCGAGCTCTCTCTTCTCCTTTCTGTGCTTTGCTCCGAAGTTGTTCTTGCTCTTGCTGTCGTTCATCCTGGCGTAGGTCTCTTTCACCTGCTTCTGGATTTCCTTCTGCATCTCCTCCTGCTCGGCCTCAGTCATGGCCGGCTTGAAACGGTCGTTGTTGCGGTCTTTCCTGCGGTTGTTCTTTCCGCCGCCCTGCTGGTCTTTTCCGCCACGGAAATCTTTCTTTCCGTTATTGTTTCCGCCGCCGTTGTTGTTATTGTTGTTGCCGTTGCGGTTCTTCTTGGAGTCTTTTCCGCCTTTCTCGTCTGCGTCGATCTTATTGACATCGACCTTCTGGCTGCCTCCCTTGGAAATGCGCTCCCTCTTCTTGTTGCTCGGCTTCTTGTCGAACTGTGAAAGGTCTACTTTTCCGACAATCTTGAGGCCGCCTGTTACGGAACTGCTTTCATCCTCTGTGCTGGATGCGGCTTTCTGGAGCTTGTGCTCTGCCTTGATCTTGGCTTTGTCCGCCTTCGGATTGAATTCTTTCTGATTGAGGTTTCTGTCGCTCTTCTTCATATCAGATTTCTTGACAGATGGATTTGGAACCTGCTCCGAAGGGGTTTGTACGGATGGTTCTGCAACATTGACAGGAGCCGTCTTAACCTCTTTTGACGGTTCTTGAGAAGGTGTTGCCGTCTCGACTTTCATATTGTTAGTTTGTTCTTCTTTTTTAGGCTCTGCGGCAACAGGGACAGGTGCAGCCTCGACTTTCACTTCCGGCTTCACCTCAGGTTCTTTCACGGCAGGCTCCGCCACCTCAGGTGTCTTCGCCTCAGGTTCCTTGATTTCCGGCTCCTTCGTTTCAGGTTCTTTGACTGTGACTTTCTCAGGAGCAGCCTCATGTTTCTCTTCCTTTGCCGGTCCCTCTGCATTCACAGCCTCTTCTTCCTGTTTAGGGAATCGGTTTCCGGCCGCGCCTCTGATTATGACAGTGTTTCCACTTGCCGGCTCTTCTTCCTCTTCTTCTTTCTTCTTCGATCCTTTTTCAATGATCTCCTTTAACTTGATCTGGACTTTGTCTGAGTCCTCTTTTGCCTTGGCGTCGCTGCCGAAAGCTTTTTCGAGGTCCGGAAGGAATTTGTCCGAAACTTTTGCATTAGGATTCATTTCCAACTCTGCGCCTTTCCCGTTGAGGAAATCAACGAGAGTCTGAAGTCCGATATTGAATTGCTTTGTTAGCCTGTTTAGTCTGATTTCTGCCATAAAAACCCCTTTAAAATTAATACTATACTCTATTTTGTGCCGCAAACTGTGGCCGGTTCAGGAATTCTCCCGGTTGCCGGCCATTGTTTCTATTCCTCTTCGAATTCTGCACGGAGAATGTTTACAACATCGGCAACAGTCTCATCTTCAAGGTCTGCACGCTTTGCGATGTCTGCCGGATCCAATGCCAGAACACTCTTGGCTGTGTCACAGCCGATCGACTGGAGTCTTTCGATGACCCAAGGATCGATTTCATTGCTGAACTCGCTGAGGAGTACGTCCTCGTCATCTCCCTCCTCTTCTCCTTCTTCCTTAGGAATCTCTCTCCATACTTCGATTTCCCTGCCTACGAGCATGCTTGCAAGCTTGATGTTGCAGCCGCCCTTTCCGATACCCTTCTTGACCTCGTCAGGAAGCATGAAGACTTTGATCTTGTCTGTCTCTTCCTTGCCCATGTCGATAGAAGATATCTTCGCAGGATTGAGCGCTCTCTGAATGAGGAGCTGTGTATTGCTTGTCCACTGGAGAACGTCAATGTTCTCGTTGCGGAGTTCGCGTACGATGCCGATGATACGTGATCCCTTGACACCGATGCAGGCTCCGATAGGATCAATACGGTCATCGTATGACTCCACTGCCACCTTGGCACGCTCGCCAGGTACACGGACCACCTTCTTGACAGTAATAAGTCCGTCTGCAATCTCCGGAACCTCCTGCTCGAAGAGTCTTTCAAGGAATGGCGAGGTATATCAGTCCT
>OQVR01000678.1_pt1 | contig 15291 bp, 17 predicted proteins | sample 1691521 | NCBI WGS metagenome assembly OQVR01 (sample SAMN03418256, study PRJEB22391) | human gut metagenome | biome: human-gut; feature: organic feature; material: feces | host: Homo sapiens | place: Tanzania | collected 2013-01
CAACAAGGTAAACAATTCCTTGTCCTCCACGACCAAGTTCTTTTACAATCTTAGCACAGTCCCCCATAGCAACATGACCTTGTAAACCGTGGATATAAATAGATGCATTTAAATCACCACGTCTGCCGTTTTTGATTGAGTCACCAAAAATTTCATCACTTGAGCACTCTCCAATGATGCAATAATCAGGGATCATATTGCGCTCTTTCATGTATTCAACCATAAAAGGAGTTCCTCCTACAGCATCACCTTCTTCATTTGATGTTAAAAGAAGCGCAATGGTGCCTCTGTGATTTTGATGTTTTTCAACATAGTCACACATCGCACAGATCATGGCAGCGTCTCCGCCTTTCATATCTGCACTGCCTCTGCCGTATAAATATGGAACACCATCGTATTCTAAGATTTCACCACAGTAAGGATCATGTTCCCAAGTTTTAGGATCACCTGTAGGTACAACATCGGTATGACCTAAGAACATGGTAAAAGGAGCTCCATGACCATGTAGTGCTAACAGATTAGTTACACCATTTTCTTCAACTGTATAGCAGGTAAAACCTAACTGTTTAATGATGTCTTTTACAAGATCCTGACAACCATTATCGTTAGGTGTAACAGATTCAATTCTAACTAGCTTTTGTGCAAGCTTAACTGTCTTTGAAAGCTCCATTTATAGATATCCTTATAAAATTTGTCTTTTATTATTTTCAGAAGATGAGAGAGTATTGTCAAACGAGGGATGATCTGTGCTTTGTGTCAGTGCACTTAAATGTAAAGTTATTCAGAAAATTGCCAAAGAAAAAAATAAAGCTCCTTGCTTTTTAGGCAAAGAGCTTTGAACTAGTTAGGGTATTCTTTTTTAGTTTTCTGATTCTGCTTTTAAGTTTTCAACAGAATTATTGTTCTCTTCAGCTTTTTTATCGAACCATAAGAAGATGTTTGCAAGGATGGTACCTGAAATTGAGTGCCATACACATGAAACAGCTGAAGCAATAGCTGCTTCTGCTGAGGTTGGGAAGAACTTGCCACAAAGACCAGTTGCTAAACCAGCGTTCTGAACACCAACTTCGATTGATAAAGTTCTCTTTTTAGCTGTGCTCATACCAAAGAATTTAGCAGCAACATAACCTAAAACATAACCAAATGCATTGTGACAGAAGATGCAAGCAAAGATGATTAAGCCTGACTGTAAGAACTTGTCACCATGAACTGAGATAACACCACCTACGATTAGAGCAAAACCAATTACAGCAACACCGGGCATTACCTGACGAACCTGCTTGAAGAACTCATACTTGTGGAACATGATATTGCATGATGAACCGATAGCTACAGGAATAATGGTAACTAACAGCATGAACTGGAACATGCTCCATGGATCGATATCAATTCTCTGACCAATTAACAGGTTAACTAATAATGGAGTAGCAACAGGCGCAATTAAAGTTGAAACTGTAGTCATACCAACAGAGAAAGCTACGTCGCCTTTGCATAAGAAAGACATGATGTTTGATGAAACACCACCAGGGCAGCAACCTACTAGAACTAGACCTAATGTTAGACCATCTGACAGGTTAAAAGTCTGGGCAATGAAAATTGCAAGTAATGGCATGATGGTAAACTGAGCTACAGCACCTACGAAAATATCAAAAGGTCGCTGAGCTAAAATTTTGTAATCCTGTCTACCTAAAGTCATACCCATTGAAAGCATAATTACACCAAGAATAATGATCTGAGTAGTACCCTTCACGAAAGTACAGGTTTGTGGAACAAAGTAAGCTAGTACAGCAGTACCAATCACGAATAAGGCAGTAAACTTGGCTAAGATCCTGCTTACAGCGATTAAAAATGACATTTTGATATTTCCTTAAGTAAAAATTTCCTATTGGCAAAAATTAAAACTCCACGACTGAAGCGGTAGCAACAGATGGTTTAAAGTCCTGTTGAAAGGTGTTTCCTTAGAATTAGGTGAATACAGTTACAGAGGGTAGGTTGTCTGCAACAAAAGGGTGGTTTTGCACCCACTTGCCTTAAATCAGCCTGATAAGCTAGTTTAGAGGTCTTAATGGCATTGTGTGCCGAAGAGTATTATCTGTAGGTATCAGATAACGGTAACAATAATATGACAAAACACCTGCATAATAAAGGTATTAACAAAAACATAGCTCTAGTTCATTGTAATGACGTGTAATTTTTATGAAAATTAATACCATCTGTGTTGGTAAAGGATAATTTATTAAACATAACTTTACTCAAGGTTCAGTTTTGACTTTAGATATTTATGATATTTGCAGAAGCGTAAATAGAAGCATATTGAATATTTGCTCTCATTTCTTACTTTCTCCATAGTTCTTTGTATCAATATCGTATGTATGTATGCTATTCTATGCCTTGTATAAAGAGGATACATCAATTGATTAGCAAAGATAATCTGAAGACTTACTGCCAATACCCAATAAAAGCACTGTGCTCAGGAAGGTTCTATTTTGACGTGTTGTTTAAGTTAAAAGGAATGGGACTTGCGTACTTATTTATCATAAGTTTAGTCTTATCTATCCCTGCTACCATTAAGGTAAATGCAGTTTTAAATACTTTTAAGAGTATTGAATTACCGTCTCTTGTAGCTTCAATTCCTCCAAGCTATTTATCTGATGATGGAGTTTTAACACCAAAGAACAGTTCTGATGCCTACAAAGAAATAAAAACTTCTAAAGGCATGTTAGCAATTGTCTACAATGTAGATGATAAAAATATTGCTAATACAGAAAATCCTATAGTTGAACTCAATTCAAAAACTATTGCTGTAAAGTCAGGAGGCAAAGACACTGTTGTAGCCTATACCGATCTCTTTGAGAAAGGTTCTGATTTTAATCCTGTTGAAGCTGCTTCTTTAGTAGATGCTGTCTTTGGTGTTGCCAAAACTGTAATGTACTTTTTTATCGCAGGTTGGTTTTTCTTTATTTTAGCTTTTAATGCACTAGTAATTGCTGTTTTATCAAAGGCAATCTTCTTATTTGTAGGAAAAATGAAGACCAGCTTTGTTAACGTGTTACGTATGTCTTCATTTGCAAATACGATTGTAGGTGTAGTTTTAGCTATTGAATTTTTCATTAACATAAAATTGTCATATGGTCTGGTATGCCTGTTGCCTATGGTTTATATGGGATTGTTTATAAAAGTCTTCAGATCAGAAATTGAAAATAACGGTATAGAGAATTTTGTAAAGAAATTTACTCCAGAAGGAACTAGAGTTAGAAACTACGGTTCAGAGGAATCAAACGAGAAAAAAGACCTTTCTGAATATACAAGTGGACTTGATTCAACTAGTAACAGGAAGTCATCAGAGGATAATATCGGCGCTGATGCAAACACAAGTATAAAAGACAGTTCTCAAAATAATAACAGTGACAAAGACAATGGTTCTTCTAATGATGAAAAAGGCGGACCAGGTTTCTTTGCTCCATAAATAACGGCTAAGGACACATCCATGAAAAAATTTTTGCTAACAGCATTTATAGGCGCTTTTATAAGCTGCAATGCGCAAGCTTTAGAAGTAACCGTAGATAATCAGACCAAGGCTACTGTGGTGATGGCTTTTTCTTATCTAGATAAAACTTCAAAAGAGTGGGTTGTGGATGGATGGTATAACGTAAAACCACAAAAGAAAGGTATTATTAACTTAGATACCGACAATGATATCTATTATCTTTACTCAGAGTTTTCAAACGGAAAGAAACTTGAAGGTGGTAATGGCTCAATCAAGTTAAAAGTGCAGGAGCGATCCTTCTTCTATAAGCAGAATGATGCTCCATCATCTTTAAACAGGGAAGTAAGTTTCTTACGCGCTAGGGGAAATTTAGGTAAAGCTGTAATTAAGATTAAGTAGTTTTCTGATTTTGAGAATATAAAGGCGATCATAAGATCGCCTTAAATATTTACAAACAATGAACCAGAAGGCTTATTCAGCCTTTTCTCCAAGCTCTAACCATAGCTTTGCTAACTCAAGATTATCCTCATAGGTCTGAGCACCGCCAGTAAAGCCTGATTTATGGATAAAGGTTAAATTCTTAAGCCCAGTAACTTTGTCTAGCTCAACATCATTTAAACCTCTCCACTCTTTAGGAGCAGAAAGTCTATTCTTAAATCTTTGTGCTTTAGATACAGGTAAAGACTGCACTCTCCAACGCATATTTCTATCAGGATATACTGCAATCAAGCAATCTTTAAACTCATCTGGGTGATTTAATACAGCCTGAGTCCAAGGTAATCTTTCATGGATGATAAGCATTGGACCTCCATGATAGAAAGATAAAACCTTATCAATACCGCTTTCAGTTGTAAGAGCATTAATTGCTGTATTTAAAAGAATAGTTCTCAGCATCTTTACTGTTGCAGCAAAGGCTTTGTCCTGTTCAGCTCCTGTTGCATTAGGAATGTTCATCATGGCAACAATAAAAGGAATATCAGGGGATGCCTGGTACAGTTCGTTTAAAGCACCAACAATCTCTTTTTCTTTAGGAGTATCCGCTTGAGAAATTTCATCAACATAAGCTGTTAATTGACCATTGTCATTTAAGTCAATCATGGTCATAAAATCAGTATCGATACGCTTGAATGATTCATCGATAACTTTTGCAGATGGATTAAATGGAAGCTCTTTTTTAGCAACAGCTTTTAAGTAATCGTGACCAAACTTTTTCCACATAAGACCTGCTGTGGCGTATTTAATCCCATTATCTCTGCTTAAAGTAAATTCTTTAGAATGGTGATCAAAATGCTTTTCGTCATTTTGATTTGAAACATCAATAATGATATCTGCTTTTTCTAGTTCTTCAGGATCTCGTGATCTTATGATTGAACTGTTTTCAAAAAGGTAGGTTAAAATGGCACAGGCTGTAGTTTCATCAGCATGAAAAGTGCCATTATGAGTTGCTATAATCATAGTCGCTCCTTAGCATAATATGATTTTATCACAGGCTAGGAGTTGTCCTAAAAAAAATCATAACAAAGCTTCAAATTTGTTAAGATATGCGAGTTTTAACCTTAATCATTAAAAATGATCATTAACCGAGTGTGCCTTTACTATGAATAATTACAAAGTTTATTTAGCTCCATTAGAGGGATTAGCAGATGGTCCCATGAGAAAAGTTCTATGTGCACACGGTGGTTATGATCTGTGCTTTTCTGAGTTCATTAGAGTAACTGATCTGCCTGTTTCAGAGAAGACATTGTTACGTGAAGTTCCTGAATATCAAAATGACTGTAAAACCGAAGATGGAACCGATGTGCGTATTCAATTTTTAGGTGACAATCCGGATACTATGGCAAGGTCAGCTGTGCTTGCAAATAATCTTGGAGCACGTTCTATTGATATCAATTTTGGCTGCCCTTCAAGATTTGTTCATCACTCCGGTTCCATGCTCTTAAAGGAGCCTGAGCTATTGCATGAAATTGTAGAAACAGTAAGAGCAAAGTTAGATCCTGCTTGTGACTTGTCAGTAAAAGTAAGATTAGGTTTTTTAGATAAGAGTGAAGCGCCAACTATCATTAAAGCTATAGCTGTCGATGGTGTAAAAGAAATTACAGTTCATTGCAGAACCAGAAAAGATCTCTACAGAGTTGAAGCTTTAGACTGGTCTTGTATGAAGCATTTACATGAATTGTGTCCAGGTATTACTTTAATTGCTAATGGAAATATAAACTCACGAAATGAAGCTTTAGAATGCGAAAAACAAACTTTATGTGATCACTTTATGTGTGGACGAGGAGCATTTCCTGTTCCTAATATAGGTCATGTGATTAAAGAAAATGCAAAGCCTTTTTCATTAGCGCAGATCTTAAAGACAGATATTGAAGTAATCGAAGAGTTTTCAAAGTCTGACAGAACTGAAAAGATCGTTATGGATAGAGCAAAGCAGTTCTTAGGATATGCAAGAGTTCACAGAAAAGAGTTAAATCCTTTCTTTAAAAGATTTTGTCAGTGCGTAAGCGTAGGCGATGGGATAAAATTACTAGAAGATGAAATTAAAGCTTTGGAGAGTGAAACTGATGAAAAATATGATTGAATTAAAAACAAGAATTTCAAGATTTATAAGTAATTCATTAGTTTTAAGTTCATTTTTAGCTGGTGCTTTATATTCATTGGAAGCTACAGCTGTACAAGTAGCTTATTTTCCTCCTGTGCCTGAATCCTGGAATGTAACCGTAGAAGGGGATACTGTAGTTTACTCTTCACCAGTTAATAAAACACAGCCTACACCCAGTTCAACAATTCGTTTTACCTATTCAAAGAGAACCCTGGGTAAAGATGCTAAAAAGGTGGTTGATGATTATGTAAATCAAAACCAGTGTAAAGAAGCTAAAACTCTAGGAAAAGGTTTTTATACAGCTTCTTGTCCAAATATAGGCCGAGATGTAGTTGTAATTGGTGAAGTAAACAATATGTACACTGTAGAGATCTCAGGAGACTACAACACAGTTTCAACAAATCTAATTAATGCTTATGTTAATTCAATAGTAAACGGCAAGAGGACTTTTGATAACAGAGATATTGGTGAACCTGTAAACAGCAATGAGTAGAAGACATTAGCTTAATTATTACAGAATAAGGAAGAAAGCTTTGCCGTAGTGATGACAAAGCTTTTTTATTTTGAGTTAAGTTTAGTCTTTGTTATTGTCAGAAACAGTAGCTTCTGCCTTATTATCTTGAGCTTTATGAGTGTTATCAGAACTTACAGTCTCAACACTAGTGCTACCTTTTAAATAAGGAATTAGTTTTGCACACAGAGGAATAAAGAAATGGACGGTAGGTCCAGTGCATAAAGCTGCAAACAAGGTTCCTTCTCTAACACCTTCGATAGCACTAAATTCAGTTAAGAACAAAGATAAAATAACAGCTGATGTAACTAAGAAAATATCAAAGAATGTTTTTACAAAGCTAAAGCTCTTTTTAACAATAGGGTGGAAGACCTTAATAAAGTATTCTCCAGGTACCATTGCGACATTAGCTGTAACAGATAAGGAGACAGCTAAAGCTAAAAGTGCAGTACCGAACACAACTAAAAACCAGCTAGTAAAGTAGCTAATTTCGGCTGGCAGAATAAATACTAATACGTCAGTTGAAATGTCGATCATAAAAGAGAAAACGAAGCATACAGGGATCTGCATTACTAATTTGCTTATATGATCTTTCAACTTCTCTGAACCGATACAAATAAACATAATCTGCAAAACAATCAGAAGAATATTAAAAATAAAGGTTGTGTCACCTAATGTAAAAGTTGAATGAAGCGATAATACATAGTTTGTTGACGAAATTGGTGTAGTACCAATTTTCGCAAAAGTGATGCACGCAATAGCTGTACCCTGCAAAACTACAGAGAAAAAAAACAGCACATATCTTTTAAATAATTCTGATTTGCTCATAGTTTTTTTGCTACTTTTAATTGTATTTGAGCTTACAAAGGTAAGTATGAGAAAAAAATACATCCCCGAGTAAATTTTTATACTCAGGGAAACATCTTTTATGACAAGAAATTCTTTTTTGATTTAGCGGGCGCGGAAAGTAATGCGACCCTTGGTCAGATCGTAAGGAGTGATCTGTACGGTTACTTTGTCACCAGTTAAGATTCTGATGTAATTTTTACGCATTTTGCCTGAAATGTGAGCCATTACGATGTGACCATTATCTAGCTGAACGCGGAACATGGTGTTAGGCAGGGTCTCAAGAATAGTGCCCTGCATTTCAATGCTTTCTTCTTTTGCCATATTTAATAAAAGTTTATACCTATAAAAAACAATTTATGTTTAAAAGGTTACTGTTAACCTGCTTTTAAACGAGCGCTATTATACAACAAATTTTGCGTTACTAATCACAAATGTCATAAATGTGCTTTATGGTGAGAAAGATTTGTCCGTTTACATCTTAAAAATTAGTATTTACTTGAATGAACAACTCTTTTTGTGACCACGTGTACAGGCAATTTTGTAGTACTTTCGAGCCATCTCAAGATCTTTTTTGGTGCCACTTCCATGCAAATATGAATATCCGACGCTAGAGCATGATTTAACATCATTAAGTTCACAGCCTTTAAAAAAGTATGAAAATGCCATATTTGGATCATGGTATTTCCCTTTACCTTTTACATACAGCCATGCGCGATTACGGCAGGCTTGACCGACATTTAAGTCACAGCCTTTTTCAAAGTATTTTGCAGCAGTACCTTTATTCTGTTTTATTCCTTTTCCATATTCATATAAGAAACCTGCACTATTGCATGCTTTGCCATCATTAAGAGCGCAACCTCTTTCAAAAAGGCTTAATGACGTCTTGATGCTTTTTACTACGCCACTGTGACGCCATAATATTCTGCAAGCTTCATTTTGATGCCGTCATATGGAACTCTTTCACCACTCTCATAGTTAGATATAGCCTTTTTGAGATTTCTTTTTGTACCTAAGCCGTAGTTATTCATGACACCCGAATAAAGACAGGCTTTTCCTTCACCTTGTGCACAGTAGTCATTGAAAGTTGAAAAGATTTTTTTTAGATCAGTTGATAAATTTCTGTGGTTAAATGATGCGATTGTCTCATCTAAGGAATTAAAACTGTTATTAGCAGCCGAGGTGTTCTTGTGGATATCAGTTTGCAGTTTGTTAATTTTATTGAAACTATCCTTATCATCAGGTAAATAGATTAAAGCTCCACAAGAAAACATATCATCAAGGTCGCAACCTGCTGAATACATTTGTTCAGCTTTTTTCAAATCAGCATTCTCAGAGTTTTCGTAATAAACGCCTGCTTGACCACACGAATTAGCCATACCTTCATTACATTCTTTTATAAGAAGAGATATATCGGAGGCCTCAGCACTTGAGAAAATTGAATAAGAGAGAATTAAAACTAAAGCAAAGGAATGTTTTTTGATGGTCATAGTTTGATGATAAAAGTAATGAACAATTTGTATAAAAGAAACGACAAATCAAGCTTAAGTTTATCCTTTATTGTTCTTGTAAACTAGATTTTTATTTAAAAGTTTGAGCTTTGTATCACCTATAAAATACTGTAATTCATTTTGTGTTTGTAAAACATTATGATATTGTTGCAATGTAACGTTTTTAATAACAGTTTTAGCAATAGTTTTAAAAAAATCGTCACAGAATTTTTTACAAATTCGGAGAAAGCATGACATTAAAAAAAGTTGTCATAACAGGCTTGGGTATTGTTTCATCAATCGGTGTCGGTGTAGATGCAGTACTAAAGTCACTAAAGGAAGGTAAATCAGGTATCAAAAAATCTCAGGACTTCGTGGACAGACAAATGCGTTCACAGGTAGCTGGTTTAGTTGATATTGACCTTAAAGAATTTATTGACCGTAGAGCATTACGCTTTATGGGTGAGGCTGCTGCATATTCTTATATAGCAATGAAAGAAGCTATAGCAATGGCTGGCCTTACAGAAGAAGATATTAGCAATGAAAGAACTGGTCTGTTTACTGGTTCTGGTGGTGGTGATACTAAAGCCATCGTAGATGCAGCTGATATTCTACGTGAAAAAGGCGTAAAAAAGATTGGTCCATATGCAGTTCCTAAGGCAATGAGTTCAACCACCTCAGCAAACCTTGCAACTGCATTTAAGATTAAAGGAGCATCTTTATCTGTAAGTTCAGCTTGTTCTACTTCAGCTCACTGCATTGAATTAGCTTGTGATGAAATTGCTTTAGGTCGTCACGATATTATGTTCGCAGGTGGCGGTGAATCAGCAGATTGGACAATTTCATGTCTGTTCGATGCAATGGGAGCTCTGTCTAAAGGATATAACGATACTCCTGAGAAAGCATCCAGACCATATGACGCTAACCGAGATGGTTTCGTAATTGGTGCCGGCGGTGGTATTTTAGTTCTAGAGTCAGAAGAACACGCTAAAGCACGTGGGGCAAATATTATCGCGGAAGTTGTAGGTTTCGGTGCCACCTCTGATGGCTATGATATGGTGGCCCCATCAGGTGAAGGCGCAATGCGTTGCATGAAGCGCGCTCTAGAAGGATGTGATTACAAGATCGATTACATCAATACTCATGGTACCTCTACTGTTTTAGGTGATCTAAAAGAGCTTGAAGCTATTAGAGAAGTATTTGGAGATAACTGTCCACCAATCTCATCTACTAAGTCTATGACAGGTCATACCTTAGGTGCTGCTGGTGTAAGTGAAGCTATCTTTAGTCTTATAATGATGCAAAATGATTTTATTGCTCCATCAATAAACGTCGATGAATTAGACGAACAGGCTAAAGGCTATGATATTGTAGCTAATAAGTCAAGAGAAGCTAAACTTGAGACTGTCATGTCAAACAGCTTTGGCTTTGGTGGTACTAACGCATCATTAGTTCTGCACAAATACCATGGCTAAAGATACTTTAAGATTAGATAAAGCCGTATCACATAACTTCGATGTCCCTCGCTCATATGCTGCCAAGCTTATTAAGGCAGGGGATGTTGAAGTTGATGGTGAAGTAATTGCAGATCCTGCCGCAAAAATCTCCATTGAGGCTGACATGGGGGTCATTGCCGTTATAATCTCTTATTTTGCGTGACATTTTATTCACTCCCATTGTGTTGCCTTTTATCATCATTTCGGCAATGTGCGAAGATGACGAGTCACGCTTTAAATCCCTTTGTGCGGCATAGCGTGTCATTGCCTTTGTCATATTACTCACTCTGTGTGGCTCTGCACCACGATTTTGCAACATTTTATTTGCACAATGATACAGCTTTCCGTATTTAATAAGATGTTCGCACAAAACACCGTCAACCTTGCTGTCCTTCAAACTTTTCCTCACGCTCGTAATTCCCTGACAGCCCATTTCGGCATTCTGCAAAACGCAGTTGAGCATTTCAATATCGTTAGTCATAACAAATCACCTCTGTAGATATTATTTACGGGAATTTTTGTGTTTATGCAACCGTAAAAAATTAGGTTGCAACACAGCCGTTTTTATGGTTTAATATCTATTAGATAATAAAAACAGGTGATTTTATGGTTGACGCAAAGTTACATACAATAAAACTTCCGTATCCCGACAAGGGTGACAGAACCGTCTGGATTTATGTTCCGTCACATTCCGACGGTGAAAAACTGCCCGTTGTCTATATGACAGACGGACAGAATCTTTTTGACGATAATTCAACTCCGCACGGTTCGTGGGAGGTTGCAAAAGCTGTTGAAAATGAGCGGAAAAGCGGTGTAGGCAACGCTGTAATCGTAGGTATTGACAACGGTAATGCTTGGCGTGACAGCGAACTTACACCGAAATCAATCGGTGTGGTTCAGCACCTTGAAATGCTCTGCGAGGATTTCAAACCAGAGGGCGAAATCTTTGACAATTTTCTTATGAATACCGTCATTCCGTATGTTGAAAATAATTTCCCCGTATGCACCGACAGACAGAATGTTGCTGTCTGCGGAAGTTCATCGGGCGGACTTATGTCATTTTTTTCGGCTGTTGAACACCCCGAAAAATTCGGCTATGCAGGTGTGTTTTCTCCTGCATTTCTCTGTTACACAAGGGAAGATTGGGCAAAATATCTTTCGACAAAAATTGTTGAAAATATGCCGTACCTCTACATCTATACGGGTAACGGTGACGAGCTTGAAGAGATGATTTTTGAAAGCACCGAAATGCTCTACGAACTTTTGGAAGAAAGCTTCTACCCGTATGACAGAATGAACGAGGTCATTCTTTTTGAAAACGCACACAATGAAAAATCTTGGCGAGAAATTTTCCCCGATTTTCTCCACACATTTTTGAGCAGACTTTGATAATATGAACAGCAAAATTGATATAAAAATATGCACCGTGGATATGCTGTCGGACCTGCAATATCTTTGCAGAACAACTTTTTACGAAACTTTCTCCGATTCAACCGATGAGGAGGATATGCGAAAATTTCTTGCAGAAACCTATTCAGCGGAAAAGCTGTCAGCAGAACTTGCAAACTCCGAAAGTGTAACCTTTATAGCGTACAAAAACGGTACTCCTCTCGGATATTTAAAACTGAATATCGGCAATGCGCAGACTGAAAAATGCCTTGACAATGCGCTTGAAATTCAACGCATCTATATTCTGAAAAGTGCCAAAGGACAGGGCATAGGCTCAGCCTTTATGCAGATTGCGGAGAATTTTGCAAGTGAGAAAAAACTTTCAACAATATGGCTCGGTGTATGGGAACATAACGAGCCTGCAAAGAAATTCTACAAATCAAAAGGATATGAAAAATTTTCACATCACACATTTGTCATCGGTGACGATATGCAAACCGATTTCCTTTTGAAAAAAGAAATGAAAGGGTAAAATCAAAATGATTAAATGTAAAATTGATGTTGGTGAAGAGGAAAATAAAGTAATAAAAGAAATTGCATTAGATTGTCTGGGAAATAAAAAGAAAAGATTAATTATTAGAATATCTCTTTTACTTATCGCAGTAATTACTGTACTTCAAACGATTTTTGACCCCCCAATGAATGGTGGTTCAATTGATATCATGACATTTATTTTTGTAGCTCTGGATATTTTGTTAGCAATATTTGCAAGAAAAATACATGAATTGATTTTCTATATAAGGTCAAGCAAAGCAAATCCTTCTGAAAAACAGGGGGTTAGAGAATATATGTTTTTTGAAGATGGTATTCAGATAATTTCACCGTGGGTAAAAGGAATGAACCAATGGAATATGTTTTATCTTTGGGGCAATTATAAAAATTATATCTACATTCTCCATCGCTCAAACCATTTATTGTTGGTTGATCTCAGGAAGCTTTCTGTGAATGAAATAAATGATTTGACAAATCTTTTGAACAGACATCTCAGCTTTTGTCCCAACTGACCTTATTTTGGCAAAACAAAAAGGACAGCCTTTAAAGACTGTCCCAAAAATGTGATTTGGCTTAAATCGAAATTATGCGATGATTTCGCCGTCAACCGTACCGCCGAGAGCGGCTGCATTTGATTCATCTGTGTCGATGTGCATTGCAGGAGCGTAGTTTGCGTTTACTCTGATTACAACATCACCGAATGTTGTTGCTCTGCCTGTATTTTCGCCAACCTTAACCGAAACGAGCTGTTTGTCTTTAAGACCAAACTCCTCGGCAGTTTTCGGATCAAGGTGAATGTGTCTTTTAGCGGCAATTACACCGCATTCGATTTCAACTTCGCCCTCGGGACCGACAAGCTTGCAGCCGGGTGTGCCTGCAATATCGCCTGATTCTCTGACAGGAGCGGCAATGCCGAGCTTACGAGCGTCTGTAAGAGAGATTTCAACCTGATCTGCACTTCTTTCGGGACCGAGAATTGACATTTTCATTTCACTTTTCGGACCTACAACAGTCACCTTTTCAACACAGGCAAACTGTCCGGGCTGTGAAAGATTCTTTTTGTTTGTAAGAGTTGCGCCCTTGCCAAAGAGAGCCTCAAGAGTTTCTTTGGTAACATGAACATGATGCGCTGATGTTTCAACCATTACTTTCATTTTGTGTACCACCATTCAATTAGAATTCGCCGTACGGCTTCGTGTTTATTTTACTACTTTATTCTTGGAATTTCAACATTTTTGATAAATTTAAATCTTTATTTTGGGAGAGAAAATTATGTATAATACCTGGGAAGAATTAAAATCGGCTTGTGAAAACTGTCACAGGTGTGAACTCTGCGAAACTCGCACAAATGTTGTTGTGGGCGTCGGCAACGAAAATGCAGAGGTTATGTTCATCGGTGAAGGTCCCGGCGAAAACGAGGATCTTCAAGGTGAACCGTTTGTCGGCAGAGCAGGCAAACTGCTTGACAAAATGCTTGCGGCTGTTGACCTTGACAGAAACAAGAATATTTACATTGCCAATATGGTAAAGTGCCGTCCGCCGAAGAACCGTGATCCAAAGCCCGAAGAACAGGAAATGTGCATTGAGTGGCTCAGAACACAGGTGAGAATGATCAAGCCGAAAATTATTGTCTGTCTCGGCAGAATTGCGGCGGCAAGGCTTATTAAATCGGATATCAAAATCACAAAGGAACACGGTCAGTGGATTGAGAAAAACGGTGTGCTTATGATGGCAATGCTTCATCCTGCGGCAATTTTGCGTGATCCACGCAGAAAGCCCGACGCTTTTGACGATTTCTTAAAGCTCCGTGATAAAATCAACGAGGTCTGCGACCATACATATGATTAATTTTTTTGCAGCGGAGGTTTAGTGTGACCTCTGCTGTTTTTATATGTATAATTTCAAAATATTGTACATACAGATGACGAATACGGTAAGATTTCTCTTGATATTGCGGTGCTAATTTGGTATAATTTGATACTGTGGTGCTAATTTGGTATAATTAGTATGCAAAGCACAGTGATTTTTTTCTGTCAAAAACATATGAAAAGGGTGATTTTATGAGCCTTGTAGAATTTAATAATGTTTACAAAAGATACAAAACTGGTGAGATTGTCATCAATGCGGTTGACGGCATTTCGTTCAAGGTTGAGGAGGGCGAGTTTGCAATTGTAGTCGGTGCGTCCGGTGCAGGCAAAACAACCGTTCTGAATATTCTCGGCGGAATGGACAACTGTTCCGAGGGCGAAATCATTGTCGGCGGAAAGGATATAAGCAAATTTAAGGACAAACAGCTTATTGAGTACAGACGGTACGACATAGGCTTTGTTTTCCAGTTTTACAACCTTGTTCATAACCTTACGGCAAAGGAAAATGTTGAGCTTGCCGCTCAGATTTGCAGTAATCCTCTTGACAGCGAAACTGCCCTTGAAAGCGTGGGCTTGCTTGAAAGGGAAAACAACTTCCCCGCACAGCTTTCGGGCGGTGAACAGCAGAGAGTATCGGTCGCCCGTGCGCTTGCCAAAAAGCCGAAGGTTTTGTTTCTGGACGAGCCGACAGGCGCACTCGACGAAAAGACAGGACGGCAGGTACTTGATTATATCTGTAAGTTACATACCGAATACGGTTTTACGATTGTAATGGTAACGCACAACGCCAATATTGCGGAAATGGCAAATACGGTTATCAGAATGAACAGCGGTGAAATTGCTGAAATCTATGTAAACACTGTGCAGAAATCCGCTTATGAGATTGGGTGGTAACGCTATGGTAATTAGATTAAAGGATACTGCTAAGCTGTTCGGGATAACGATTATTGCTTGTTGTGCCGTTTTTGTCTGTACGCTGTTTCTGAGCTACAATATCGACCTTGCGGCAATAAAGGATGTGATAACAACAGAAGCGGGAATGGCGATGTATAA
>OQVR01000679.1_pt1 | contig 15254 bp, 12 predicted proteins | sample 1691521 | NCBI WGS metagenome assembly OQVR01 (sample SAMN03418256, study PRJEB22391) | human gut metagenome | biome: human-gut; feature: organic feature; material: feces | host: Homo sapiens | place: Tanzania | collected 2013-01
CATTTGTCAGCATAGCGCGAGTTTTGCGCCGCTTCGTCTTGGTTCCACACGAAATTTGCGTTAAGAAATTGCTCTGATTGAAACGATATACAATTGCGACGCCAGAAATTCACACATCCAGCTCAACGCTTACCGGACAATGATCGCTGCCGAAAACCTCATTGTGAATCTCCGCACTCCGCAGCTTATCCGCAATCCTGTCCGACACCACAAAATAATCAATACGCCAACCCGCATTCTTCTCGCGCGCCTTAAAGCGATAGCTCCACCAGCTGTACTTAACCTCCTCCGGATGCAGATAACGGAAGCTGTCCGTAAATCCAGCAGCCTTCAGCTCACGGAACTTAGCGCGCTCCTCATCCGTAAAGCCTGCATTCTTGCGGTTAGTCTTAGGATTCTTCAAATCAATCTCCTCAGCCGCCACATTCAGATCCCCGCAGACAACAACCGGCTTCTTCGCATCCAGCTCCTGCAGATAAGCACGGAACACATCCTCCCACACCATGCGGTAATCAAGACGCGCCAAGCCATCCTTGGAATTAGGCGTATACACCGTCACGAGGAAAAAGCTCTCAAACTCCAGCGTAATCACACGGCCTTCCTTATCGTGCTCCTCCTGCCCCAGGCCATAGGTAACAGCCAAAGGCTTAACCTTCGTAAAAACAGCAGTACCACTATAGCCCTTGCGCTCCGCACTGTTCCAATACTCCTCATAGCCAGGGAACACAAAATCCGCCTGCTCGCGCTGCATCTTCGTTTCCTGCAGACAAATAATATCCGGCGCTGCCTTCTGCAAAAAATCGGCAAAGCCCTTCGTCATGCAGGCACGCAAACCGTTAACATTCCAGGAATATAATTTCATAAGTTCAACCTCTTTTCCATAAATTTATCTGACACCGCAGCGGCAAAACCACCGTGCGATTTTTCTACTCTATTTGATTATTGTAACATTACCCGCCCAAAAATAAAAGAGCTGCCCGCAGCGCATCATCATCAGCAATGACAAAACGCGCACGGCAGCCCTAAAATTTAAAACTTAATTTGCGACGGCTCGTAATCAACCGTTGTCTTGATAAAAGCAATCTCATTGCAATAAGGATATTGCGGACAATACACGCATTCCTTCCATACCTTCTGCGGCAGCTTATCCTTCGCCGTTTCAATATAATCGCACTTGGCAAAAAATCCCGGCTGATAAGTCAGAGTAAAAAACATCGTCACACCGCGCTCAATGCCCTCCTTTTCCAAATGCTCCACCAGCTGACGACCTATACCTGTTTTCTGCAGGCTCGGTTCCACCGCCAACGAACGGATTTCCGCAAAGCGGTCCCAGACAAAATGCAACGCACCGCAGCCCAACAAGCGGTTATTTTCCACCGCTAAAATATAATCGCGCAGATTCTCATAAATTGCATTGCGCGCACGTGGCAGCATTAAGCCTTCCTTTGCATAATAATTCAGCAATTTGTGTATATGTTCTACATCGCTGAAAGTTGCCGGTCTAAAAACAACCATTTTTCAAACCCCCTCATTTGTATTCCCCCATATCAGTTTATCTCATGTAACTGATTTTCTATATATTATCACGTATTACAGCAGAGTACAAGTATAAAAATGCAGAAAAAGGAATTAATCAGTGTAATTAAATACTGATTAATTCCTTTATAAAACAGGGTTACATTCTTTCCTTCAACATGTCTGCCGCAGCACACAAAGCTACAATAATCGCAGCCGGTCGCGGCGGGCATCCGGGCACAGCAATATCAACCGGCACCACGTCAGCTGCACGTCCCACAACAGCATAAGTGCTGCCATAGGTTTCGCCGCCACAAGCACAGGCACCGCAGGCCATAACCATTTTCGGTTCAGGCATAGCGTCATAGGTCATACGCAGCGCCTGCTCCAGGTTGCGCGTAACCACGCCGGTAACCATCAGCATATCCGCATGACGTGGAGAAGCAACGAAGGCGATACCGTAACGGTGCAAATCGTAAACAGGATTGCTCATCGCACCCAGCTCAAAATCGCAGGCATTGCAGCTGCCAGCGTCAAGATGACGCACATGCAGCGAACGTCCCAGCTTCGCTGTAACTGCCTCGCTGACCTCCACGGCACTGTCAGCCAGAATCTGCGCCAAAGCATCATGGTTCGTATGCACCAACGCTTTACGCGCGCAAGCCTCTACACAGCGGCCGCAGAAAACGCACTTACTGTAATCTATTTTCGCTTTACCGTCAGCCACGCTCACAGCACCTACCGGACAGGCAGCGGCACAGGCACCGCAACCATCGCAGCTGCCATCGCACTGCAGCTGACCGCGCAGACGCTTGTGGCCCGTAGTATCAATATTTTCGGTAGCAATCTTTCCGTGAAAAATTGCCTCCAGCATTTTTAACATCTTGCCACCTCCTTAGCGGTCTATGCAGGCATAGCATAACTCAAAGCTTTTATTTATCAACGGGAAGTCCGGGATGATGTCGCCCTGTACCGCCACAGTCAGCGCCGGCCAGTTAGGATAGGAGGCACTGCGCACAAACAGGCGGTCTATGCGGCCTTCCTTGTCCAGCAGCAGGCAGTGCAGATTGTCACCGCGGGCAGATTCACTGATGCCCCAGGTAAAATGTCCTTCCTCCTGCTTAAGCTCGCCCAGCTCAACCGCCAGCTGCGTTTCCGCGTTGCGGCGCAGCTTGCTGATAAGCTGACGCACCAGCTTCAGGCTTTGGGCAACCTCACCGATACGCACCTTAATGCGTGCTTCGACATCGCCCGCTGTTTCCGTAATCACCTCAAAATCAAGCTCATCATAAATACCGTAGCCGATATCCTTACGGCTGTCACGGGTACTGCCGCTGGCGCGCGCGCCCACGCCTACCATTGCCAGATCAAAGGCAGTATCCGGACGCACTCTGCCTGTTGTACGGATACGATTGACGAAGTTCGCCTGTTCCCACATGATATGCACCATATCGGCATAAACAGCTTCTACCTCACGCAGAACCTCTTCTATTTCCTCCAGCATAGCATCGGTAACATCATACTGCACACCGCCGGGGATAATCAGACCGCGCAGGAAGCGGTTGCCTGCTATCATTTCGTTAAGCTGCATCAGATACTCCTTCAGACGCGTGCCCATGCTGATTACAGGCGAGAAGCCGACACCGGCGCAGATATTGCCCGTATCGCCCACATGGTTATACAAGCGCTCCATCTCAGCAGCCAAGGTACGGATTAACCACGCACGGTAAGGCACCTCTGCCTCCGAGCATTTTTCCACCGCCTGACAGAAGCTCAGCGTATTGGCTACACTGCAGGCACCGCAGATGCGTTCTACAATCGGCAGCGCCTCCATCGGTGTCAGGCCTTCGACAGCCTTTTCAATACCACGATGGGTAAAGAACAGCTTGGCATCCAGCTGCAGCATAGCCTCACCGGCCTGACTGAAACGGAAGTGACCGGGCTCGATGATGCCTGCGTGGATAGGACCTACAGGAACCTCAAAGAGGCCTTCGCCCTGAGAGGTAAGCATTTCGTATTCACGCTGTCCGCGTGCATCGTAATCCTTGGGATATTTTTTCAGCAGCGGATGGAAGCCTTCGGGAAAGCTCTCATGCAGCACCAGCGGACGCATATCGGGATGTCCCTGCGGCTCGAAGCCGAACATATCATGCAGCTCGCGCTCATACCAGGCAGCAGCCGGCAGCAGCGTAGTCAGCGACTGATATTCCAGCGGACCGTCCGCGGGGAACGGAGCCTTCAAAACATCAATATCGCGTTTGGCAGCATTATAGAACAGGCAGTAGATGGCCAGACCGCCGCCCTGCAGCGTTTCGTCTGCGCCGAACATAGCAGCCAGCGGACGCTTGCCGCTGTCGCTGCAGATATTGGCAGCACCACGCAAATTTTCCGGTTTAACTAGCATTATCTCAGCCTCCTATAATCCGCACAGCCTGGTTCAGCAGATTGTTGAGCCAGGGAATATTTTCAAAGCCGGCGCCCACTACGCAGGTCAAAAGCAACAGCACAGCCAGCACAGATACGTCGGTCGCACCCAGCAAATCGCCCAAGGGCTGGCGCTTCGATTTATCGCACAGCATACGCATGCCATGGTACAAAATACCGATTAAAACACCGGCCAGCAGGATAATCAGCAGACTGCCTGCTACCCAATGTCCCTCACGGAACATGGACGCCATAATGTAAAACTTACTGAAGAAAAGGCCCATCGGCGGCAGGCCCAAAATGCCCAGCATACCCAGAAGCCAGAAGGTTGCAGTATGCGGTACATCCTTAATCATACCATGAATACGCATCATATTACGCGTCTGATATTCCTGGATAATCGTGCCGGCAATATAGAACAGAACAAACTTAATCATCGCATGACTGTACATATGCAGCATTACAGCCTTCAGGGAAAAAGCGGAAAATACACCGATACCGGCAACCATAATGCCGATGTTTTCCATAGAGGAATACGCCAGAATACGCTTCACGTCACGCTGTACAACAACGAATGGTACCGCAATCGCCACAGTCAGCACGGCAAAGAACAGCAGCATGCTGCTCATCATCGCAGCGCCCGCTGTCGGCAGCAGGATAACCAGATTACGCAACAGCACATAAATCGCACAGCTGCAGAGCGCACCGCTCAGCATACCGCTGGTCAGTGACGGAGCCTCGGCATAGGCATCAGGCAGCCAGGTATGCATCGGCGCCATGCCTGCCTTCGTACCATAGCCGATAACGATAAACAGCAGTGCCAGCTTGGTCATCGCCGGGTTCAGGCTATTGGCATGCTCATGCAGATACAGCCAGCTGAGCGCCTTTTCGCCGCCCAAAGCATCAAGCTGCGCATAATACAGCACCAGTGTTCCCAAAAGCGCCAAGCAAATGCCGACGGTACAAACCATAATATATTTCCACGTTGCTTCCAAAGCAGCGCGGGTAAATTTAAAGGAAATGAGCAGCGCACTGATTAAGGTAGTCGCTTCGATTGCAACCCACATCAGGCCCAGATTTTTTACCAGCAGTACGATAAACATCGTCCAGCAGAAAAGCTGCATCAACGCAAAGTAACGGCCGGTCTGCAGCTGCTCGCCCTTGAGTACGCCGCAACGCTCCTCACGCGTAAGATAATTACGCGCAGTCCAGGTTGCTGCCAGATAAAGTGTGGTAATGATAATGATTACCCACATATTCAGCGCATCAATGTAAAAATAATCGTCCACATAGGGCACAGCGGGATTAAAGGACTTTGCCATCAGCGCTACGCACACACCTACAGCAGTTGCCGTCAGGCGGTGCAGCCAATGCAGGATATTATTGCCGAAGCCCGCAGCCAGTGCCAGCACCGCGCACAAGGGTGGCAGGCATAACAGTATCAAAATATATGTTAACATTACATCCCCTACCCTTTCAGCTTGTCCAGCACATTTGTATCCGTCGTTTTAAACGACAGACGCAGACGCGAGGTTAAAATAACAAGAATAACAACAGCAATCAGCACATCCAGGAAAATGCCCAGCTCAATAATCAGCGGCAAGCCTTCCGTCATAATCAGACCGAGCAGGTAAATGCCGTTTTCCAAGGTAATCAGGCCGATCATCTGCATAATGGCACGGCTGCGCATAACAATCAGCGCCAGACCGGTCATAATCATAAACATAGAGGTCGCTAAAATATCGCGGCCCTCTGCCTGCGGCAGCAGACCGTCAATTACCATGTAGCCGAGTGCCAGGCTGCAGGCTGCAAAAGCAGTGGAATAGTTAACATTGATATCGCTGACAATTTCACGCTCATCGCGCAGCTGATTTACCACGCGCAAAATAGCGTAGGGAATAAAGAGCACCTTAACGGCAATCGTCAGCACACCGGGCAGCCAGGCATGCAGGCCGCTGCCATGGCTCATGCCTACAACGAGGCAGGCTGCCGCAATCAAAGCAGACTGCAGTGCCAGACACAGAGTTGCGCGGCGCAGCTCCACAAAGCGCGTCTGCAGGAAAACGATAAACATTAAACTTACAACCAAATATTCCATCGTTACCTCCTTACTGTGCCACTACTGCCAACAGCAGCATCAGGCCTGCTGCGGCCAGATATACACGCACTTTGAAAAGGCGCATCTTATTGTTCAAGGTTTCTACCACACCTACTGCTACCGCACCGATAAGCACCTTCAGCACTACCGGTAAATCCAGCGGCAGATACAGCATAGCGAAAAGCACCAAGAATACCAGCAGCTTGAGCTGGCTTGCCCAATGGATGAGCGCCAGCAGACGGCCGGAATATTCCAGTGTCATACATTCATGGATCATCGTCAGCTCCAGATGCGTATCGGGGTTATCAACCGGGATACGGCTGTTTTCGGCCAGCAGCACCAGGAAGAAGGCAATGCAGGTCAGCACGCCTGCTACCGTCAGGTTGACCTCATCCATACGCAGGCTCATACCTGCCAGCGAAGTGCTGTTGGTGTGCAGCACGTTGGAAAGCACGGCCAGCATTACAACAGGCTCAACGAAGGCTGCCACATAAACCTCACGGCTTCCGCCCATACCGCCGAAGGCGGTGGCTGCATCCATTGAGGAAACTGCCATAAAGAAGCGTCCCAAAGCCAACAGATATACAAATACAAAAACGTCGCCGAAGCCGGCCTGACCGCCTAAGAAGCCCGGCAGCATGCAGGCTGCCGCAAAGGTCGTCAAAAAATATACGCAGGGTGCCAGACGGAAGGTGATGCTGGTATAAGGAGTAAGCATCGTAGGCTTGCCCCACCATTTGCGGATATCGTAATATTCCTGCCAGATGCTGCTGCCGATACGGTTCTGCATCCAGGCCTTTGCCTTTTTAACAATGCCGGTAACCAGCGGAGCGCACAAAAGCAGCAAAACTGCCTGCGCCATCCCGAGGGCCAGCTGTAACAATTCATTCTCTAAAATCATTTATAAAGCGCCCCCCATACCAGTACCAACATCATTGCCACCATAACATAGGCAACATATAAACGCACACTGCCCTGCTGCAAACGGCGCAGGAAATTGGAAACACTTACAAAATGCTTCTGCAGAGGCTGATAAAGCTTTTCTGTAATCATATCGGGAATTTCCAGCTTGTAGGAAAGCTGACGGCCGAAGTAAGCATGCTCCTTGCGCATGTAGGTTACCTGACGTTTTGGCTTCAGCAGATAATCGAACGCACGGCGTACAGGCTTACTGAAGCCGGTTGCGGAATACTGCTGACGCTGCGTCGGATAGGTACCGCAGTTCCAGGTAACATCCTCCACAACAAAGCAATTCTTAACAGCCAGCCACAGCACTGCGCCCAGCACTAGCAGCAGAGCCAAGAGCAGCAGCGGCTTGTAGCAGACAGCAGTGCCGACACCGGCCCACGCCAGGTTCATACCGAAGGCATCAAGTGCGACAGGCATACCCAACGCCAGCATTGCTGCACGTACAACAGGCAGCGGATAAAGACCGCAAGCAACAACTAAAACAGCTGCCACGCCCATAGCAGCGAGCATAAATTTATCGGATTCGTGCGCATGCTCCACAATTTCACTGCGGGCACGGCCCAGGAAGGTGATGCCGAAGAAGCGTACAAAGCAGCCGAGAGCCAGTGCTCCGGTAAAGCCCAGCAGAATAAATGACACAGCCGTCCACAGGCGGATATCCTGACCGGCGCAGCTTGTACCCAGGCTGATAAAGCTTTGCAGCACCAGCCATTCACCTGTAAAGCCGTTCGTCAGCGGAATAGCGGCGAGTGCCAGCGAGCCGACGAAAGCAAAGACAGCGGTATACGGCATTTTACGTGCGAGGCCGCCGAACAGCTCCAGGTTCTTGCTGCCGGTACCGTGCATAATACTGCCGGCACACATAAACATCAGCACCTTCATAATGCTGTGGTTAAAGGCATGCACCAGCGCTGCCACAAAGCCCAGCATATAAAAGCTGCTGCCGGAAGCCTTCATCAGCATACCACAGCCGAAGGCAGCAAAAATTACGCCCATATTTTCCACGGAGGAATAAGCAAGCACGCGCTTGATATCCGTTTCCATCTGAGCATAGAGCACGCCCAAAAATGCGGATACTACGCCTGCCAGCAGCACAACAACGCACCACCAGTAATTCCAGACAGGCAAAAAGCTGAACATAAAACGGCCGAAGCCATAAAGCGCAATCTTCAGCATAACACCGCTCATCAGCGCGGAAACGTGACTGGGTGCTGCCGGATGCGCCTTAGGCAGCCACACATGCAGCGGCACCAGACCGGCCTTCAAAGCAAAACCGGCAAATGCACAAACAAAAACAAGATGCTGCCAGCTGCCTTCCAATGTATTCTTGGCCATAGCAGCAAAGCTGAAGCCCTCGCTGGCAGAGCCTGTCAGCAAAAAGGCAATCATAATCGCCGCCGTACCGACGCTGGTCATAACCAGATACTGATAGGCAGCATTCCAGGTAGCACGCTTTTCGGATTCATGGTTAACCAGCATAAAGGAGGCTACAGCCATAATCTCCCAGAAAAGCAGGAAGCTGAAGGCATCGCCTGCCAACAGCACCAGTACCATAGACATGATGAACAGGCACCACATACCGCCCAAAAGACGCAGACGACTGCCTTCATAGCCACGCGCATAACCAAGCGCGTACAGGCTGGTAACAACACCGGCTATACCGGTCAAAAGCAGAAAGACTGCGCTCCAGCCATCGCAGCCTAAAGAATACGAGCCCCAGGTCAGGGGTGCGGGGCTCACGCCGCCGAAAAGCAGCAGGCCTGCCGCATAAGCGCAGACAGCGCTGCCAAAAAGGGCAGCGCTGTTAGCAAGCCAGTGTGCAGCACGCTGCATGCCGTGGGGAAGCAGCATGGTTAATACGCCAATGCCATAGAAGCCCACAGCCACTAAAAACATTTCCATTTCATCACCTACACATAAAAATTTCAACTTCTTCACAAAAATGACATGTATCGTTAATTATAACACATTTGTTGATTGCGTAAAAGCAAATTACTGTTAAGAATACAAAAAAATACACCGAACCTGCAGAAATTCCACAGATTCGGTGATTTATAATAAGGCTTCGGCATCAAATTAGCTTCTGGCAGATGATATTTTTGCTTTTACTTATCTGCCTGCAGCGCCAGCTGCTTCTGCAGCCTTTTGCGCAGCAGCTCAATGAAGCTGGCAGGCTCCTGCACCTGCAATAACGGTCCAAAGGACAGAATGCGGATAACCATCTCTATTGCATCACTTTTGTCGTATGTCAGATGCAACCTGTAATGCTTTTCATCAAGACGCTCCGTCGTCTTTTCCAAATGCGAAAAATGCAGCATCGCCCGCTCCAGAGCATTGCGTTCATCCGTCAGCAATGCAGTAAGCTTGCAGCGTTCCGGTGCTTTCTGCTCACATATCTCTGCATTTGCCGTCTCTAGCAGATAACACTCTTTGATACGCGCAACATTCACATAATGCAGAGAGCTGCCACACACCGCTTTTAAGCGAAATTTATCGTCCTTCGCTGAATATTCTATTTGCGTTGGCAGATATTTTTTTCGCATGTTATCGTTTTTATTGTTGAGAAAACTAATCTCCACCCTGCGTTTTTCTGCAATAGCCTGTAGCAGCAAGCGAAAATGCTGCTTGTACTGCGGATCATCATAAGAATCACCGTCATTATAACGATCAAAATATACAAACTGCTCCTGGCTGAACAAAGGCTCTACATCATCAAGGCCAGTACAATCTACATCAAAAAGCTGCATCCGCTTATCGCTCAGCAAGGTTTTCAGCCAGCGCCGTTGCAGAATTGTCAGAGGCATCGACGGAGTATGCTGCAGCGGTGTAGTCATATCATTTTGGAGCAACGGCCATTCACAATCCTTTAATGATCTGGGTATTGTCAGATAGCTGTCACCAAAGGCCTGCTCCTGCACAATCCGATCTATTTTTTCTGTTGTCAGCCCACCCTTTTGCGCCTGCTCCAGAATAAAGCCGACAACCCTAAAATATGTACCATATACTTCGTTAAAAAAGCTGTCACTGCTTTTCATCTGCTGCTGCCTCCTCCCGATAATAAGACGCCATTTGCTTTAAATCCTCAAAGAAAAGCTCCTGGACATTCTTGTTGCTGCAGCTAAAGGCTGTAATACGCCCGATGAAGGTGCGTATCCATGGCAGCAGCTCACGTGCGTCATAAACAACAATACTGAAGCGATAATGCTCGGCATCAAGCTGCTCCACAGTACCGCTGCGCTTTTCACGTTCCAGACGCTGTACAATAAACTGCTCGTCAGATGCCACCTCTACTGTAAAGCTGATTTTCTCCAGCTCGTCAGTGCCAAACAAGCTTACACCCCAGAGATGTGGTGCCGCTTTCTGTGCCAGCTGCAGATAATGCTCATAATCCTGCTCTTTATCTTCTACCTCGACACGCTCAATGCGATTCAAGCGATTAAAAACCAGCTTTTGGTCAGTATAGCTGTAGCCCAAAAGGTATTGCCTTCCGGTCCTGGTGCTGCAATAAATTTTCAAGGGACAGACAGTTTGCTGATCTTTCTCCCATCTGTAGATTGTAACTGATTTCTTATCATTAATCGCCTCCAGCAGCTCGTATAGCAGCTGACTATCCATTGTATATAAGATAAAATGATGCTTAAAATTAAAAACATCACAGTCCTCTGCAAACTTATCCAGGATATAGGAGCCTACCTCTCCTAAAGGCGCCGCCTCGGAAAAAAAGGCACAGGCCAGCTGCCAGCTGCGCCAATTAACCTTATCCTGCTGCAACCGGTACAAATTTCGGCGCCCTTGCTTCACTATTTGCAGCAAGCCCAATTCAACATAATCATTAAGCTTGTTGCGCACTGTTTTAGCGTCCGGTTGATGCATCTTGTTGCTGAAACAGTTAAAATAGCGGTCGCTAAGCAAATTCTCCATCTCTGCTACAGAATAAGCCTGTCCGTCCGCCAGGATATCCAACAGATAAAAATGCAAAGTGATGTCTATATCGGTAAAGCTTTTAGCCTTCCAGCTTTTATACAAAGGATTGTGACTTATATCTCTGCTATTAAGCGAAATCTGATAAGCTGTACCAGCTACATCAGGATTAGTATCCATATATTCATCTAGCCAGCTTTGTATACGCCGACGCTCATCATCATAACTACGTTGACTTTTATCATTAAAATCCTGCCTTGTTTCAAAGCCGTATACATAAAAACGCCGCATCATACTCCTGATATCACCATATTTTTTGGAAAGCTCATTATAAGCCATCTGTTCCCCGCTCCCTTCCAAACCAATATAATATTAGTATACCATAAGCAGGCAACTATTTTTTTCTTACAAAAAAACAGCGTAACAGATTTTTGCATCCGTTACGCCGTTAATTTATTTTTTATTCAACTGTTACGCTCTTGGCGAGATTACGCGGTTTATCAACATCACAGCCGCGAGTCAGCGCCGCATAGTAGGCCAGCAGCTGCAAGGGCAGCACTGCCATCAGCGGTGCCAGATATTTATCTGTCTGCGGGATGTAGATAACATGGTCCGCATATTTTTCCAGAGAGGTGTCGCCCTCAAAGCCGATAGCAATAACTACAGCCTCGCGCGCCTTAACCTCCTGCAGGTTGCTGACGGTTTTATCATATACATCCATCTGCGTTGCCAATACGATTACCGGCACGCCGGAAACAATCAGCGCCAAAGTACCGTGCTTCAGCTCGCCTGCCGCATAAGCCTCCGCATGAATGTAGGAAATCTCCTTCAGCTTCAGCGCACCCTCCAGCGCTACGGCATAATCAAGGCTGCGTCCCAGGAAGAAGGCATCCTCACTGCTGCCGTATTCACGCGCAAACACCTTAATCTGGTCCACGTTTTCCAGCATTTTATGAATCTGCTCAGGTACAAAGGTCAGGCCCTGCACCAGCTCCTGCTCACGCTCGGCACTCATGCTGCCGCGCAGACGGCCTACATAAATTGCCAGCATCAGCATTGCCAGAAGCTGCGTGGTATAAGCCTTGGTGGATGCTACAGCAATTTCCGGACCGGCATAGGTATAAACTACCTGGTCTGCCTCACGTGCAATAGAGCTGCCGACAACATTGGTAACCGCCAAAGTGCGGGAGCCAAGACGCTTAGCCTCACGCAGTGCTGCCAGCGTATCACTTGTTTCACCGCTCTGGCTGATAACAATCGTCAGGCTGTTGCCGTCAACAAGCGGATCACGGTAACGGAACTCGCTGGCAATATCCACCTCAACCGGCACACGCGCCAGCTGCTCCAGATAATATTTGCCGACGATGCCTGCATGGTAAGCAGTACCGCAGGCCACAATAAAGATTTTATTGATATCTCTCAGTTCCTCTGCTGTCCAGTTCAGCTCGGGGAAACCGATGGTTTTTGCTTCCGCATCAAGACGACTGGTCATGGTGTCGCGCAAAGCCTTGGGCTGTTCATAGATTTCCTTCAGCATAAAATGCTCAAAGCCACCCTTTTCCGCTGCTTCGGCGTTCCAGTTAACAACAAACACCTTCTTGCTGATGGGAGTGCCGTTGATATCCTGCACCCACACACCATCTGCTGTTACCGTAGCAATCTCGCCGTCGCTCATGATAAAGGTACGGCGCGTATGGTTGATAATCGCCGGAATATCGGAAGCGATAAAGTTTTCACCCTCGCCCAGACCGATAATCAACGGATTATCCTTTTTGGTGCAGATAATTTTATCAGGCTCGTATTCGCACATAAACACCAGGCTGTAGGAGCCTTTGATAAGCTTCAGCACCTTTTTGACGGTTTCTTCGAAATCTCCGTCATATTGGTCCGCCATCAGATGAGCTACAACCTCGCTGTCGGTTTCGGACACAAATTCATGTCCTTTGGCAATCAGCTCTTCCTTCAGGCCAAGATAGTTTTCAATAATACCATTATGGACAACGACAAACTTGCCGCTGCTGTCCGTATGGGGATGCGCGTTGCGATCCGACGGACGGCCATGTGTTGCCCAACGTGTGTGACCGATGCCAACATTGCCCACAGGCATATGGCCTGCTAATTTCTGACGCAGTGCATCCAGACGGCCAACGCACTTTTCTACACGAATGCTGTTGTTTTCATAAACAGCAATGCCGGCAGAATCATAACCACGATACTCCAGCTTGCTCATGCCATCAAGCAGAAAGGGAGCAGCTTCGTGATTACCAATATAACCTACAATTCCGCACATAATAATGCCTCCTTAAGTTTTCTTTGCCCTTTCTGCCACCGTGCTTTTCTCTCCCCCGTTACCGGAGGGCTTTGTACACGGTTTGCGGCCTACAGCCGACCGTGAGGCATCCGCTGACTAATCGATAACCTCATTCCTCGTCCACCGCCTGAGCGGTACATGCGCTTACATCCTTCACTGTCTGCTTTTGGCAGCAAAGACAAGCCTCTGCTGATTTATAAGCAAACAGACAATGAGCCGCGCAGGCAGGCAGTCCCACGCGGCACATCCTCAGACTAATTTAATTTTACAATATGATGACTGGCAGGTCAAGAAAACATTCCTTGAACTTTTCTTGCCTGATGCTTGCCTGCAGGCGCTTCATATAATATAATAAATATAGAAAAGGTGCCGCCGATAGACGGTTATCCTTGAACATTTAGTTATAAAAAATAACCACTTGTTTTGCAGACTGGGCGGTTATTTTTTTGCGTTTTTAGAAAAAATATGCAGAAAAGCAGACCATTGCATCCGAAAATGATGTAAAGGTCTGCTTTTAATCTTCATTCAGCAAAGAAGCCTGCTTATGCCAGCTCCTTGGTTACAACGTCGGCAATAGCGTTGGCAATCTGCTCTAAACGCTCCTGCTTCGGTCCTTCAGCCATAATACGGATTAAAGGCTCGGTGCCGGAAGCACGTACCAGAATCTGGCCGTTTTCGCCCAGCTCCTCCTGATATTTTTTAATTACTTCCTGAATAGCAGCCTTTTCTTCCCAGCCGTTTTTATTCTTTACGCGTACATTCAGCAGAATCTGCGGGAATTTAGTCATTACGCCGCTCATTTCAGACAAGGATTTATTGTTGCGAACCATTGCGCACAGCAGCTGTACAGCAGTCAGAATGCCATCACCGGTTTTAGCAAATTCGGAGAAAATGATATGACCGGATTGCTCACCACCGATAGAATAATTGTGCTTGAGCATCTCTTCCAGTACATAGCGGTCACCAACAGCAGTTTTGACAGTCTTGCCGCCATGAGCCTTCATAGCCTGATGCAGGCCAACGTTACTCATAACAGTGGTTACCAGCATATTGTCATGCAGCTTGTTGCGCTTCATCAGCTCCAGCGCGCAAATCAGCATAATCTGGTCGCCGTCCATAGCCTCGCCGTTTTCGTCAACTGCCAGGCAACGGTCAGCGTCACCGTCATTAGCAATACCTACATTAGCGCCAACCTCACGAACCTTTTTCTGCAAAGCTTCCAGATGAGTAGAGCCGCAGCCGTTGTTGATGTTGATACCGTTAGGCTCGTTGAAAATTGCTACAACCTCAGCACCGAGACTGCGCAGGATAACCGGTGCGATTTCGCTGTTGGCACCGTTGGAGCAGTCCATAACAATCTTCAGGCCGTTCAGCTTAGCATAAGCGGTGCTCAGAATATGCTTAATGTACAGCGCAGACAAATCCTTTTCATGAATAATCTGGCCGACGCTACTGCCGCTTACTGCCTGAGTGTAATCAATCGGTGCAGCAACGATAGCTGCAATTTCGTCCTCTACAGCGTCAGGCAGCTTGTGGCCTGTCTGAGAGAAAAATTTGATGCCGTTGTCTTCAAACGGATTGTGAGAAGCAGAAATTACTACACCGGCGTTAGCCTTAACCTCACTGGTCAAAAAGGAAACTGCCGGAGTAGGCATAACGCCCAGAAGATGTGCATTGCCGCCGGCGCTGCAGATGCCTGCTGCCAAAGCGCTTTCCAACATTTGTCCGCTGCGGCGTGTATCTCTGCCGATAATAATTTTCGGGCAGGAAACCTCGCGGCCAAAATATTTTGCAGCAGCGTAGCCCAGCTTAAATGCCAGCTCCGGAGTAAGCTCTACGTTCGCCACACCGCGAACACCATCAGTACCAAATAATCTTGCCATTTTTTGTAATAACCTCCCTAATGTTAATGCGTTTATATGTAAGTTGGGAATTGTTGAGATTTATCAACAATAACAGAAGATAGAGGCTCCCCTTGGGGGGGAGCTGTCACCCGCAGGGGGACTGAGAGGGGTT
>OQVR01000685.1_pt1 | contig 15180 bp, 10 predicted proteins | sample 1691521 | NCBI WGS metagenome assembly OQVR01 (sample SAMN03418256, study PRJEB22391) | human gut metagenome | biome: human-gut; feature: organic feature; material: feces | host: Homo sapiens | place: Tanzania | collected 2013-01
TACTTCGAGTGCATCCATGAGATGAAGCTCATCGTTGACCTTATCTATCAGAGCGGTTTCGAGGGCATGAGATACTCCATTTCCAACACAGCCGAATACGGCGACTACATCACCGGACCGAAGATCATTACCGAAGAGACAAAGAAAACCATGAAGAAAATTCTTTCCGACATTCAGGACGGAACGTTCGCAAAGGACTTCCTGCTCGACATGTCGCCCGCAGGCGCGCAGGTTCATTTCAACGCAATGAGGAAACTCGCCGCAGAGCATCCCGCAGAGAAAGTCGGCAGAGAAATCCGCAAGCTTTACAGCTGGAGCGACGAGGACAAGCTTATCAACAACTGATTTCAATACGCAGCGACAGGAGTGTAAACGATGGTAAAGGACACGATAGTAAACGGATTTCAGAACGCGCCTCACAGATCACTGTATCACGCGCTCGGACTTACGAAAGAAGAGCAGTCAAGACCTCTTATAGGTATCGTAAGCTCGTATAATGAAATAGTTCCGGGACATATGAATCTTGATAAGATTGTAAATGCCGTTAAGCTTGGTGTTGCAGAAGCAGGCGGCGTACCCGTTGTATTTCCTGCTATTGCAGTCTGTGATGGTATTGCCATGGGACATATCGGCATGAAATACTCTCTGGTTACAAGAGATCTGATTGCCGACTCTGTGGAATACATGGTTAATGCCCATAAGGCCGACGCAATGATTTGTATTTCTAATTGCGACAAGGTTACTCCAGGTATGCTCATGGCAAGCATGCGACTTAATATTCCTACTGTTTTCTGCTCGGGCGGACCTATGGAGGCTGGAAGATGGAAAGGCGAGAATGCCGACCTTATCACAGCTATGATTAAGGGTGCCGACAAGGAAGTTTCTGACGACGAGCTAAAGGAAATAGAAAGTTGCGCTTGTCCGGGTTGTGGTAGTTGCTCGGGTATGTTTACCGCCAACTCCATGAACTCGCTTACCGAGGCTATTGGTCTTTCGCTTCCTGGCAACGGAACTATCCTTGCTACTCACAAAAATCGTATAGAACTCTTCAAGGCTGCCGCACGACAGGTTGTGAAGAATGCCTTCGCATATTATGAGGATGGCGACGAGAGCGTATTGCCACGCAATATAGCTTCACGCAACGCTTTCCTCAATGCAATGACTCTTGATATTGCAATGGGCGGTAGCACCAATACCGTGCTCCACTTGTTGGCTGTGGCTCAAGAAGCAGGCGCTGATTTCAATATGAAAGATATCGACGAGCTTAGCCGCAAGGTGCCTTGCCTTTGCAAGTTGGCTCCTAACACTCAGAAATATAGCGTTCAGGAGTGTGGCAGAGCAGGTGGTATTCTCGGTATTCTTGGCGAATTGCAGAAGGGTGGACTCCTACATACCGAGGCTCAGCGTGTAGACGGAATGACTCTTGGCGATGCTATTGCTAAATATTCTATCACAGGCGATACTATCGATGCCGAAGCTGATAGAATCTACCATAGTGCTCCTGGTCGCAGATTCTCTACTGTTATGGGTAGTCAAGATGCTCAATGGGAAAGCCTTGATACCGATCGCGAGAATGGTTGCATACGTGATATTGAGCATGCTTACACCAAGGATGGTGGATTGGCAGTACTCTTCGGCAATATTGCACAAGACGGTTGTGTGGTAAAGACAGCCGGAGTAGACGCAAGCCTATGGCATTTCTCTGGTCCTGCAGTAGTCTTCGACTCACAAGAAGATGCTTGCGACGGCATCCTTGGTGGCAAGGTAAATAGTGGCGACTGCGTAGTGATAACCCACGAGGGACCTAAGGGTGGTCCTGGTATGCAGGAGATGCTTTACCCAACATCATATATCAAGAGCCGTCACCTTGGCAAGGAGTGTGCTTTGATTACCGATGGACGATTCTCTGGTGGAACATCAGGACTCAGCATCGGTCATATTTCTCCTGAGGCTGCCGCTGGTGGCAACATCGGAAAGATTAAGGATGGCGACATCATCGAGATTGATATCCCTTCACGCTCTATCAATGTTAAGCTTAGCGACGAGGAACTTGCCGCACGTCCACAGCAGCCATTGAAGCGCAACCGCCAGGTTAGCAAGGCGTTGAGAGCTTATGCTCAGAGTGTTAGCTCTGCCGACAAGGGAGGAGTAAGAATAATAGATTAAGAAGAAAAACGCAGATGAACGATACAACACAGAAACAAATAATAACAGGCGCCGAGGCATTGATGCGCTCGCTCCACAACGAAGGTGTTAAAACCATCTTCGGCTATCCGGGCGGTGCCATCATGCCTGTTTTCGACGCTTTGTATGGATATACACGTGGTGAAAATAAGATATTCGACCATATCCTCGTACGTCATGAGCAAGCTGCGGCACATGCTGCCGAAGGCTTTGCAAGAGTTAGTGGCGAGGTTGGTGTCTGCTTGGTAACAAGCGGTCCTGGTGTTACCAACACTCTCACAGGTGTTGCCGACGCTATGATGGATTCTACACCAATGGTGGTCATTGCAGGTCAAGTAGGCGTTGGCGCTCTTGGTACTGATGCTTTCCAGGAAGTAGACCTTGTAGGTGTGGCTCAGCCTATTTCAAAGTGGGCTTACCAGATCCAGCGCCCAGAGGATGTGGCATGGGCTGTTAGCCGTGCCTTCTATATCGCTCGAAGCGGACGCCCAGGACCTGTAGTTCTCGACTTCCCAAAGAATGCACAGGTGCATACTTGCGAATGGAAACCAGCACACGTAGATCATATTAGATCTTACAATCCTTATCCTGCTATCAATCAGGATGCCGTGGCTGCAGCTGCAGAACTTATCAATAATGCTGAGCGTCCTTTCGCCCTCGTTGGCCAGGGTGTGGAACTTGGTGGTGCTCACAACGAGTTGTTGGAATTCCTCGAGAAAGCCGACATTCCTGCAGGTCGCACCCTTTTGGGTCTTTCGGCTTTGCCGTCAAATCATCCATTGAATATGGGTATGCTTGGTATGCATGGTAGCTACGCCACCAATATGAAGACTCAAGAGTGTGATGTGCTCATAGCTATCGGTATGCGCTTTAGCGACCGTGTTACAGGTCTGCCTTCTACCTATGCTAAGCAGGCTAAGATTATTCATCTCGACATCGACCCTACAGAGATAAACAAGAATATCGTGAGCGATGTAGCCGTTATCGGCGATTGCAAGATGACGATGCCTGCTATCACAAGACTGCTGAAGAAGAATGTGCATCGCGAATGGCGCGACTCGTTTGCAGAATATGCAAAGATGGAAGACGAGAAGGTGATACAGCCTGCAATACATCCTACCGAGGGACCGTTGCTTATGGGCGAGGTGGTGAATGTTGTGGCTGAAGTTACCAAGGGCGATGCGGTATTGGTGACAGACGTTGGTCAGAACCAGATGTTCTCTTGTCGCTATTTCAAATATAACAAGAAGCGCTCGGTAGTGTCGAGTGGTGGACTTGGCACCATGGGCTTTGGTTTGCCAGCTGCTGTGGGTGCAACCTTCGGAGCTCCCGATCGCACAGTCTGCTTGTTCATGGGCGATGGCGGTTTCCAAATGAGCATACAAGAACTTGGCACCATCATGGAGCAGCAAGCGCCTGTAAAGATGATACTCCTCAACAACAATTATCTTGGCAACGTGCGCCAATGGCAAGACATGTTCTTCGGTCATCGCAAGAGCTTCACCAAGATGCTCAACCCATGCTACGAAACTATCGCCAAGGGCTATGGCATTAACTATGATGTAGCAGTAGACCGTAGCACTTTGAGAGAGAAAGTAGAGAAGATGATAGCTACCGACGGTCCATACCTCTTGGAGTGTGCAATAAAGGAAGAAGACAACGTATTGCCAATGACTCCTCCAGGAAAAAGCGTCAACGAGATGTTGCTCGAGCTCGACATCTAATATTCAGAATCAGAATTCATTAAGCAGAATTGTGTTTCATTAAGCAGAATTGTGTTTCAGTAAAAAGTGAATAAATGGAAAAGAAACTATATACATTACTTGTATACTCAGAGAATGTCGTTGGTATCTTGAATCAGATAACAGCGGTGTTCACACGTAGACAAGTGAATATCGAAAGTCTCAACGTTTCTGCATCAAGCATCAAAGATATACATAAGTATACTATCACCGCTTGGAGCAACGAAGACCAGATAATAAAGATTACAAAGCAGATTGAAAAGAAGATTGATGTGGTGAAGGCCGACTATTATACCGACGAGCAACTCTTCATCCACGAGGTAGGTCTCTTCAAAATCTCTACTCCAAAGCTTATGGAGAATCCTGAGATTTCGCGCACCATACGTAAGCATGATGCACGAATGATGGAGGTAAACCCAACATATTCCACCGTGATATTGGCAGGACTCACAGAAGATATTACCGACCTTTTTGCCCGCTTCAAGGCTTTCGACTGCCTGCTGCAGTATTCGCGTAGTGGACGTATCGCCGTAACTCGTAGTTTCGACGAGCCGGTAAGTGATTTCCTTTATGAAAATGCGCATGACAAAGACATTGCTGAGTAAGGTTGGCAGCTACGAATTCCTGGCTGAACCTTTCCATTGCGACTATTCGCAACATCTGTTTATGGGACATTTGGGCAATCATCTGCTCAATGCCGCCGACTTCCATAGCAACGACCGTGGCTATGGTATGAGTGTTTTGGGACCACAACATCGCACATGGGTGTTGTCGCGACTGGCTATCGAGATGGAGCGTATGCCTAAAGCCTACGACCATTTCACAGTAGAAACATGGGTGGAGAGCGTGATGAAGTTCTTCACTTCTCGTAATTTTGCCATATCTGCTTCCGATGGCTCTGTGTTGGGCTATGGTAAGAGTGTGTGGGCAATGATAGACACTCAGAGCCGACAACCAGTAGACATTTTCTCTATCAACGATGGCTTGATAAAAGAATATGTGGAAACAGAGAAGCCTTGTCCGATAGCAAAGTCGGGTAGGGTGAAGGTTACAGCCGACGCAGAACTCGTGAGAACCATCGACACCTATTATAATGATGTAGATGTGAATGGTCATATCAACAGCATAAAATACATAGAACATGTTCTCGACCTCTTCGATATCGACTTCTATAAAGCTAATAGACTGAAACGACTCGAAGTGGCATACGTGGCAGAAACATATCAAGGTGACAAACTATCATTCTATCGTGAAGAAATAGCACCTTTAGAATATGCAATAAAGGTGGTAAAAATAAAGAAAGAAACGCAAGGAACTATCGAAGTGTGTAGAATTTTAATGAATTTCGTAAAAGATTGAAAGAAAATTTGGTGGTTTAATATTAAATCGTTACCTTTGCTGTCGAATAAAAGAATAATACCTTAGCTATAGCCTCGAGTAGGATATGGGTGATTCATTCAACATCTTTTGGACAAGGATTGCAGAACCACAAGGTAATTAATTAACCGCCGCAATGTCATAAGCGGCACAAAACAATTACAAACATGGCACAAATGAATTTTGGTGGCGTAATGGAAACCGTAGTCACCAGCAAAGAGTTCTCATTGGAAAAAGCACGCGAAGTGCTCAAAAACGAAACTATCGCAGTTATCGGTTATGGTATTCAGGGACCAGGTCAAGCTTGCAACCTGCGCGACAATGGCTTTAATGTTATTGTAGGTCAGCGCGAAGGCAAGACATACGACAAGGCTGTAGCCGACGGATGGGTACCAGGAAAGACTCTTTTCTCTATTGAGGAAGCTGTTCAGAAGGGCACTATCGTCTGCATGTTGCTTTCTGACGCTGGTCAGATTGCTGTATGGCCAAAAATCAAGAAATATCTTACTGCAGGTAAGACTCTATATTATTCACATGGCTTTGCCATTAACTGGAACGACCGTACAGGCGTAGTTCCTCCAGAGGATATCGATGTTATCATGGTTGCTCCTAAGGGTTCTGGTACATCGCTCCGTACAATGTTCTGTGAGGGTCGTGGTTTGAACTGCTCATATGCAGTATATCAGGATGCTTCAGGCAATGCTGAGGACAAGACTATTGCATTTGGTATCGGTATCGGTGCAGGATATTTGTTTAAGACTACATTCCAGCGTGAGGCTACTTCAGACCTTACTGGTGAGCGTGGCTCATTGATGGGTGCTATCGAGGGATTGCTCGAGGCTCAGTATGATGTACTCCGTGAGAATGGTCACTCTCCATCTGAGGCTTTCAACGAGACTGTTGAAGAGCTCACACAGAGCCTTGGCCCATTGTTCGGTGCAAAGGGTATGGACTGGATGTATGCTAACTGTTCTACCACAGCTCAGCGTGGTGCGCTCGATTGGGCTCCTCGTTTCCGCGAGGCTATCAAGCCTGTTATGGAGTGGCTCTACTACTCAGTAAAGACTGGCAACGAGGCTCAGATTTCTATCGACAAGAACTCACAGCCTGACTATCGCGAGAAGCTTAATGCTGAACTTGAGGCTATGCGCAACAAGGAAATGTGGCAGGCTGGTGTTACTGTACGCAAGTTGCGTCCAGAGAACAACTAATTTGGATGTACCGAATATTGTTAAATCAAGGTATGTAAGTAAACAGGTAATCAGGATATTTTCATATATATCTCATACAAACCTTTTAATTTATAAGAGGGGAGCTGATCGTGTTGATTCGCTCCCCTCGATTTTTATGGTCAAAAAATGCAATAGGCTACATTGCCAAACGAAGCTTGCTTCGTTGGTCAACGCAATAGGCTTCGTTGGCCAATGAAGCTAACTTACTTTACCGACTAACAGCTGTTAGTCGAAAGAGTAATATAATTGGCTGTTTTAAGCTAAAAAATAAACTTGGGCAACTATATCAGTATGTCAGTACTTTAAGATATAGTTGCCCATGTTTTTATCATTATTTCATAACTGTTTCTGTTTTTTTAGTTATTGTTCGTTCCTTGATATGATTGCTATAATTTGTCGGTGCAAAGATAGTTATAAAACTTGATTTTTTTATGTGTTTGATGATATAATTTCCAAAATAAATTCTATCTTTGCATGACCTTAATTTAAACACACAATGAAGCAAATGATAACTAAACGCAGAATAATAATTGCCAGTAGCATAGTAGCTGTAGTGATAGGCATATTCTGCTTAATATCAAGGTTTTATTTCGATAAACCGCAGGCTTCTACGGCTGCTGTCGTGGAAGAGCGGAAATACTATATCGTCACCACTCCTACGGGTGCAGACTCGCTATTTGTATATGCCTACAACCAAGGCGACACCTTGTTGGCGTTGCCTACCGATTCTTTGTTCTTAAAGCGTATCACTCGCCATCGTCAATCATCGTGGGTGAACCGTTGGTGGTTTCCATCATGTTTTGCCACTCTTGCTGCCAAGGTGGATGCCAATGCTGAAGCTCAGAGCACCATGCAAAGTGTAGACGATGCGTCGGCATATGCCTTCGTAAGCAATAGATATAAGAAACTGGAGAAGATACTGAAATCGTATCGCCATCAGTTAGCAGAGATTGATTACTACATGCGTCGTCATAGCGTTGGCGACGAAGGCTTTGATGTTGTGGCACGCAGAAGAGAAGTGGTGAACCATTATATCGACTCTGTGAAACACCTTATAGCTCGTGCGTTGCCGATAGTGGAGGCAAAGGCCGCTAAGGCTATGGTACAGGAAGACTATACTGTGGTTGTCGACTCGCTACGCCTTCCTGCACGCTCAATAAAGTCGCATCGCAAAGGCTTCCTTTTCTTCACAACCTTGGATGGCGGTACTCCTAAAGGTGTGCGTCCTGTATATGCTCAGGCTTCAGATATCGGTAATGGTATGAAGCCATGCAAGGCTTTAAAGAATCTTCCCGATACCATTATCTACGGTAATCGTAATGCTGATGGGCGCTATCATGGTGTTGTAGGTATTTGCTATCCTGATGGTTCTTATTACGAAGGACAATGTGTGGACACCATATTGCCAAAGTCGGCATCATCGTGCTTGCCTGATGGCTTTGGAGTGGCATTCTCATCAGAGAAGGTGAGGGCAGGATTGTGGAAGAATGGTCGCTATCGTGGCGAACAACCGCTATACACTTCTGCCCACATCTATGGTATCGATATTTCGCGTTATCAGCACGAACCTCCACGCAAGACTTATGCTGTGAGAAGAGTTAGGGGAAAGCGCCGTAGATATAAGGTGACATACCCTATAGAATGGAATAAGTTGCGCATATCTTCGCTTGGCTCGTTGTCGAAGAAGCGTGTGAGTGGTGTGGTAGACTTTCCAATATCCTTTATTTATATAAAATGTAGCGAGGGCAAGAGCTTGCTTAATCAATACTATCGTGCCGACTATGCTGCTGCACGCAAGCATGGCTATAGGGTAGGAGCCTATCATTTCTTCTCAACCAGAGTGCCTGTATCGCAACAAGTGGCATTGTTCGTAAAGAACTGTCGATATGAACATGGCGACTTGCCTCCAGCTCTCGATGTAGAACCATCTACAAAGCTCATCATGCAGATGGGTGGTCCTGAGGTGATGCTTGCAGCTGTGAGGAAATGGCTCGTGAGCGTAGAACAGGTGATGAAAGTGCGTCCGATATTGTATATCAGTCAGACGTTCATCAATAAATACTTGAATGATAGCTATGCCGATGGCAAATATCTTCGCGACAACTATCAAGTGTGGATAGCACGCTATGGCGAGTATAAGCCAGATGTGCATCTTGCCATTTGGCAGTTGTCGCCCGATGGCAGAGTGCGTGGCATACGTGGTGAGGTAGACATCAATGTATTTAATGGCTACGACGATTTGTTCAAGGAGTTTAAGTAAAAAATAGAAAAAGGAAGACAGCATTTATTTCATCCTTATAATGCTGTCTTCCTTTATTAGTATTTCTTCGTCGAGCAATGCCTGTAGGGCTGCTATCACTTGTTCGCGTGGTAGTGTGAGACGTGCAATCTCGGTGATGTGGTGAGGAGCTTTGTCTGCCAAGAGGTTGAGAATCTGATGTTTCACAGGGTCTATCTTCTCTTCAGCCACTTGGTTGGTGTTGTTATCCAAGCAAACATCACATTGCCCACAGTCGTGGTCTTGCTTTTCGCCAAAATAGTTGAGCAACATTTTGCTACGACATGTCGTAGTGTCGTTGGCATAAGCTATCATGGCATTTATGCGCTTCGTAAATTCCTCCTTACGGTCTTCATACACCTCTTTAGATATCACTATACGCTCAGGCAATTCGCGATTTTGAGTATAGGTGATGTATGGAGTTCTGCTCTCTGGTATGAAATGTAGAATTCGGCGTTGGCTCAGCGATTTCAGCATGAGGTAAATCTCTTGCTGAGGTATCTGCGAATAGTCTGCCACTAAGCCAAGGTCAATGAAGGTGTAGTCTACAAACAAGCTACCATACAGACGCAATAAAGCTGTGATGAGAGCATCCTCCTGTTGGGTTAAATCGTCGAGGCGGTATAGCTCATTGCGATTGAGCAAGAACATCAGTCGTGCTCGCGACTCAGGGTCGGTCTCATATTCTATATATTGCGCACGCGCGAGAATGACGAGAGCAGAATGTGCCTGCAGAGGATAATGCTTGAAGATGTGGCAGAATTTCTCTATTTCGAAAGAGAATGTGTGACCATATCCGCTTCCTGCTGCTATTTGGTAATAGTAAGCCAAATCTTCATACACCTTTATTATATAGTCCTTTGGCGGGAAATTGGTGTCTATGCGCTTTATCAGTTTCTGCGTGTCGCGCTTGTCGTATAGCAATACTGCATACGCTCGCTTGCCATCGCGACCAGCTCGACCGGCTTCTTGGAAATAAGCTTCTATAGAATCTGGACTATCATAGTGAATGACCATTCTCACGTCAGGCTTGTCGATACCCATACCAAAGGCGTTTGTCGCCACCATAACTCTTGTTTCGTCGTTGTGCCAACGCTGCTGACGAATGTCTTTAGTAGAGTGGGAGAGACCTGCATGATAGAATGTAGATGGAATGCCATTGGCTTCGAGAAGGTCTGATATCTCTTTTGTGCGCTTACGACTTCTCACATATACTATTGCCGAACCCTTTACTGACTCAAGGATGTGTATCATCTCAGCATCCTTGTCTATTGTTGGTCGTACCACATAGGTGAGGTTCTTGCGCTCAAAACTCATCTTGAAGACATTCTTTTCCTTAAACTGTAGTCTCTCCTGTATGTCGTCGATTACGGCAGGAGTGGCTGTTGCAGTAAGAGCAAGGATAGGAGCTGAAGGCTTTAACTTCTTGATGTCGGCAATGTTGAGATACGAAGGACGAAAATCGTAGCCCCATTGGCTTATGCAATGAGCCTCGTCTACGGTGATGAAGCTCACTTTGATATGTCGCAACTTGGTTTGGAATAATTCTGAAGCCAAACGCTCGGGCGAGATATATAACAGTTTTGTTTGTCCGAAGATGCAGTTTTCGAGAGTTGTAACAATCTCTGGTCGTGTCATGCCTGAGTATATTGCTGCAGCCATGATGCCACGTTTGCGAAGGTTTTGCACCTGGTCCTTCATCAGAGCTATCAAAGGCGTTACCACCAGGCACACACCATCCATGGCAAGTGCAGGCACCTGGAAGGTGATGCTCTTGCCGCCACCCGTAGGCATCAAGCCGAGAGTATCTTTGCCTTGGCCTATACTCTCGATGATTTCTTGCTGAATGCCACGGAAGTCGGGATACCCCCAATATTTTTGGAGTATGGATTGATAGTTGGTCAATTTTCGCTATTTGGCCTAATGTCTTCTATCTGCAACTGTACCTGGTTGCGCTTAAATACATTATCCTCGATGGTATAAACGATGTCGAAGCTGCGTTTCGACTTTATGTATCGTGCAGCAGCACTTTGTCCAAAGGCTATACCATTGACAACGGTGCTCGACTTCGAGTCTACAAGTTCCAATTTAATGTGCTCTTGCTCGCGTCCTACCACCTTGCTTGTGCCATAGTCGTAAACGGCTTTGGTGCAGAACAAAGGCTTGGTATTGCCAGGACCGAAAGGCGAGAAGCGCTTTAGATCGTTGTATAGTCGCTTTGAAATGTCTTTGAAGTCGATGATGGCATCCACGTTGATGTTTGCCTCTTGCTGTTCAGGCATTATATGCTCGTCTACAAACTCTTGGAAGCGACGACGGAACTCCGGTATGTCGTCCCAACGTAGGGTGAGACCTGCAGCATAGGTATGGCCACCGAAGTTGACAAGCAAGTCGCGACAACTCTTTATGGCTGCATAGACATCAAATCCCATCACGCTACGAGCAGAGCCTGTGGCAAATTCTCCATCACGAGTGAGAACTACCGTAGGACGGAAATAAATCTCGGTGAGTCGTGAAGCCACAATACCTATCACACCCTTTTTCCAGTTTTCATCATAGAGCACAATGCTCGACTGATGGCGCTGATTTTCAAGTTTCGACACGATGATATTTGCTTCTTCCGTCATCTGCTTGTCTATATCCTTGCGCTGCTCGTTGTATTCGTTGATATGCTTAGCTTGGCTCAAGGCAGTAGAAAAATCTTTCTCCACAAGCAAGTCAACACTCTCTTTACCATTCTCCATACGTCCGGAAGCATTGATGCGAGGTCCAATCTTGAACACAATATCGCTCATCGACAGTTCGCGACCATTTAGTCCGCAGATGTCGATGATAGCCTTTAGTCCGATGCTTGGATTTTGGTTTAGTTGTTTCAGACCATGATAGGCAAGAATGCGGTTTTCGTCTACCACAGGTACTATGTCGGCAGCTATGCTCACGGCACAGAGATCCAACAGCGGGATAAGTCTTGAGAACGGAATGCTATTGTTCTTGGCAAAAGCCTGCATAAACTTAAAGCCCACACCACAGCCACAAAGATGCTTGAAAGGATAGCTATCGTCTGTGCGCTTAGGGTTGAGGATGGCTACAGCTGGTGGCATCACCTCGTCGGGCACATGATGGTCGCAGATGATGAAGTCGATACCTTGTTCCTTGGCATACGCAATCTCGTTGATAGCTTTGATACCGCAGTCGAGGATTATAATAAGCTTCACACCCTGCTGCTTGGCATAGTCGATACCCTTACGGCTCACTCCGTAGCCCTCTTCATAGCGGTCGGGAATGTAGTATTCGATGTTGGAATAGAACTGCTGCAAGAACTTGTATACCAAAGCCACAGCGGTACATCCGTCTACATCGTAGTCGCCATAGACGAGTATACGCTCCTTGCGTCCCATAGCATCGTTTAGGCGGTCGACGGCAATGTCCATATCCTTCATCAGAAATGGATTTATAAGATCTGCCAATTGTGGTCGGAAGAATCTCTTTGCCGCACTTTCCGTTGTTATGCCTCTTTCCACGAGCAGCTGTGTGAGTATAGGGTTCATGCCAATCTTCTCGGCAAGTTCGCCTGCTGTGCGCTTCTGCTCTTCAGTAGGAGGGTTATAATTCCATTTAAAGTGCATTTATATATAGTTTTGTTTTCTTCGGTTTAGGTTGTTGTAACGCCTAATATTACAACAGGCAAAAAATGCCGTGCCAAAGTTACTAAAATATTTTGGAACATAGGCTATGTATCTCCGTTTTTTTACGCTCGTAGATAAAGCCTACAACGACTTTTCATCATATTCATCACGATACAATAAAAAAGGCAGAACTCTCAGTATTTTGAGGGTTCTGCCTTTAGCATTATGCTATAATGATGATAATCTTGTTATCTGAGTGTTATCTCGCAGTTGTCCAAAGAGTCAACGATGGCGAGCGACTCGCAACGTATTCCTTGCTCTTCGATGAGCTTACGACCATTCTGGAACGACTTCTCAATTATAAATCCCATACCTTCGAGGTGTGCGCCGGCTTGCTTGCAGAGGTCTATGATGCCGAGGGCTGCATTGCCGTAGGCGAGGAAGTCGTCGATAAACAACACCTTGTCGTCAGGAGTGAGATAATCCTTTGAAATTACTACTGTATACTCGCGCTTCTTAGTAAACGAGGTTACTGTTGTCGACAGCATGTTGTCCATTGTTGATGGCTTCTTCTTCTTTGCGAATACCACTGGCAAGTCGAGCAAGAAGCCCATCATGATAGCAGGAGCAATACCTGAGGCTTCGATAGTAAGAATCTTATTGATATCGGTGCCTGCATAGCGGCGTATCAGCTCAACAGCACATTGCTTCATAAGGTTTGGGTCCATCTGGTGATTGATGAACTTGTCAACTTTCAATATGCCGCCCGAATAGCATTTACCATCTTTTAGAATGCGTTCTTTTAGTATTTTCATATTGGTATGATTGTAATATGAAGGTTCGTATAGTTATAATATGAAGGGAAGGTATGATTTCTCATATCTTCCCTTTATATGTTTTTTTATCGTAATTCTTAGATACCCATCTTCTTGCGGATATCCTTAGGAATAGCGTTCTTGTTTACCATGTAGTCCATGGTGTTGGCAGCGATAAAGCTCTTGGTCATATACCAAATACCCTTGTAGTCGCCAGTCTCACCCCATGAGTTCTTTACCATGTAGTATTCCTTGCCATTCTGGTCCTTAGCGATACCAAAGATGAGCATACCATGGTCGTCTGTGAGCTCCCAGTTGTCGAAACGCTCCTGGCGCATCTCCTGTGTAGGAACAATCTCAGGAACTGTGCAACCGAGAGAGTCGAGCATGCTTGTCTTCTGAGTTCTGGTCAACTTGAGCCAACGAGCCATGTCTGAACCAGCGAGGCTCTGAGCCTTCTTGGTGTCGATAGCATAAGCAAGACCTGTGCGTGTGAAGCCTTCCTCAGAAACGTCGCCACCCCATGCAATGCAATAGCCATTCTCCAATGCGTTGTCGATGATGCGCATCATGTCTTCCATAGGAACGTTCCATGACAATGGCAAACGCCAGTTGTCCTGTACCTCAACAGCAAACTGTGTCCAGAATGGGTGGTGAGTATAGCTGGTGACAGTAACATAGTCGTCGAAGTTCAAACCGAGGCTTGCAGCAAATGTCTTAGGAGTATAAGTCTTGCCTTCATATTTGAAAGACTCTGGGCACTCGCCAAGGTAAGCATCCAAGATACCCTGGAAGCCAACCTTCCACTGTTTAGAAATCTTAGAAGCGCTGCTCTTAGCAACAGCTGCTACGTAAGGCTCCAAGATGCTGAAGAATTCGTTGAAGTTGTTAAGAGAATCGCCATACAAGCTACCTGGGAAAGGCATAGCATCCTCTGGACAGATACCATAGTGCTGGAGGCAGTACAATGGGTCGTAAGCGCTACCGCCCTGTGCAAACTGGCAGTCACCATGCAAGCGAACAACCTGGATAGCACGATCCATGTAGGTCTTGTTGGCTACGAATGACTCGCAGAGGTCGTAGGTCTTGCCTGTCTTCTTCAAAATCTCAGCCTCGAAGTAGCTAAGGGTAGAGTAGTCCCAGCATGTGCCCGAACGATTTTGGTCCTTGATACTTGTGATTTTGTTCTCCTTGATAGTGGTGAACACAGGCTTGTTCTTGTTTACGCTGTCTTTCTTTTCTTCAGCGAAAGCTCCTGTTGTCATCAGAGCAACGAGAGCCAAAGTAATAAGTCTTTTCATTGTAAGTTGATTATAATTATTGTGTTATTTATTGTTTGCCATAAACTCTTCTACATCCTTTGGATGATATGGTATGCGGTCTTTGCCCAAGAATCGGCAACCATCCTTTGTGATGAGCAAGTCGTCTTCGATACGTATGCCGCCAAAGTCTTTGTATGTCTCCAGCATATCGTAGTTGATGAAGTCCTTGTGCAATCCCTTGCTACGCCAGTCGTCGATGAGAGCAGGAATGAAATATATACCTGGTTCATCGGTTACCACGAAGCCTTCTTCCAAACGGCGTCCCATGCGCAGACAGTTGGTTCCAAACTGTTCAAGGTTAGGTCGAGTCTCCTCGTCGAAGCCTACATTAATCTGGTCGAAGTTCTCCATATCGTGAACATCCATACCCATCATATGACCCAAGCCATGGCAAAGGAACATTGCGTGTGCACCTGCAGCTACAGCCTCGTCGGTATCTCCCTTCATCAGTCCCAACTCCTTAAGTCTGTCGGTCATCAGTCGGCATACACCGAAGTGTACATCCCAATATTTCACACCTGGTCGTGCTGCCTTTAGTGCATAGTCGTGGCATTCTTCCACGATAGAATATATCTCCAACTGGCGCTGTGTGAACTTACCATTT
>OQVR01000691.1_pt1 | contig 15077 bp, 8 predicted proteins | sample 1691521 | NCBI WGS metagenome assembly OQVR01 (sample SAMN03418256, study PRJEB22391) | human gut metagenome | biome: human-gut; feature: organic feature; material: feces | host: Homo sapiens | place: Tanzania | collected 2013-01
AGCGTATAGCTGTGGCCGCTCCAAGGGCTTCTCTGTCCGCCGAAGATACCGATGTTGGCGCCTACTTTCAACCACTTCAGCACCTGGGCATCCATATTGGCACGGCCGCTATAACGACGGAATTCACTGCTGAGCAGGAATGAGGGGTCGTCCTGATAGCCGAGAGAGAAGTAGTAGTGGGCTTTGTCGCTACCACCGCTGGCTGAGAGGTTGTACTCCTGGCGGAAAGCGTTGCTGAAGAGCAGGTCGGAGGCGTCGCCGCTGTAGAGCTGGCGGGCCAGGGGGTTCATACGGCCGGTCTCGGGGTCGATAAGGTAGGCTCCGGTCATGGTAGAGCTGGAGTTACTGCCAGAGCCGGTGTTGGTATAGATGGCACCGGGCACGCTGTAAGCCATATTGTTCCCGAGCAGGTTCTTCTGGAAAGCAGTCTCACTGTTGTTGTAGTCGAAGAGGTGCTGGCCGGCCGTATGCCGTTGGTGTAGTATCGGCCGCTGGCGTCGGTACCGGGAAGACCGGTGCCATTGACTCCATAACGATAGGAGTTGTAGATACTCTTCCATACGTACTCGTAGTACTGGGCGGCGTTGTCTATAGAGTTGACATTGTAGTCTCCGATAGAGTTCCAGCCCCATCGGCTCTCAAAGGAGATTTTGGCCTTGCCGCTCTGACCCTTCTTGGTGGTGATGAGCACTACGCCGTTGGCACCACGCGAACCGTAGAGGGCGGTAGAGGCGGCATCCTTGAGGATAGAGACAGAGGCGATGTCGTTGGGGTCGAGCTGAGAGAGGGGGTTCTCATAGGTAGAGTTGGTCTGCTGGGCCACACCGTCGATGACGATAAGGGCGGCGGCAGAGGCGCCGTGTAGACTCTCGCTGCCAAGGCCAATGCGCACAGCCATATCATAACCAGGCTGTCCGTCGACCGAAGACACGCGGATACCAGGGGCGGCACCCTCGAGCGCGCGGCTCACGGTGGTGGTGTTCTGCACGGCGATGTTCTCGGCCTTGACGGCGGTCATCGAACCGGTAAGGTCTTTCTTCTTCTGGGTACCGTAAGCCACAACGACAACTTCGTCGAGGATGGCTTGGTCTTCTTCCAGAGTGACATTGACTACATTGGCCTTGGCAGCGAGAGTCTGCTGCTGGTAGCCGATGGAGCTTACGCTGATGCGCGAGCCAGGCTTAATCTGGAGGCGGTAGTTACCGTTGGCGTCGGTGATGGTGGCGTTGGTGGCATTGCCAACCTCGGCTACCGTGGCGCCGATGATGGGTTCGCCGTTGGCGTCCTTCACCAGACCGGTAACGGTCTTCTTGGCCTGTTGTACGGCCTGCACTGTGTTTTCGTTCTCACTGCCGGTAGCAGAAGCCGATGCCGTGATGGGCACAAGCGTAAGCATGGAAGCAGCGAGCAGGTAGGTCCATTGCTTTGAGGTCTTCAAAGCAGCGAACACGCTCTTTTTCTGTTTCTCATCCATAAGGAATTAAATTAGGTGATTAGAATTGTTTTTTATGTTTTCGATTTGGGTTATGACGACTGTTGCTGTAACAGCCGAAAGATTGGGGGGCATCGTTGTCTTGGTTCAGTTCATGGGCTCTTTCATTATGTGGTCAGTTAGCACGATGAGGATAAGCATCGCACTCATATCGGCACCAAAATTAATGATAATATTTAACAACGTAAGCGTTTTTTTAATCTTTTTTTATGACAATTACGCGTCTTTGCCATGTCAGAATGACAATCGCGATGGTCAAAACGAGAACAAAAGTGGCAGAAACGACTGGCACACAAGCCGTTATCACAGAAGCAGGCAAGGAGATGACCGTATTGACAATCATTAATAATTTGCGCAAAATTTGCGCAAGTCTATTCATCACCGACAACTTGCAACAAGACCATGTCGCTTGGCGACAGAATGACAGAGAAAAGAGTCGGAACAACACCGATAGTCAGCAAAACCACCGAAACAGCGACAGGGATGACCGAAGCGACTTATAGAGTTGCCCATTATACCTTATTATAACTATTGGGGATACCAAGAATGACCGCAGCGCCATATACAACCGTCCTCTATACCTTATTATATATATAGGGGATAGCGAGGGGAATATCGAGGATAGCGAAGAGGGGCAGTGGAAGACACGCAGAAACGGTGACGACCGTTGGGAGATGGCGCAGGTGCGCGCGAAGAAGCACTGAGGAATGTAGCCACAAAAAAGAGTGGCGACCCGAGGGCCGCCACTCCACTATTAAGAGTTGAGATTAATCGCAAAGGATTAATAACCGTAGTTCTGAGGATACTCAGCACCAGAGTTAGACTTAATCACGTCGTCTGGGATAGGCTGCTGGTAGTTGTAAGGCTTGATGTTGGGGATCCAACGTACAGTAGTAGTACCATCAGTCTTGGTGAGAGTAGTCTTCTGACGACCGAAGTCCTGGTTAACCTGATCAGTAGCGTTGTTCCAGCTCATACCATACTTGCGTACACGCTCGTAGAGAGTGTTGCTGGTCTTCTCGTCCTGTGTAGGATACTTAGAAGTAACGTAGCTACCGCAGTTGGGGTTAACAGACAGACGGTTCAGAGTGATGCCGCGATGCTCCTCACCGAAGAGCTCACGGGTGCGCTCGTCGAGGATGTAGTCGATATCTACCTCAGCAGCAGAACAACGGGGAGCGTTGGCACGGTCGCGGATTACGTTGATATCATCGGCAGCCTTCTGCTTGTCACCCTTGGCCAGATAAGCCTCGGCACGGAGCAGATAGGTCTCAGCGATACGGATCATGTAAGGCTCATACTCACACTCCTTAACGTTACCGTTAGGATGCTTGTCCTGAGAGAACTTCCAGAAACGTGGGAAGATATCGAGGGTATCGCCAGCGGTCAAAGCATAAGCAGAGTTGCCAGGATGTGCCTTCTCGCGATCCTTAGCATACTTGTACTGCACGCTCCACTTGGTACCACCAGGAGTGTACCAGTCGCTCTGCATCATAGTCTCTGAGCAGCGGAAGTCTGCCTTACCAGGCTGTGTAGGATCGGTAGCGTTCTTCCAGATATAGTTAGGATCGAATTTGTCGAAGACGTAACGGCAAGGCCAGTTACGGTTGTTACCGTAAGCATAACCACCACCGATAGAGTCGCGAGTGTTGTTAGCCTGATAACGGCCGGCAGCAATAGCAGAGGCAGAAACACCGAGGCTGCTTGAACCGCCCTGAACACCTGCGGGATAGCACATAGCGTCGTCACCCCAGAGGTAGAACTTCACACCATTATCGCTACGGTTGGTACCGCAGTTACGAACCTTGTTGCTCATGAAGTCGCCTTCCATGGTGTTGTTGCGCATACGATACCAAGCGTCACCGCTACCACCTTCAGTATAGTTGCCTACAGAGAACTGGCTGGTCCAGAGAGCCTCCTTGTTACCAGTTACACCGTAGTCCTGGTTGGTATTGCCTGAACCGTTGCCGGGTGTAGCGAAGAGGTCCCAATAAGCACCACCCTTGTCGGCTGCGAGAGAGTGACCGTAGCGGTCGGTAGCACGGCTGGCATCAGTACCGAAACGGGTAGTCATCAGGTGATAGTCACCGTCCTGACCGCCGATTACGCGGCTGGTAGCCTGGATAGCCTCGTCAAATTTACCGAGAGCCAAGCAGATTTCTGCGAGCATGTGGTCGGCAGCAGCACGGGTTACACATCCCTGCTTACGCTCTGTCTTAGACATATTCTGAGCAGCAAACTTGAAGTCATCGTAGCACTTCTCCCATACTTCCTGACGGGTGTTGGGCTTGTAACCCATCTCGATAGTCTTGGTAGGCTTGTCGAGATAAGGCACATTACCAAACATACCGGCGAGCATGCGGAATGCCCAACCACGCATGAAGCGTGCCTCGCCCAGGAGCTCATTCTTCTTCTCATCGGTAGTATACTTGATATCCTTGGTCTCGATGGCGTAGATGGCTGTGTTGGCGAAGTTTACGAGGTAGTACAACTCATTGTACCAGTGACGGCTGTAACCGTTAGCAGAGTTGAGCTTGGTCCAGTTAGAGAAGCAGTCGTTGTTGTTGTTCTCTGTGTATGTATCCAGACCTACACCCGTAAGCATATAAGAGTGATAACCGTGGGTCTGACCGAGAACCAGGTAGTTGACCTCCTGATAGCAGGAGTTGATAGCCATAGCCACCTCGTTTTCAGAATTGAACATACCCGAGTCGTCTTGCTTGTAAGAGTGCTCCTTCAAGAAGTCAGAGTCGCTCTGGCAGGCTGTCTGGGTAAGGGCCATCGCACCAAGTGCGACGATGCCCAATATCTGTTTTGTTAATTTCATAGCTGTTGTCTTTTAGATGTGTTAGAATGTCACGTTAAGACCGAAGGTGATAGTGCGGTAAGCGCCATTGCTTGCATACTTGGTTGAAGCAGCGCCGGCAGCGATAGTACCACCTGTTTCAGGATCGAGACCAGACCAGTTGGTGATGGTGAAGAGGTCGGTACCTGATACGTATGCACGGAGACCGGTGAGGCCGAGAGGTGCAATGAGGTTGCGGTCGAAGTTGTAAGAGAACACGAGGTCCTTGAGCTTGAGGAAGCCGCGGCTGTTCCACCAGAGGTAGTCAAACTGGTTGCTCCATCCGTAGCGAGGATAGTCGTTGTTCTTGTTGTCGGCGCGCCATGGGTTTACGCGGTCAAGCTGGTTGCCGCTGGCACCATTGGGCCCCCAAGCGTATGGGTCGTAACCGAGGAAGTGGGTATCGCTACCTGGCATCCAACGGAAGTTGAAGTACAGAGAGAAGTTCTTGTAGCTGATGGTGTTGCCAAAGTTCAGAGTGAACAGAGGATCCTGGTCACCAACACAGTGGCGGTCTTCAGCAGAAATCTTACCATCGTTGTTCCAGTCCATGAACTTCACGTCACCGGGCTTGGCATCGGGCTGAATCTTGGTAACCGCGCCAGTCTCGGGGTTCTTCCATGTATAGTTGTCAATCTCTTCCTGGCTCTGGAAGATACCGAGCTTCTTCAGGTCGTAAGCAGCGGTGATAGAGCTACCTACCATCAGAGCATAGTAAGACTGAGGACCATAGGTGTGGAAGTTGGCCACGTCGTCGGCCTCAACGCCCTTATAGTTCTTGCCGTAGAGCTCCATAACCTTGTTGCGGTTCAGGTCGAATACGAGGTTAGACTCCCAACGTACATTGTCCTTACCGTCGCCATTGATGTTGACAGAGTGCAGAGTTACCTCAATACCCTTGTTGCTCACCTTACCTACGTTAGCGTAAGCAGTGTTGAAACCAGAAGGATAAGGTACAGAGCGCTGCATCAGCATGTTGGTGGTGCGGCCGCTATAGATATCGATAGTACCATCGAGTCGGCTGTTGAGCACGCTGAAGTCCAAACCGAGGTTGTACTTGGTAATGGTAGCCCAGGTCAGACCCTTGTTACCCAGAGTTTTTGCGTAGTATCCGAGAGTAGACTCGTTGTCCAACCAGGTCTTCTTGATAGCTACAGTAGAGTTGGTGGCGTAGGCGTTAACCGAACGGCTACCGTTCTGACCCCAAGAGAGACGCAGCTTAGCATAGTCGAGCCAAGTGAGGTTGTCCTTGATGAAGTTTTCCTTGCTGAATACCCATGCACCAGACACACCGTAGAAGTTACCCCACTTCTTACCTTCGGCGAAAGCAGAGAAACCGTCACGACGGTAGTTGAAGGTTACATAGTACTTGCTGTCGAAGTTGTAGTTGAAACGAGCCAGGTAAGCAGCTGACTGGGTACGAGTGCGCTCGCGTCTTACATTCTGAGTGTTGGCAGCAGAAGCACCGTAGTAACCTAAAGAGGTAGAACCGGTGAAGTCCTTGAAGCTGAGGTGACGGTAGTTGTTGTCGTAAGACTCACGAGTATAACCTACCATGGCGTCAACGTGGTGCTTGTCGATATCAGTACCATAGGTCAGGATGTTATCGGAGTTCCAGTATGAAGAAACAGAAGCTGCAGAGATACCCTCAACCTTGCTGTTGAACTGGGCTGGGTCGTCCATCTGACCGGTATTGCGGGTGTCAACCCACATCTCGGGACGGTTGAATGTATCCTGGTAGCTTGAGTTGCGCTGTGCGTTCAATGTGAAGCGATAAGAGAGGCCCTTGAGGAATGGGAAGTCAACCTGTGCGGTCAACACGCCATTGACATTGTTACCGTTTCTGTCGTTGACACCATAGAGATAAGAGTCGGCTACACCATTGCTGATACCTGAACCCCACAGAGGGCTGAGGGTATTGCCATCGGGGTGAGAGTTGTACCAAGAGGTGTACTTGAGAGAACCTGGAACAACTTGGTTGTGCTCGTCCAGGACGGGCTGTACAGTCTTGAATGAGAAGGGAGAATACCACTCAGCGTTACCGAGAGTAGCGGTTACACCCCACTGACGCCAGCCGAGGTAGTTGGCCTTCAAACCTACCTTCAACCAATCGGTAACGTCGATGTCAATCTTAGACATTACGTTGTACTTCTCGTAGTCATCACCACGCTGTACACCCTGACGGCGAGTGTAGTCGCCAGAGAGGTAGTACTTGACGCCCTTGCTGCCACCGGCAACACTCAGGTCGTACTGCTGGCCTACACCAGTGCGGGTAACTTCGTCGAGCCAGTTGGTCCACATGCCGGCATCGAAAGCCTGCTCCTCAGTTGTTTTAACGAAGAAGTATGACTTGTTTTGCTTGAAGAAATCCATAGACCATGTAGCATCTGCGGGGAAATGCTCGTCACCGGCAGCCTGCTTGGCATAGAAACGATTCATCAAGAAGCGCTCGGTGTTGTTAACAAACTCAGGCTTGCGGCTCCAGTCAGAGAAGCTCCAAGAAGAGTTGAAACGTACTGTAGGCTTAGCGCTCTCGCCACGCTTGGTGGTGATGATGATCACACCGTTGGCAGCACGCGAACCGTAGATAGCGGCTGCAGAAGCGTCCTTCAACACGTCGATGGTAGCGATGTCATTGGTATTGATTTCACTGATACCACCATAAGAGATAACGCCATCGACGATGAGCAGAGGAGCGTTGTTAGCCTGCTTAGCAGCAGAAGGATTCTCAGGGATAACGTTCTTACCACGCAGAGTCATGGTAGAAGAGTTGTCACCAGCGGCACTGCTTGTAGGAGAGTAGTGCAGACCGGCTACCTGGCTTGACAGGGCAGACAGGGCGTTAGGGTTAGGCAGGTTGGTCAGCTTGCCGTCATCAAACTTCACGCTGGTGATGGCGCCAGACACGTCCTTACGCTTGGCAGTACCATAACCCACAACTACTACCTGCTCGAGTACTTCGGCGTCCTCTTTCAGGGTTACATCCACTTTGTCACTGGCCTTTACGGTCTGCTCCTTGAAACCAACGCTTGACACCGTGAGCATTGCGCCCGGCTTCACGTTGAGTTTGAAGGTACCGTTGACGTCGGTAATGGTAGCGTTCTGCGTACCTACCTCCTTAACGGTAGCACCGATGATGGGTTCGCCGTTGGCATCAACCACGGTACCACTGACTGTTTTCTTGTCTTGCTGTACGGCAAGAGACTTGCTTGCATTCAGGTTGTTGCTTTCGCTTGCTGACGCTGACAGCGGAGCAAGGGTCAACATAGAGGCAGCGAACAAATATGCCCACTGCTTCGAGATGTTCAAAGCACTGAATGAAGTCTTTTTCAGTTTCTCATCCATAAACTATGATTTAAAAGGTAATAAATAATATAAGTTTCGTAACTAACCAAGTTTTACAAGATACGGTTGACGCTATGCAAGCACCGGATGTATTTGGCCACTGGCTTTCACTCACTTTTTTCTGTGTTTTTGTGTGTCTCGGGGGCTGTTCGGGCCCGTCAAGACGATTTCACTCGCAAATGTAAGCATTAAAATTTGATAACAACTTATAAATATGGCATTTCTTCTATCATTATTTAATATTTTTTTGAATTGTAACAGGAAATGGGGAATAATCGTTAAAATCTGGGTGGTAATCGGTGGGAAAAGGACGATAATTGGTGGAAGAAGGGGAATAATTGGGACAAACAGCGCAGACAGGGCGCCGGCCAACGAATGTAGTGTGGATGCGGTGGGGATGCACATTATTATATATATGGCCACGAGGGATGGCAGGGACATCACGGAGATGTAGCCCGAGACGGCATTAATCATCATTTCAAGGTGCGATTTCACTATTTCGGGCTTGGATTTGTGCGTTGCAGGGTGCGAAATAGTAGTTTCATTCCCTAAAATTTGTTTAATTGTGGAAGTATTCAGGTTCGCGACAACCATAGATTTTGGTATTGGCGTGAAACGAATGACACAAAAAGCCGTGGCGTCTTCTGCTGGCTCCGCCATAGACGCGACCAACCATCCCAATGCCCACCCCAACCATCCCCATAACTTGCCGCGTGTTTATTGTGGTTTCCATATTATCAGCACGGGTGGAGGGAAATTTTCTCGGCAACTGTTTTTGTACCGGCGCCAGCCGGACTTTTTTTACCGCCAACGGCGGCTTTTTGTTATTTGTGGCTTTTCAGCCTGCCAGCAGGCAGGCGCGGATGGGGGTGGCGGGGAATATCCGAGAGCTCGCTCTCAAGATATTATCCGACACACACGGACGCAATAGGGCGAAGCCCTGAAAAGGCACAAATCTTTTTGTAGCTTATTGTGATGGCATATTCAAGGATTGTGGAAACACACACGACAAGTAACGCCTACGGCTAAACGCAACTCCTACAGAGTTGCCAAGGGTGCGTACCATCAACCACAAGCCCTCCTAACCTTCCCCAAGGGTAAGGAAAAAAACCAAAATAAAGGCCCTACCCCTGCCTTTCCCAAGGGGAAAGAGAATCTCCAAAACGCCTTAAACACAGCAAGTACGAGCTCCCGCCCCTTGGGGAGGGCTGGGGAGGGGCTTACTCGACTGGGGCTTCTCCACATAAAAAGACCCAAACTTTCCCTATACCATTTGGAGAGGCGGGAGAAGTCTGGGCCACGGATAAAAGTCAAGCTGACTACTCAGCTATCGTCATTCATCATCTTCTTCATACCAGTCGTTGCGCGGGGCGAGGATGGGTCTGGTGTTATCGGCTTTACCGCTGCCAAACTGTAACCTGCCTTCACCGCTACCTGCGAGCAGGGTGTGCATGGCTGCCACACGTATGCGCTCTGACTGGGGTCTTACATAGCTATGTCTCATTGTCTTATTCATTGTTTACATATTTGTTAATCACTTTGACCGCATCGGTCGTATCTATCTTTCCGTCGCCATTGACGTCGGCTGTCGCCTTGTTGAGCTTGTCGGTGATACCCTTGATATAATGCTCGATAATCATCACGGCATCGGAGGTATCTATCGTGCCATCGCCATTGACGTCGCCCACCTGACTATTGGTGATATTGCCCGTCTGACTGCCGTCGCCCTGGGGCTCGTCGGGGCTGTCGGGGTTATAGACAAACCGGGCTTCGTAGTTCACGTTGCTGGCTGGCATCTCGAAGTTGAAAGTAAGCTGGTCAATCTGCTTCACGCCGTCGACGAACCAGCCCTTGAACTTATATCCCTGACTGGGGGTAGCCCTAAGTTCCACCCAAGTACCAGCCTTGGCTTTGGCTCCGTTGTCGCGGTTGAACGAGCAGCTACCCGGCTCATTGGTAGAGACATACACACGGTAGGTGTCGGGCATCTGTGGCTCAGAGGGGTTGACGGGCGTAAAGTCGTAGATGGCTACAAAGTTTACGTTGCGGTCGGCCACGACATACTCGAACTGCTTCTGCTCGCTATACTTCTCGCCATTGAGCGTCCAGTAGGCGAAGGTGAAGTCCTCGCTCCGCGACGAGGTCTTTATCGTCACCTTAGTGCCGCTGAGATAGGTGCCACTGCCCGAGGTGTTGCCGCGCTCGGAGCTCACGCTGACCCTAAGGCGCAGATCGGGCTCGGGCGGATTACCAGGGTTGAAATCGTCTTGCGCCGACACCGTGAGCATGGCGCTGCCCACGATGAGCAGCAGCCATGTCATCAGTATTCGTTGTAACTTGGTCATAGTCGAGCGCCTTTTATCTTACCATAAACTTGGCCTTCAGTCCTTCTACCTCTACCAGATAGACGCCCTTGGCGAGGCCGAGGAATCCATCCTGGGTGCGGGTGGCGTAGAGGGCACCGTTGAGAGCATAGACATGGAGGGTCTTGCCCTGCAGGTTGCTGATATTGAGGCCGCTGTCGGTGGGTTTCACGTTGACGCCGGTGGTGCTTACGATGTCGCCGATACCGGTAGTGCTGTTGTCGATGAGCAGCATGAAGCGGTTGTCGAACTCACCGGCATCAGAGGTGAAGTGATAGTCGCCCTGGGTGAGGTCGAAGGTTATCTGCAGGTCGTTGTCGCGCAGGAGTACCTGGCGATCCATGCGCTGGGCGGCGATGGTGTATTCGCCAGCCTTGGCAGCACGATAACCTATTTTCACACTACCCTCGGGGCGCTCGTTGATGGCGAGTCTTCCTGCCAGAGCCTCTACGCTATAAAGCTCAGAGGCGCCGTTGCTCTCAAACTTAGCGGCATCGCAGTCGCGCTCATAGCCAGCCTTCTTATCGGGATTGAATACCACGCGGGTCTTGTCGGTGGTGGTGCCGTCGCTCAGAGTGAGGTTTACTATCTGGCGCTGCACGTCAAACTGTCCTTCCATGCGTGCCTTCTGCATCTGGCTGTTCATCTTCTTGTCTCTACCAGTCTGGGTAAGACGGTTGTCGCCACCAAAGTTGATGTCGTCATTGTCCTTAGGACACTGCACGAAGAATGCCTCAAAGGGATTGAGGAAGGCGTTGTCGTCACCAGGGCGCACAGCCTCGTAGGTGTTGCTGTCGCTGTTCCAGCGGGTGATAGGACTCTTGTAGCCCATGTCGTTGATGTCGTAGAATGCGGTGAAGGGGTTGCCCACGAAGTTCCAGCTGGCGTTTTGCTCGTTGGTCGAAGTGTGAATATCGAGCTTGGTGTCTACATTCACGTTGGGCAGTTTGCCAAACGCACTCTTCTCTATCTTGATAGACAGCGTACAGTCGAGCGACGCCTGGAAGATGTAGCCCTTGCCGGGGTAGAGATATTCCTCAGAGCTATCCAGGTCTATCCATCCACCCTTGCCATACTTGGCACGGATGCCGCCATTGTAGGTACGGAACACAAACTTCACATTCTTGCCACACGAGATGTCGGCTTTTCTCACCTTGAAGGGGAAGCTGAAGAAATACCAGCGATTGGCCTTGATGGTGATGTCTATATAGAGCCCCTTGGCATTGAGGTTGGCATTGGCGATGATGGATGCCCAGTTTTTTCCGTCGCCCTTGATGTGTATGGTGTCGGCATCCTGTGGAGGCAGCTCAGGCTTGCCGGGCACGATGATGCCACCACCAGGGTTGATATCGATATCGGGTTCGCCCGTGAATCGGTCGTCCAAGGTGTATTCCTTGTTCAGGTAGAAATATTTGTAGGGTTCGTCAAACTCCTCCAATTTGGCGAACTGGCTCCACTGGGTATTCCAATAGTAATTGTTTTTGCTCTGCTTGGGTATATACAGGGAACCTGTCTCATAGGTTGTTTTGTCGAATGTGTTTTGCCCAATATTAATCGGCTCCACGGTATAGGTATATACCTTTTTCAGCTTTTCACACCGGAATGCATTATCGCCAATCGACTTTAACGTGCTGGGGATTCTTACTTCTGCGAGAGTACTGCATTCGAAAGCCGACCCACCAATACTTTCCACACCAGGCAGAGAGATTTTCTTCAGGCTGCAACCACAGAAGGCATCATTGCCAATCGTCTTAAGCGTAGGAGGAAGATCTACGTTTGTAACGTTTTTACAGTTTATGAAGGCAGCACCCTCAATCCTCTCCAACTTAACAGGGAGAACAACTTCTGCAAGGTTTGTACAGTTACCGAGAGCTTTCAACTCTATGAGGGTTGCATTCTTAGGTAACTTGACGGATATAAATTTTTCTAAATCGTAAAACATAAATGCCCCAATAACATTGTCCTTAGTATAACAATTAAGATAATAATAATAATTATTAGCAACAATGGGGGCATCTGTCAAGTCGAGATAGTGCAAATTAGGCATCTTGTTGCGTATCACCATGATGTCATAGCCGTTGATGGTACCCGTCACCTTCAGCGACACCACCTTGCCAAGATTGTCTTGGGTAATCATATTCAGCAGCCCCGACTCCTTCTCCTGCGCAGTTACGGTAACATCATAGTCTGTGATATCGCTCATAGACAGTATCTGATTTTTATAGTTGCTCCATCCGGCTGCAGTCCGATAGTCATTCACCGCACTCTCAGGTACACGGATGACAGCATACTTCCAAAAAGCATCGGTTCCCAATACGGCAGGAGTCGTCGCCGCAAGCGTGATTTCTTTCGTCTCGGTAAAACAATTGTCGCCAATACTTGTTAGGCTCGCTGGTAGGGAGAAGTTTGTGATTGGACAACCATAGAATGCCTGAGAACTTATACTTGTCACCAATGGCATGTCCACAGAAGTAAGGCTTGAACAACCACAGAATGCCTGAAAACGTATACTTTTCACCAATGGCATGTCCACGGAGGTAAGGTTTGAACAACCATTGAATGCATAATTATTGATAGCTGTAACTAATGGCATTTCTACAGAAATAAGGTTTGTACAGGTTTGGAATGCACCATCAAATAAGGTTGCCACCAATGGGATACTTACCGAAATAAGGTTTGAACAACTTTGGAATGCAGAAGAACCTATACTTGTTACCGATGGCATCTTCACAGAAGTAAGGGCGGTGCACTCCATAAATGCTTGATAACCTATACTTGTCACCGAATATTCCACGCCATCGACAGTAATCTTCTCAGGAATTACGATGTCACCAGTAGCATTTGACTTGGTAACTTCTGCTGTCTTTGCATCTGCATTAAGGTTATAATTGATACCATCTACAGTTGCTGTTTGCGCCTGTATCGCCATTGTCCAGCATAGGGCAATGAGCGTTAGGCAGATGTTGATAATAGTTTTGTGTGTCATGTTTTATTTGATTTTAGTTAGTTATTTTATTTTCAATACTTTCTTTCCGTTCACCACATAGATTCCGCCGGGCTGCATGGTCTTCACCTCCTTGCCGTCGAGGGTGTATATCTTGCCGTGGGCGGTGGCAGATGTGGTGGGGGCGGTGATGGCCGTGGTAGTGCCTATCTGTATGCCATACTGCGGAGCAGAGGCTTGCGTGGTCGGCATCTCGAGCCAGCACTTGCCCTCGGGGATGAGAAACTCCACGCCATCCATGGCATAGAACTTGGCACCCTCGCCGAGGTCTTGCAGCACATAGCCGTCCGTGCATTTCTGCGGAGCAATGGCGCCACGGAGCAATCCGTCGCTGACCACCTCGCCATACTTGTTAGCATCGACCGTGCCCTTCAGCGAGCCGGTATAACCAGAGGTGCTATATAATATATAAGGTGTATAGGCTGCCAGCTGCGTCACCTCGTCGAGCACCACCAGCTGACCCGTGTCGTCGAACCCCTTGGCAGAATAGGCCTTGACGCCGACAGGCAATGTAGGTACCGCGAAAGGCAACACGCATGTGCCATAATGGCTGGAGCCACTCACCGACAGCGTCGCCGTGCTCTCAGGCTTGGCATGGAGCGTAAGCGTCTGGTCCTTGCAGTGATACTTCTGCGCATTCTCATTGGTAATTAAGTCAAAATTAGTTACCTGAAGGACGACATCACCCGGTTTGAGATAGGGAGATGCCTTTACCTTGAAGTAGAGCAGCTTGCCACTTTTACCATAAAAAGGGGAGGCTTGCAGAGAAACACAGGACATTCGCAAAGTCCTTTCCTTATCCTTAACAGCACCATAAGAGACCCCAATTGTATGACTACTGCTGCACAAGTCATTATCATCAGTATTGAACAGTTTTACATAGACATCGCGCATCAATACAGGTTCCACTCCAGGTGGAAAGACGATATCCATCTGGAAGGCAGTGTAAATCTGGGAACCCACCAGGCTTATCTCCACCTGATAGGTGTCGGTGCTGCCTGGCACCAACGTAACATCATTGACGGTGATGTAGTCATTGGTAGGTTTAGGGAGCTGTGGCTCATTGGCCACCGCCCTGCCTCCTACCAACAGGCAGAGCAAGGACAAAAGCCAGGCCCTAATGCTTAAGTTGTAAACGTTTCTCATACTATATTATTTTTGATAGTTAGTATATCTACATTTACGCCGGGGGTCCCCTGGGCCGGACAGGTTGTTAAGATAGAGATGGAAAGCGAGCATAAAAAAAGCGTGGGAACACCGCTTGTCGTCTGTCCCACGAACTGAGGCTCTCGCATTGCCTATTAAAGTTGAACAGACAACGTCAGAGCCCACGCCGATATGAAAAGCCACAATAGTCAAGACAGCCCCGATACCTATATATAAAAGGTATAGAGCCGTAATGGGGTTGCAACATAATCACACCCATGGACATCTACCGTTGGCTAAGCTCAAGACTTTAATGTGGGGAATTTGCGAGATTCCAGTTCGTCAAGAACAAAGCGTCAAGTAAACGCCTTAATATATGTCGTGCCCCGTTTCCCACCACCCCTCCCTGCTATGCAAGGCTCGGCGTGAGCATGGGGCAAAGATCGCATTGGTCTCCGCCACCCTCGTAACAACCACCAAAGTGGTATGAAGATATACAGCTTCACCAATTAACGCTCCAAAATTACAAAAAATATACAATAACCAAAAGGAAAACGGTAAAAAATATTGAAATAATGAAAAAAAAGGCGATAATCATGGTAGCAGATGGTTTACCAAAAGTATTTAAGGACAAGAGGATGATACAAAAAGTTTTGTTCCTTTTCAGGGCTTAGCCCTGAAAAGGAACAAATCTTTTTGTAGCTTATTGTAATGGTATATTCAAGGAACATGGAAACACACACGACAAGTAACGCCTTCGGCTAAGCGCAATACTTACAGCATTGCTACATTAGTGGGTCGCTTACCCAGGGTAGCGTGCTGCGCCCGCAACCCTGGGCTGGGGAAACGCAACTCCGTCAGAGTTGCCAGGGGTGCGCACCA
>OQVR01000695.1_pt1 | contig 15056 bp, 14 predicted proteins | sample 1691521 | NCBI WGS metagenome assembly OQVR01 (sample SAMN03418256, study PRJEB22391) | human gut metagenome | biome: human-gut; feature: organic feature; material: feces | host: Homo sapiens | place: Tanzania | collected 2013-01
GATGCTCAAAACCTGCTGCTGCCGCGGGTTGAAAACCCGCCCCCCAATTAGGCAGTTTACCCACACAATACATTATAGGGAGACGTAAACAGCTACTTCTGCAATTCGTCAATATTGACGATTTTGTTGACAATAGCATAAATGGTGAGCCCTGCAACAGAATGAATGTTGAGTTTGCGTGCGATGTTTTTGCGATGCGTGAGTACGGTGTTGAGTGAGATGCAGAGCTGGTCGGCTATCTGTTTGTTGGCCAAGCCACATACTACACAGTGTACAATCTCACGCTCACGCTCTGAGAGGGTATCTTCGGGGCGCTTGTCGTCTGCCTCTGCGACAGGAGCTTCTTGCACACCGACTTTCTTCTCTAGTATTTCAACCGCTGGGACGAAGATGTCGTCCTCTACTTGACAGTGAATGCGAAGGTCGGTCTCACAGGTAAAGATGTCGTACAATACGTTGTTCAACAATTCGGCCTGCTCGGTAGGAGCATAATACTTTATAATAATATTTTTGAGCTCTTGCAATTTAACGTCAATGCTATTGTGACCGCGCGCGAACTGCGAGATACTATATTCTCCCGTGCGGCGACCTTGCAAGAGTTGGTCTACGTAGCCAAACACTTTGCGATTTTCATGTTGCATGTGTTTGCGCACCTCGCCCATATAGTCGTCATAGAACTTTAAGATGAGATACGACACCTCGCCCGGCTGCGAACAGTCGAGTGCTTCAAGTAGTTTACGGCGTATGGCTGGCAACTGAAAGTCAAGAAAGTAAGTGTGCGCTTGCTTTAGATAATTTGTCAAACTTTTTACCGACACTTGGTCGATGCTATCGGCCGCTCCACGTGCTCCTCGATGAATAAAATTGGCCACTGATAAGAAGGTGGCCGTATCAACGCCGTGTGCTTCACACACCTGTCGCACGGTCTGGTCGCCCACGCCAAGGGGAATACCAAAACGCGATATCATTTGCAGCAAAGATGGTTCGTTGCAAATCACATCGCACATGTGATCGGTTTCCTTATAATTATAGGTGCTATTGTATACCATCGTTTTTTTTGACGTTCGTTTCTTTTTTGACGAGTTAACAAGTTAACAGACAAATTACCTTAAAAATTGATTGAAATTCTTACTCATTAACTTGTCTACTTGTTAGCTCTGTTACTTTTCACGCCTGCAAATTTAAACATTCCGTCAAAATGCTTATGTACCCACTTTTGGGTATTTTATGTTTTAATAGGGTAGAATGAACGAAAAACACTTCACCCTATACTCACCTTTTTTGCTAAAAGCGGGTGATTGTACCCCCTTTTTACACTCCGTAACTTTGCACTCGAAAAATTTAATAATTAATGCAATGAAACATTTAGCATTAAAGTTGGCTTTAGGTGCTACCTTACTCCTTATAATAGGAATAGCCTCAACCACTGCCAACACAGAACTTTCGGCAGGACCACACATTGACGGCATGACATGCGCCACACCTCCCGAACGCCCTGCGAAGAAGGAGAAAGTCTCTAAGCCTGAGAAGAAGCAAAAGAAAGCTAAGAAGGCGAAGAAAACGAAAAAGACGAAGGAAACAGATAAAAAATAAACAGAGTTGGCAAGCGGCAAAAAGGATGTGGGGACAGTGCACAGACCGAAAGGCTCGAAGTGAGACATCGCGTTTTTTTGAAACCATCTCGTCGCACAACAACTTTAAGGAGATTAGTAAAAAGAATAATGACTCACACAGCAGGTTCGGCTGCCAAGCTTCTCACACCTTGCATCATTCATTCTTTATTCACACCTCTATTTGCACGGCTTGCCACTCTGCTTTTTCTTTAGAATTGATTTGAAACTATACAATATATAAAGAATAAAGAATGAACGCAAAAATTGCAACGCTCACCCTTAGCGCACTCGTTGCAGCTAACCTCTCTGCCACGGAAGTGGAAACAGAGGTAAAGGCTGACAGTGTCAACACAGTGAGCACGACTCAAACTAAAAGCAACACGAAGAAGCTACGCCAAGTCAGTGCTGATGAGGACTATCAAAAGTTTCGCTTCGGCGGTTATGGCGAAATGGTAGCAGCCTTTAAGGACTACGGCATCAACCGCTTCTATGGCGGCAACGACGGCAATAAGCGCGACCACCGCAACACGATTTCTATTCCTCGCTTTGTACTCGCCCTTGATTATAAGTTCACACCGAAGTGGATTCTCGGTGCTGAGATCGAATTTGAATCGGGCGGTGTAGGCACGGCCTACGAGATTGAGAACTCTGAAAATGGTGAATACGAAACGGAGGTTGAAAAGGGCGGTGAAGTAGCACTTGAGCAGTTCCACATTACGCGCCTCATTCACCCCGCCTTCAATGTGCGTGCCGGTCACCTCATCTTGCCTATCGGCTTGACAAACTCTCACCACGAACCGATTAACTTCTTCGGCACTACACGTCCTGAGGGCGAAACGACCATTATCCCTTCAACGTGGCACGAAACGGGTCTTGAGATCTTCGGTACGTTTGGCCAAGACTATGCTAACTTTGATTACCAAGCCTTGATTACTACGGGACTGAACGCTTGCGGTTTTGATCGCAACAACTGGGTACAAGGTGGCAAGCAAGGTATCTTCGAAGAGGATAACTTCACTTCACCGGCTTATACCTTCCGCCTCAATTATAATGGTGTACCAGGCTTGCGCGTAGGGGCTTCGTTCTACTATTGCGCCAACACTACTGCCAACTCTGATAAGTTGACCGAGTATAACTTCCGCGCTCCATTGCGCATTTATACGGTCGATGCTCAATATAAGAACGCTATCGTTACGGCTCGCGCCAACTTCATGTGGGGCAACTTAACGAATGCCGACAAGGTAAGCGCCGTTAATACGAAACTTTCTAACCAATCTCCCTACACGCGTGTAGTACCTGTGGCTCACAAGGTCGTTAGCTATGGTGCTGAAGTGGGCCTCAACTTAGCTGGCATCTTTGCTGGTACGCGTTGTCCCGTGCTCTACCCCTTCGCTCGCTTCGACTATTACAATCCACAGAAGAAGTGTGCGGGCCTTTATACCGAAGACCGCCGCACCGAAACGCGCAAGTGGACCGCTGGTCTTAACTGGTACGCACTGCCTAACCTCGTCATCAAGGCCGACTACTCTACTCGCCAATTTGCCACAAGCAAGCTGTTTGGCAAGGGTAAATACAATAGCGAAAACGAGTTCTCTATCGGCGTAGCTTACGTAGGATGGTTTACGAAACGCTAACGCTTTTCGAATGTGCAAATGAGTAAATGTGCTAATGTGCTAATGAGTAAATGTGCAAATGAGTATATGGTTCTCATTAAACCCATTAAACTAATTAAACTCATTAAACTCATTAAACCCATTAAACTCATTAAACTAATTAAACTCATTAAACCAACCAACTCATTAAACTAATCAAACAACACAATACAATGAACAAAAAGTACTTTTTCGCAGCCATTTTGGGTTTGGCTGCTACAATCTTTACATCAGTGTCATGCGACAACAATGACGAACCCAATCCTGGTGGGAACGACGACCCTGCTACAGTTGATTATACCTCAGAAAATGCTGACGCGTGGGGCAACTACATGATGAATACAGCTCGCTTGCTCAAGGCTGATGCTCAAAAGCTCTATACCAACTGGGCAGAGAAGTATGGTGACAACGACAAGTCTTACGCAGAACTCTTCAAGGCTCACGACAATGCTTCTGGCTATGGTAACGTTGACCAAGCCATTCAAGAAATGGTAGAGAAGATGGGCGAAATTGCCAACGAGGTTGGTTCTTCTAAGATTGGCGACCCTTATGCTAAGTGGGTAGCTGGCCAAAAGACGCAAGCCCTCTACGCTGTAGAGTCTTGGTATAGCTGGCACTCTCGTGACGACTATACCAACAACATTAAGTCTATTCGCAACGCTTACTATGGTACTCGCGACGGACAGATTGCTGAGAACTCTTTGGCTAAGGCACTCGAAGGTACTGCTATAGACACAAAGGTGCGCCAGTACATCACTGATGCTGAGAATGCAATCCAAGCTATCACTCAGCCCTTCCGCAACCACATCGGCAGCGTTGAAGCACAAAACGCTATGACTGCTTGCGAGAAATTGCAAAAGGTGCTCGGCGAGATTGAAACTGAAGATGGTAAAGTTACGGGTGACGCTACCAACTTGAAGACAGAGGCTATCAAATTGCCCGAAGCTACAAAGAATGCTATCATCAACAACTTTGTTGACAACGTAGTCGTTCCTACTTACCGCGACCTCGTTACGAGAAACAACGCGCTCAAGGCTGCTGTTGACGCTTTTGCCGCTAATCCTTCTAACGCTGGTTTCGAAGCTTGCTGCACTGCATGGATGGAAGCTCGTGAACCATGGGAAACGAGCGAAGCCTTCCTCTTTGGTCCTGTTGACGAGTTGGGTCTCGACCCCAACATGGACTCTTGGCCTCTCGACCAGAATGGTATCATGCAAATCATGAAGTCTAAGAAGTGGAGCGACCTTGACTGGGCTCCCGGTGACGATGATGCAAAGGTTGAGTCTGCACAAAACGTTCGCGGCTTCCACACATTGGAGTTCCTAATCTTCAAGGATGGCAACCCCCGCACCGTGTCTAAAAAGTAAATTTAATGAGTTTAATGAGTTTAATGAGTTTATTTAGTTTAATAAGTTGAATAGGCTACGACTCTAAACTTCCTACTCGCTAATCTCATTAAACTTATTAAACTCATTAAACTTATTAAACTCATCCTTCCACATCGGAGTGAAGTGAAAAACACCACGTTTTCGCTTCACTCCCTATGTGCGTTTAAAAAAAGTTGACGAAATGAGTAACTTACCCGTTAACTTGTCAACGCGTCAACTTATCAACAAAGAAAATAACAATGACTCACAGTTTACTAAAACATAGTTGGATAGTAGGTGCTGCAATGCTCGCTCTCACGGCTTGTAGTGACGATGAAGGCATAACGGTGACGGACATCACCGTGCCCGAAGGCTATGCCCTCTCGGCCGACATCTCTACTATCTTCCTGAACTCATCAACGGCCTATGACGTTGAGGCCAATTGGGTGAGCGGCAAATACTTGGCTCGATTTAATTCGGGCAATAAACTTTACGACAATGCCGCACCAAGCGGCACCGATCCAGAAGCGGGTGGCCTTGGTCCGCTCTACGCAGGCTTCTCGTGCAAGAGTTGCCACATGACTACAGGTCGCACCAAACCCGCCATTTGGGCCAACTATGATGAAAGCAAGGCCGACAAAGACGGCTTCTGCACCGTGTCAGGCGGCACGGGATTTACCTCTGGCTTGATTTACATCACACGCAAGAATGGTTCCTTCTTCCCCGACTATGGCCGCGTGCTTCACGACCAATGCATTCAAGGCACTTACGTGGGCAAAGACGGCAAGGAGTATGAGATGAAGCCTGAGGGCAAATTGCAGGTGAAATGGCACAAGCAGCAGTTCGCCTTCCCCGATGGCGAGACTTACGAATTGGCTTATCCTGAATACCGCATTGCGGAGTGGTATACCAATGGTATGAAGAATTACGGCAAACCTATTGCCAATGCTGTTAAACCTGAGGACTTAATCATCTCAGTTCGCCAACCGCTCCGCCACGTGGGCATGGGACTAATGATGGCGCTCGACCCCACCGAGATAGAAGCTTTGGCAGCTAAGAGCAACTACCCTGAATATGGCATTAGCGGTCGCTGCAACTACATTACCGAAAAGGGCGTTACGGGTGTAGGCCTTTCGGGCAACAAAGCACAACACCTCGACCTCACCGTTGAACTCGGTTTCTCAAGCGATATGGGTGCTACGAATAGCCGTTTCCCAGAAGAGATTTGCGAGGGACAGACGCAGCAGAAGTACGGCAGCATGATGGGCCTTGTTTATTCTAATCGACTCGACGTTTCGACGGAAGCTATGGAAAATGTCGACCTTTATATGCAATGCCTCGGCGTACCAGCTCGCCGCTTGGGTTCGACTACGCAAATGGTACAGTATGGCGATAAGCTGATTACCGAACGCGAAATGGTGAGCATTGGCGAGCAGAACTTCTACAAAGCGAAATGTCAACTCTGCCACGTCACTACATTGCATACTAAGAAGCGCGGGTCTACCCTACTCAATGGCACACACCTCCCTTGGTTGGGCGGTTTGACCATTCACCCCTACTCTGACTACTTGTTACACGACATGGGGTCTGAAATTATGGGCGTTGGCCTCAACGACAACTATTGCAGCGGTTTGGCACGCGGCAACGAATGGCGCACCACTCCTCTTTGGGGCGTTGGTTTGCAACAGAAGGTCGACGGCCACACTTGCTTTATGCACGACGGTCGTGCACGCAACTTCATCGAGGCCATTATGTGGCACGGCGGTGAAGGCGAGGCTTCAAAGAACATCTTTAAGAAGATGCAAAAGAAAGACCGCGACGCACTTATTAAATTCTTGGAATCTCTGTAGAACTCTTTGAGTTGACAAGTTAACGAGTTGACGAGTTAATAGGTAAGTTACCTTATATAACTCATCAACTAAAAACTAACTTGCTCGTTAACTCGTCTACTTGTCAACTCGTCAACCTAAAAAAAAGAAGGAAATGAACAAAACAATATTAAGCCTTGCAGCCTTCGTTGCAGCAAGTACACTTACCATAAACGCTGAGAACGTAAACACTACTGACGCTGACTCAGCAAACGTAGAAACTGCACAACGTCCGCACAAACATCGTGCTGACGAACATCGCATTAAATATGCTCCCGTCGACCTCGATACTGACAATGGTGTCGTTTCGCTCGCTGGTAGCAAGGGATTCACCATTCAGACCAAGAAGGGCGACTTCATCTTTAAACCCTATATGTTGGTACAGACCAGTGGCAACTTCAATTGGTACGACGACGAAGGCCTTGACAAAGCTTATAACCAAGACAATGTCGCAAACTCAGGTTTCGCCATTCCTAATGCCATTCTCGGCTTTACGGGGCGCGCCTTTAATAAAGTAAGCTTCAACTTGTCTATCAACGCTGCCAAGTCGGGCGGCAACTTGCTACAGCAAGCATGGTTCGATGTAAAGTTCAACAATCCCGTCCAACTACGCGTGGGTAAGTTTAAGACACCGTTCTCTCACGCTTACCTCACCACATTGGGCGAAACACTCTTTCCCCAACTCCCCACTTCACTCACCACGGCCGTTATCATGCCTTACGTGCTGAATGCCGTAACGCCCTCAATGAGCACTGGCTTCGACCTCGGCATTGAACTGCACGGTGTGGTCAACAATAAGTTTGGCTATGAAGTAGGTCTTTTTAATGGTACAGGATCGGGCGTAAACGTAGCCAACAAGACGTTGAGCGACGATTGGCACATTCCCTCTCTACTCTATGCGGGCCGCCTCACTTATATGCCTTGGGGCACTATGCCTTCAACGCAGGGCAATCCCAACCTCTTACACGAAAAGAAGATGTTGATTGGCCTTTCAGGTTCTATGAACGTGGAGAGCGAGAACGAGAGTACGAACGATTCACGTGTAGGTGCTGAGTTTGCGATGATTTACAACCGCTTGTATTTGGCTGGTGAGATGTATTGGATGAATGTTGGTTTCACCAAGCGTCAGAAGATTGACGAACACTACAACTACCTCGGTGGTTACGTCCAAGCTGGTTATTTCGTTGCTCCACGCGTTCAAGTAGCTGCTCGCTACGACTTTATGAACCGCAACAGTACGAGCAAGGACGGATTCTTAAACATGCCTGCCGTTGGTGTTAACTACTTCTTCAAGGGGTGTAACCTCAAGTTGCAAGCTATGTATCAGTACACTGGTCGTAAAGGACACGATACGCAGCTCGACCGCGACAACGACAACCTCGGCCTCGCTACCCACTCTGCCACCGTTCAGTTGCAGTATTGTTTCTAAATTAGTTGACGAGTTAACAAGTTGACGAGTAAGTTTGTCTTTTTAGCTAACGAGTTAAGGGTGGTTCTAATAATTCTGAAATAGGGATTTGTGCGCTATCGGAAGTGTATTTTTGAAAGTTTGTGAGGGAGCATAGCGGGCTATGTGACCGAACAAACTTTCAAAAAGACACTTTCGAGAGCGTACAAATCACATTTCAGAATAGCAGAACTCTAAAAACAGAATTTTTAGAACCACCCTTAAATAAAGTAACTTACCCGTTAACTTGTCAACAAAAAAAACTCGTTTCCCAAAAGCAGAAAGAATGAAATCAATCATAAGTTCTCTACTATTCCTATTGTTGCTTTGCACGGCCTGTGACGACGGACGCATTTATGAAAAGGAGTACGTACCCATTGAGAGTGGCCGTGTGGCAAAGGTCGAGATGGACATCGATGGTGTCAGCTCTTGGCCCAGCAACTATACAGTGGCCATCGCGGGCTTTAGTGCAGACAATCAGTATGCCAGCATTACACGTAACGTGCAACCCGATGCCAACGGCCACGTATCAATGAAGTTGGTCGGCATTCCCGATGAGGTGAAGACCATTGAGGTCTGCGTCACCAACTCTCTGCGTCGTCGCATCATCACTTTCTATTCGGCCGATGCTCCCACCACCTCTGACACCATTCGCATCAACGCGGGATCACTCAACGTGGGCATGTATGCTGCCATACAATCGGCCGTACTCAACAAGGAGTGCGCCAACTGCCACAGTGGCAACGCTTGGGCTGCCTCGCTCAACCTCACCGAAGGCCATAGCTATGCTGATATGGTAAACGTCACCTCTCACAAAGACCCTTCTAAACTTCGCGTTCTCCCCTCTGATGCCGACAATAGCATCCTCTACGAAACGCTCGCTACCGACATCAGCACCGCATGGAAGCACGACCACTCTAAAATCATGATTACCAAGCAACCCGAATTACAAATGATTAAAGACTGGATTAACAACGGAGCGAAAGAGTAGAACGCTTAACGTATTGTTTGGGCAAAATCGGTTTAATAAACTGCAATTTGACAACCCAAACTGTTCTAAAACATATATAGCCCCTCTCCTTTTCCCTCATTGATGAGGATAAGGAGAGGGGCTTTTTTCGAAAAAAAAATAACATCTAAAAATGCAGAAAATAGCAGAATAGAACTTTTGTACACACAAGTCCTCATTCTATGTATGCATTTAACGGAAGAACCATAAAAATTACCACAATGCGACTTTCCCTGCAATTCCCAAGTCAATAGTTGCAGTTACTACCCCCAATGCTTTGAACACTCTTCTCATAGTTGGAATAGTTATGCTATAACCTCTTTCCAATCGAGAAATCTGCGCTCTTTTCACTCCTATAAGCTCGCCAAGTTGCTCTTGCGTCAAGTTCTGTTCTATGCGAGCTTTCTTGATGGCTTCACCCAATCTATAAGCATGCAATGCTTCATCCACATCACTTTCAAAAGCATCACGTTTTGGAGTGCCAACTTTGCCGAAATGCTTGTCAAGCACATCGTCCAATGGAGTAAGATTCATTTGTGCCATAATCATTTGTTTTTGAAATATTCTTTTCTAATTGCTTCTGCTTTCGCAATTTCCTTACTTGGTGTCTTCTGGGTTTTCTTAATGATGCCGTGAGTGGCAATCACCAACGTCTCTTTGTCTTTATCCCAAAAGGCGAATAAGCGATAAGCCGTTTTATTATATAATGTACGAAACTCCCATATTTCCGAATTCTCCAACTTCTTAAAAAGTTCCTTGTTGCGTTCACCACCTGCAACACGCTTGATGTTGTAGTAAATCTTGTAGGATACCGCTTCGGGTAAACTCTCAATGAAGTTTTGTGCCTCGTCTGTCAAGACAAGTCGAAATATATTTTGTGCCATACATTCTCTTTTTTGCATACAAAGATAATTACAATGTTTCATAAACAAGAAACACTTCAAAGAAAACGGCATTACGTAGCCCCTTTTTAACATTTAAGGAAAAGATAATTGCGTATAAGAAACTTATTTTATAAGCCTTTACTCATAAAGAATCCGCATACTGATAATAAAATCTAAAAAACAAACGTTCCAATCATTAGCATGATTTTCGAAAAAAACACTAAATAATTTGTTGCGTCAAACAAAATGCCTAACTTGCGCCCCAAATCATAGCAACTCAACAACAAAAACCGATATGAAACACTTAAAACTATTCGCACCATTGGTAGCCTTGTTGCTGATGACAAGCTGCGTTAGCAAGAAAAAACTTGCTGAGGTGCAAACATCTTACGATCAGCTTAAAACCGAACACGCTACACTGCAAAAGGACTATAACGACGCGCAAGTGCGCATTGCCGAATATACCTCTGACTCTAAAAGCTTGGCCGCTCGCCTCAAGGAAGAGCAAGAACGCAATAAGGAGATGAAGGAGGCTTATAACAAGTTGCAGTCATCGTACCAAAGCAACGTACAGCAAGGCAATGTCAACATCTCGAAGTTGGTGGACGAAATCAATGCTTCGAATAAGTTTATCAAGCAATTGGTAGACGCTAAGACGAAGAGTGACTCACTGAACCAAGCTTTGACTAACAAACTCACCCGTTCGCTCTCTAAGCAAGAGATGAACGACGTTGACGTTCAAGTACTCAAAGGCGTAGTTTACATCTCATTGGCCGACAACATGCTCTACAAGAGTGGTAGCTACGAGATTGGCGACCGTGCTGGCGAAACGCTTTCTAAGATTGCCAAGATTATTACCGACTACAAGGACTACGACGTATTGGTAGAGGGTAACACCGACAATGTGCCTATCTCACAGAAGAACATTCGCAACAACTGGGACCTCTCTGCCCTTCGTGCCTCATCTGTCGTACAGGCTCTGCAGACGCAGTATGGTGTTGACCCCAAACGATTGAGCGCTGCTGGCCGTGGCGAATACAACCCCGTGGCTTCTAACAACTCAGCCGTGGGCAAACAACGCAACCGCCGCACACAAATCATCATTACGCCTAAGCTCGACCAGTTCATGGATCTTATTGACGAGGCTCCTGAACAAGAAAAGCAGTAAGCTATTCACCCATCCTTGTGTGTAACGCATAATTTTAATCCTCACACCTTGGATGAGAAAAAATTCTCGAATCCCGTCCCTCACTTTTTTAAAGAAGAGTAGGGGACGGGATTTGCGCAACCCCATGCACCCTTCCATGCAATTCATGCTCCCATGCAATTATCCGAACTCTTAAAAACATACGCTCAACATCCGCAGGTGGCAGCACTTGCCAAAATCATTGCCGACCATTCGCCCGCCCTCACGCACATACAGGGTGTGCAAGCCTCTGCAGCCCCTATGGTTTTGGCATCCTTGTCGGCACGCAAGCACCCCTTAAGCAATGCATTCCTCATTGTGCTCAACGATGAAGAAGAAGCAGGCTATTTCTATCACGACCTAACCCAAATGCTTGGCGATGAACAGGCATTGTTCTACCCATCCACCTATCGTCGTGCCGTGAAGTATGCCCAACGCGATGCAGCCAACGAAATTCTGCGCACCGAAGTGCTCAACCGTCTTGCAGCCCTTTGCGAAGAAAGTGTGAGTGCAAAGCCCACCTCCCCTCTGTATGTAGTCACATTCCCTGCAGCCATAGCCGAGCGTGTGGCGCCTCCTCGAAGCATGGCAGAGCGCACTTTGCGCATAGCCACAGGCAGTCAGCACGACCTAACCGAACTCAGTAAGCGTTTAATCGATTTAGGATTTAAGCGCAAAGACTATGTCTACGAACCAGGCGAATTTGCTGTGCGTGGCTCCATACTCGACGTTTATTCTTTTGCCTCCGAATATCCCTTCCGTATCGACTTCTTTGGCGATGATGTCGACAGTATACGTACCTTCGAGGTGCAAACCCAATTGTCAAAAGAGAAAAAAGACGAAGTCAGCATCGTGCCCGACACCGAAGCCCATGCTACGGCACAACTCGTGCCCTTTACCGACTATTTGCCCAACCACACCATTCTTGTGCTCAAAGACCTTGGATTTATTCACGACACCATCGAGCGCATCTATCAAGAAGGGTTTGCCCGACAAGCCGAACAAGCCCAAGAAGTCACCTCCGAGATGGACGAGGCTGCACTCCACCAGCGTCTAAAAAAAGAAATGTTGCTCATCACGGGCGAAACTTTTTTGCGTGGTGTAGCATCCTTACAGCGTATAAACATCGGTGCCCAACCCCTTGGCACAGCCCAAGCCGTGTTACATTTTAACACCACCCCCCAACCACTCTATCACAAAAACTTTGAACTCCTAAGGCAGAATCTTAGCCAGTTCCGTGCCGACGGTTACCAAGTATACATCCTTGCCGACAGTGCCAAGCAAACCGAGCGTTTGCAAAACATCTTCGAGGAGATGCATGCAGCCTCCCCCCTCTTTGCACCCATCGAACGCACCCTGCATGCGGGTTTTTCAGATAGCGATTTAAAAATATGTTGTTTCACCGACCACCAAATTTTTGATCGTTTCCACAAATACAATCTCAAAAGCGACCATGCCCGCGATGCCAAAATGGCACTATCGCTCAAAGAACTCATGCAGTTCGAACCAGGCGACTACATCGTACACATCGACCATGGCATAGGCCGTTTTGCCGGATTAGTGCGCATGCCAGGGGCAGATGGCGAGATGCAAGAGATGATAAAGCTCACCTACAAAAACGACGATGCCGTGTACGTGAGCATTCATTCGCTCCACAAAGTGTCGAAGTATAAAGGCAAAGAAGGCGAACCACCACGCATTAGCAACCTTGGCACAGGCGCATGGGAGAAACTCAAAGAGCGAACCAAAAAGAAAATCAAAGACATTGCCCGCGACCTCATTCGTCTTTATTCGCAGCGCAAAGAAGAGAAAGGCTTCGCTTTTAGCCCCGACTCTTTTATGCAGCACGAACTCGAGGCAGGTTTTGCCTACGAAGACACCCCCGACCAACTACGCGTAACCCAAGAGGTGAAACACGACATGGAGAGTGCCAAACCCATGGATCGTTTAGTTTGTGGCGATGTAGGCTTTGGAAAAACCGAAATAGCCGTGCGTGCAGCCATGAAGGCAGCTGCCGACAATAAGCAAGTGGCAGTTTTGGTGCCTACCACCGTGTTGGCATTGCAACACTACAAAACCTTTGCTTCACGACTCAAGGATTTTCCTGTGCGTGTCGACTATCTTACCCGTGCACGCTCAACCACACAAACCAAGAACGTGCTCAAAGACCTTGCCGATGGTAGCATCAGCATACTTGTTGGCACCCAAAAACTCATAGGTAAAAGCGTGAAGTGGCACGACTTAGGACTACTCATCATCGACGAAGAACAAAAGTTTGGCGTTGCCGTAAAAGAAAAACTCCGCCAACTCAAGGTCAACGTCGACACCCTAACCATGTCTGCCACTCCCATTCCGCGCACACTGCAATTTTCACTCATGGGAGCTCGCGACTTCAGCGTCATACAAACGCCCCCACCTAATCGCCGCCCCATTCAAACCGAAATACACACCCTTAACCACGAGGTGATAGCCGAGGCAGTCAATTTCGAGATGAGCCGCAACGGTCAGGTTTACATCGTAACCCACCGTGTAGCAACTCTGCAAACCTTGGCTAACCTTGTGCATAAATATGTGCCCGATGCTCGCATAGCCATTGGTCACGGTCAAATGCCGCCCGATCAACTCGAAAAAATAATCACAGGGTTTGTCAATTACGACTACGACGTACTCATCTCCACCACCATCGTCGAAAACGGCATCGATGTGCCCAATGCCAATACCATCATCATCGATGGAGCTCACCACTTCGGCTTGTCCGACCTACACCAAATGCGTGGACGTGTGGGTCGTGGCTCACGCAAGGCATTTTGCTATCTCATAGCTCCCCCCTTAGCCCTATTGCCCGATGAGTCGCGCCGTCGTCTTGAGGCTATCGAAAACTTCTCCGACCTCGGCTCAGGCATACACATCGCCATGCAAGACCTCGATATCCGTGGTGCAGGCAATCTTTTAGGCTCAGAGCAAAGTGGCTTTATAGCCGACTTAGGATATGAAACCTATCAAAAGATTTTGGCAGAGGCAGTTACCGAACTTAAAAACGATGAGGTTGCCGACCTTTATGCCGACGAACTCAAAAAGACGGGACACCTTAGTGGCGAAATGTTTGTAGACGATTGTGCCGTAGAGTGCGACCTTCACGCCTACTTCCCCGAAACCTATGTGCCAGGTGCCACCGAGCGCATGTTGCTCTATCGCGAACTCGACTCCCTCAGCACCGACGAGCAGATTTCTGCTTTCCGTCAGCGCATGGAAGACCGTTTCGGCGCATTGCCACCCGAGGGCGAAGAACTCCTACGCATAGTCCCCTTGCGTGCCTTAGGTCGCAAGTTGGGTGCCGAGCGTCTCACACTCAAAAAGCGTCGCATGTCGCTCTATTTTGTGTCCAATCCCGATAGTGCATTCTATCGCAGCGACACCTTTGAGCGCATCATCACCTTCGCCACCAACTCATACCAGCGCTGCAAACTCGATGAGAACCGTGGACATCGTCGCATGATTGTCAACGATGTACCCACCGTTGAGGCTGCCTTGCTCACGTTACGCCGAATTTTGGGCGATGAAAAGTTATAGTCATACGTTCAAAAAAACATTAGAATATCGGCATGGTTTAGATGGCGTTCTGATATTATAAATAATTGAATTCTATAATAATACACGAATCGAGGCGTTTCCTGCGTTTATTATTGTTGAATATCAATCATTTACAATATTAAAATATCATCAAAACCATGCAGAAAAATATTATGGATTTTGAACACCCTACCTAACGGGGTAACCCATTATAACAATACATGAATTATGGTATTTTTCACGTTTATTATCGTTGAATATCAACCAATTATAACATCAAAATATCATCAAAACCATGCATAAAAAAATCATGAATTTTGAACACCCTACCCATAGTGTTGCCATGTGCTAATTGTTTGGGGATTTCAGCTTGTGTATGAATGTATTTCCTCTTTTTCCTTTTATTAATAAGGTTTAGTTTTTGGGGCTTTTTTTACTTATTAAACGTGTTATACTTGTT
>OQVR01000697.1_pt1 | contig 15048 bp, 15 predicted proteins | sample 1691521 | NCBI WGS metagenome assembly OQVR01 (sample SAMN03418256, study PRJEB22391) | human gut metagenome | biome: human-gut; feature: organic feature; material: feces | host: Homo sapiens | place: Tanzania | collected 2013-01
ACCTGACGCGCCGCACCGCGCTGGAAAAGGCCACCGAAGCCGACCTTTCCCAGCTGGATTCCGGCCTGATGCCGGAGGCCATGGATAAATATTACGGCATCCGCTACCCCGCCCCGGCCACACTGCTGGACCATCTGGACGCGCCGCTGTTCATTCTGGATGAAGTGGGCGGCATCCGGGATGCCCAGAAAGCCACCGAGTTCCGTCGCAGCGAGGAGCTGACCGGACTGCTGGAAGAGGGCGTACTCTGCCCCGGGCTGGATGTGCTGTACCAGACCATGGACGATCTTGTCATTGCCGCCCAGAACCACAGCACCCTGCTGTGTGAGAATTTCCTGCGCGGGATGAACGAGTTCAAGCTGAAAGACCTTATCAACGCCGAGGCCTTTGCTGCCCCCAACTGGAACGGCGACCTTGCCTCCCTGCGGGAGGACTTAGACCCGCTCATCGCCCAAGGCTACGCCGTCACCCTGTTTGCCGGTACGCCCAAGGGCACAGCCGCTTTGACCCGCGACCTTGCCGACAAGGGCTATTCCGTGAGCATGAGCCGGGATGTGCGTCCCGCCAAGGGCATTTTGCAGGTGCTGCCCGGGCACCTGACCGCCGGGTGCACATTCCCCTTTGCCCACGCGGCGGTGCTTTCCAGCCGCCGCCACGGACTGGACGAGGAAGCCGCCGCCGAAGCCAAAAAGCGCAAGAAGAACAAAAACGCCCTGTCCAGCCTTTCGGACATCAAACCCGGAGACTATGTGGTGCACCAGAGCCACGGCATCGGGATGTACGCCGGCATCCAGCGGCTGGAGGTGCAGGGCGCTACCAAGGACTACCTCAAGGTGCAGTATTCCGGCTCCGACGTGCTGTATGTGCCGGTGACCCAGCTGGATCTGCTCAGCCGCTACACCGCCCCCGGCGACGAGGAAAAGGTAAAGCTTGCAAAGCTGGGCGGTGCCGAGTGGCAGCGCACCCGCGCAAAGGTGAAAAAAGCCACCGAGGAGATGGCGCAGGAGCTGATCGAGCTTTACGCCCGCCGCCGTCAGGCCACGGGCTACGCCTTCCCGCCGGACGGCGACTGGCAGCGAGACTTTGAGACCCGCTTTGACTACGATGAAACGGACGACCAGCTGCACGCCACCGCCGAGATCAAGCAGGACATGGAAAAGGGCTACCCTATGGATCGGCTGCTCTGCGGCGATGTGGGCGTGGGCAAGACCGAGGTGGCGCTGCGCGCCGCCTTCAAGTGCATCATGGGCGGCAAACAGTGCGCCCTGCTGGCGCCCACCACCCTGCTGGCGTGGCAGCACTACAACACCCTGCTCTCCCGCATGGAGGCTTTTCCGGTGAAGATCGGGATGCTGTCCCGCTTCCGCACCGCCAAGCAGCAAAAGGAGACCCTGCGCGGCCTGCAGGCCGGCAGCGTGGATATCGTGGTGGGCACCCACCGGCTGCTTTCCAAGGACGTGAAGTTCCACGACCTCGGCCTTGTCATCATCGACGAGGAGCAGCGCTTTGGCGTGAAGCATAAAGAAAAGCTGAAGGAGAACTTCATCGGGGTGGATATGCTCACCCTGTCGGCTACCCCCATCCCCCGCACCCTGAACATGGCCATGAGCGGCATCCGGGATCTTTCCACCATCGAGCAGCCGCCCATTGAGCGGCAGCCGGTGGAGACTTTTGTGCTGGAATATAACGACGTCATCCTTGCCGAAGCCATGAAGAAAGAACTTGCCCGGGGCGGGCAGGTGTACTACCTGCACAACCGGGTGGACAACATTGAATCCTGCGCCGCCCATGTCAGCCAGATGGTGCCGGGTGCGCGGGTGGGCATTGCCCACGGCAAGATGACCGAGGAAGAGCTGAACCCCGTGTGGCAGCACCTGCTGAACGGCGAGATCGACATTCTGGTCTGCACCACCCTCATCGAGACCGGCATTGATGTGCGCAACTGCAACACCCTCATCATTGAGGATGCCGACCGCATGGGTCTGGCACAGCTGTACCAGATCCGCGGGCGGGTTGGACGCTCCGGCCGCAAAGCCTACGCCTACTTTACCTTCCGCCGGGACAAGACCCTGACCGATATCGCCCAGAAGCGGCTTTCCGCCATCCGGGAGTTCACCGCTTTCGGCTCCGGCTTCCGCATCGCCATGCGGGATCTGCAGATCCGCGGCGCGGGCAGTCTGCTGGGGCACAGCCAGCACGGCCACATGGAAGCCGTGGGCTACGACCTCTACGTCAAAATGCTGGGACAGGCCATCTCCCGGGCGCGGGGCGAGCCCGTCCAGCGGGACAAGAGCGATTGTCTTGTGGACCTGCGGGTGGACGCCTTCATCCCGGAAAAGTATATCCCGGACGGCGCGGGGCGCATCGAAGCTTACAAGCGCATTGCCGCCATCCAGACCCCGGAGGACGCCGCCGATGTGCTGGACGAGCTCATTGACCGCTACGGTGACCCGCCGCCCTCGGTGAGCGATCTGGTCAACGTCTCCCTCGTCCGCGTGCAGGCCGCCGCCGTGGGCGTGTACGAGGTGACCCAGAAGAAGGACACCCTCGTGCTGAATCTGGAAACGCTGGAACTTGGCATGATCCGCGGCCTGCTGCAGGCTTTCAACGGACGTGTCACCGCCGGGGCGGGCACAAAGCCCTATCTCTCGGTGGTATTGCAGCCGGACGAAAAGCCGCTGGAACTGCTGCAAAGCATCCTGAAAGCCATGGATGCCATTTTGAACAACAAGGAGCCAAACCAATGAAAAAGAAACTGCTTGCGCTGGTATGCGCACTTGCACTGACCGTCAGCCTTGTGGGCTGTGCACTCTCCACCCCGGACACCGTAGGCAAGATCGGTGATTTTGAGGTGACCAGCGGCTTATATCTGCTGGCGCAGTACGATGCCTATCAGCAGGCTGCACAGCTGGCAGGCTCTGAGCAGGACGCCAGTAAGGTGAAGTCCTTCCTCAAGGCCACCATCACTACCGATGCTGACACCGGCGAGACCGCCGTGGTAAGCGACTATGTGGCGCAAAAGACGCTGGAGACCCTGCAGACCCTTGCCGCTGTGGATGCCCGCTTTACCGAGCTGGGCGGCGAGCTGACCGAGGAGCAGAAGTCCGCCGCCGACAGCTACGCCCAGCAGCTGATGGATAACTACGGCGATGCCTACACCGCCAACGGCATCGGGCTGGAGACTTTGAAGCTGTTCCAGCAACTGCAGTACAAGCACACCCTGCTGCTGGATCTTGTCTACGGCAAAAACGGCGAGACCCCTGTGGAGGACGGCGAGCTGACCGAGCATCTGGACAGCACCATGTACGAGATCGGCTTTATCACCGTACCACTGTACAATACCAGCACCTTCGCCTTTGCCAGCGATGACCAGAAGGCCGAGATGCTCTCCCTTGCCCAGAAGGCTGCGGACAGCTACAACGCCGCCGCCCCGGAGGACACTTCCAGCCAGCTGACCGCCTTCAACAGCATCGCAAGCAGCGCACTGACCGATATCTGCGCCGTGCTGGATGCAGAGGTCCCCTCCACCAGTACCCTGCAGACCGACCTGCTGAGCGAAAGCGACCTGACCGATGCCTTTACGCAGGAGGGTGCCGCCGACACCCTGCGCGGCCTTGCCTACCAGGAAGGGAGTGGAAAACCCGGGCGTGTTGTTTTTACAGAGCTATCAGCTGTTGGCGCTGGTGTCGTTTACGATCTTGGCAGCGGGCAACTTACCCATGGCAGAGCTGCTCAGGGTGCTCGCCATCTGGGCACCGTAGGCGACAAGAGCATCGTCCAGCTCCTCGCCCTTCATGTCGGGCGTTGTTTTTTGGTCGCAAATGCCGTTTACCGTTGCGACCCCTCCCGTGAGAAGGCAATTCTGGAAAATCCGCAGATTTTCCAGAATTGCAAATATAAAAATATATTTTCCGCTGATGATGCGCAGAGCAACGCGGAGCGCATTATAAATCGTCACCCCCGCCGGAGAGCCGGCCTTTCACCCTTTTTTACACTCTGCACAAACTTTTCTGCAAAGTTTGTGCAATGATGTGCCTGCAGGCGCACATTGTGTGTTTGTAGTGCACAATTATGGAATTAGTCTTAACAAACTATGAAATTTTACTATATTTCGGTGGAGAATTGATTGCAATATCCAACGCTTTGAAGTATACTGAGAGCATAGACTTTTTTGCTGCCTGTCCATCTCTGGCAAGGCTTCCAGATACTGGAACATAGGCAGCACCTGCAGAAAGGAGCGGCGCAGAGCTTGAAGGGCTGGTATAAAGCTTTAGAGGATCTGGTCTGGCTGACCCAGCTGGGACTGAATATGCTGCTGCCGCTGGTGCTCTGCCTTGCCGGATGCTGGTGGGCTGTGGAGCACTGGGGCTGGCCGGAATGGCTGTTTTTGCCTGCTGTGGGACTGGGGCTTGCCGCCGGGGCGCAGAACTTCTGGGTGTTCTGCAAGGAACGGCTGGAGCGCTCCAAACACGAAAAAAATCATCGGGTGGGCTTTAACTCCCACCAGTAATGGAGGTCCGTTTTTATGAAATTGCAGCCGGAATCCAAAAAGGAGCTGCTGCGCATCGCCTGCGGCGTGTCTCTGTGCACCGCCGTGATGTGGGTGGTGTTCGCAGCGCTGCATCTGGTGGGCTGGGTAGCCTTTGACTACCGGGTGCTGCTGGGCGGCATCATCGGCGCGCTGGTGGCTATCGGCAACTTTGCCGGCATCTGCTTTGTGGTGCAGAAGGTCATTGACGAGCCGGACGAAAAAAAGCGTAAAGCGCAGCTGCAGGTATCCTATAATACAAGGATGCTGCTGCAGGCGCTGTGGATCATCATAGCCATTGCGGCTCCCTGTTTCCAGGCGTTTGCAGGCGTTCTGCCGCTGCTGTTCCCCAGAGTTACGATCTATTATCTCCAGATAACCGGGAAGTACAAGCCGCTCACACCCCCGCAGGAGCCGGTGGACATCGCTGTGGAAGATGACCCCGCCCCCGCCGAGGCGTCTGCGGTGCAGCCCCGTGACGAAGGGGGTGAACAAGAATAAATGGAACTGAACGGCGCAAAGATCCTGTATACCATCCACACCAATATCCCCCTGCTGGGTGATTTCAAACTCACCCAGACCCTGGTAAGCACCTGGATCGTCATGGCGCTGCTCTCGGGTTTTGCCATCTGGCTGGGGCACGACCTCAAGCTGGAAAATGTGTCCAAACGACAGGCCGCGGCCGAGTTCATCGTAACGCGGCTGGAGCAGTTCGTGCACGACAACATGGGCTTCCACTTCGATCAGTATATCCCCCTTATCGGTGCCATCTTTGCACTGAGCGTCGGGTGCAACCTGATCAGCGTCGTCGGCCTGTGGAGCCCCACGGCCGACCTGAACACCGAGGCAGCGTGGGCCATTGTGGTGTTTGTTCTGATCATGTACTACAAGATCAAGACGAACGGCATTCTGACCTACCTTAAGGGTCTGCTCGATCCGATCTTTATCATGGCACCCATCAATGTGCTGTCGGAGATCTCTACCCCTGTCAGCATGGCGTTCCGTCACTTCGGCAACATCCTGTCCGGTACGGTCATCTCCACACTGCTGTACTGGGCACTGGCAAGTCTGAGCCACGTCATCTTTGGCTGGCTGCCGGGCTTCCTGAGTCAGATCCAGCTGTTCCAGATCGGCATCCCGGCCTTTACCGGTTTGTATTTCGACTGGTTCGGCGGCTGCATTCAGGCGTTCATCTTCTGTACCCTGACCGCAATCTTCATCAAACGTGCTGCCGGTGAGGACTAATCTTTCCGGCATCCCCCAAAACACAAACACATTTTAGGAGGACAAATCTTATGACTGATTTCCAGTATCTGGCTCGTGGTATCGCTCTGGCAGGCTGCGGCATCGGCGCAGGCTGCGCACTGATCGCAGGTATCGGCCCCGGTATCGGCGAAGGCAACGCTGCTGCCGCTGCCTGTGAGGCCGTTGGCCGTCAGCCGGAGTGCAAGAGCGATGTTACCAGCACCCTGATCCTCGGCGTCGCCCTTTCCGAGACCACCGGTATCTACGGCTTCGTCACCGGCCTGCTGCTGATCTTCCTGGCACCCGGTATGTTCATGAAGTATCTGGCATAAGCCTCCCGATCCGAAAAAATAACGAAAGGAGACGCTTATGGAACTGTATCAGGCGTTGATCACGCTGGATGGCTGGACCTTTCTGGCCCAGATCTGCAACCTGATGATCCAGCTGGTCATCTTCAAAAAGTTCCTGCTGAAGCCGATCAAACAGGTGATTGCCGACCGCAAAGCCAAGGCCGACAGCGAGATCGCGGATGCGCAGAAGCTGCGCACCGAAGCCGAGGCCATGAAGGCGGAGTACGAGCAGAACCTGCAGAACGCCCGCACCGAGGCCAACCAGATCGTGGCTACGGCGCAAAAGACCGCCACCGCCCGCTCGGAAGAGATCGTGGGCGAGGCCCGCGCACAGGCCGCTGCGCTGAAGCAGAAGGCCGAAGCTGACATTGCGCAGGAGCGCAAGAAGGCCGTGAACGAGGTCAAGGACGAGATCGGCGGCATCGCCATGGAGATCGCATCCAAGGTGGTGGAGCGCGAGATCAGCGAGAAGGACCACAAGGACCTGATCGACGAATTTATCAAAAACGTGGGTGAAGCATCATGACCGAAACTGCAAAGATGTACGGCGGCAGTCTGTACGATCTGGCGGCAGAGGAAGGGCTGGAGACCCGCATTCTGGGCGAGCTTGACGAGGTGCAACAGCTTCTCAAGCAAAACCCGGACTACCTGCGGCTGCTCAGCACCCCCAGCATCCCCAAAAAGGAGCGCTGCGGCCTGCTGGACGAAGCCCTGCGCGGGCAGGTCCACCTCTATGTGCTGAACTTTTTAAAGATCCTGTGCGAGAAGGGCACCCTGCGGGAGCTGTCCGGCTGCGCACGGGCCTACCGCATCCGCTACAATCAGGCGCACGGTATTCTGGAAGCCACGGCCATCTCGGCTGTTCCGCTGACAGAGCAGCAGCGCACTGCGCTGCACGCCAAGCTGGAAAGCCTGACCGGCAAGACCATCGACCTTAAAACCAAGGTGGATGCCAAGGTGCTGGGCGGTATCCGGCTGGATATCGAAGGCACCGAGCTGGACGGCACCGTCCAGAACCGCCTTGCCTCCCTGCGCCGGGATATTGCGGCGGTCACTCTGTAACTTTTTCCCTGCCCTGCGCAGGCGGGGCAGAGCACAGAACGAATTTCCACCCGAAATGACTATTATGAATTGAGTGGTGAACAAACAAAGATGCAACTGAAACCTGAAGAGATCTCCAAGATCATCCGTGCGCAGATCAAGCATTACGAAAATGCCATCGAGCAGAGCGAGACCGGCACGGTCATTATGGTGGGCGATGGCATCGCCCGGGCCAGCGGTCTGGAAAAGTGCATGGCAGGCGAGCTGCTCCAGTTTGACAACGGCGAATACGGTATGGCCCAGAACCTTGAGGAAAATACCGTTTCCATCGTGCTGCTGGGCTCGGATGCCGGCATCAAAGAAGGCAGCATCGTCAAGCGCACCGGCAAGGTAGTCTCCGTGCCGGTAGGCGATGCCATGATCGGCCGCGTGGTCAACGCACTGGGTCAGCCCATCGATGGCGCAGGCCCCATTGAGACCACCGAGTACCGCGCCATCGAGAGCCGCGCCCCCGGCATCATCGAGCGCCAGCCCGTCAAGGAGCCGCTGCAGACCGGTATCAAGGCCATCGACTCCATGATCCCCATCGGACGCGGTCAGCGCGAGCTGATCATCGGTGACCGCCAGACCGGCAAGACCACCATCGCCTCCGATACCATCATCAACCAGAAGGGCAAGGACGTCATCTGCATTTATGTTGCCATCGGTCAGAAGCGCTCTACCGTGGCAAACCTTGTGCAGAGCCTGACCGAAGCCGGTGCCATGGGCTACACCATCGTGGTGTCCGCTACCGCATCCGAGCTGTCTCCCCTGCAGTATATCGCCCCCTACTCCGGCTGCGCCATGGGCGAATACTTCATGCAGCAGGGCAAGCACGTCCTCATCATTTACGATGACCTTTCCAAGCACGCTGTGGCCTACCGCGCCCTGTCTCTGCTGATCCGCCGTCCCCCGGGACGCGAGGCTTACCCCGGCGACGTTTTCTATCTGCACTCCCGTCTGCTGGAGCGCGCTGCCAAGCTTTCCAACGAGCTGGGCGGCGGCAGCCTGACGGCTCTGCCCATCATCGAGACGCAGGCGGGCGACGTTTCCGCCTACATCCCCACCAACGTCATCTCCATCACCGATGGTCAGATCTTCCTTGAGACCGAGCTGTTCCACTCCGGCGTCATGCCGGCAGTCAACCCCGGTATCTCGGTGTCCCGTGTCGGCGGCAACGCCCAGATCAAGGCCATGAAGAAGGTGGCCGGCACCCTGAAGCTGATCTACTCCCAGTACCGCGAGCTGCAATCCTTTGCACAGTTCGGCTCTGATCTGGACGCCGACACCAAGGCACGTCTGGCACAGGGCGAGCGCATCGTGGAGGTGCTCAAGCAGAACCGCTCCGCGCCCGTGCCTGTGGAAAAGCAGGTGGCTATTCTGTACGCTACCATCCACGATTACCTTGTCAACGTCAAGGTGCCGGACGTGGCAGAGTACGAGAAGAGCCTGTACGAGTATCTGGACAACGATGCCGCCGGGGCTGCCGTGATGGACACCATCCGCACCACCGGCAATCTGGATAAGGACACCGAGGAGCAGCTCAAAACCGTGCTGACCCGGTACACCGAAAGCTTTGTCAAGGCGCATTAAAGGGAAGGAGGCGTAACGCATGGCTGGTTCCATGAAGGACATCAAGCTGCGCATCAAAAGCGTAGAGAGCACCATGCAGATCACCAAGGCCATGGAGCTGGTGGCTTCCTCCAAAATGCGCCGTGCCAAGGAGCGGGTCGAGCACAGCCGACCCTATTTTGAAACGCTGTACAAGACCCTGACCGAGATCGCGGCAGCGGATCCCCGGGCCCGCAACCCCTACCTGCGCCGCAGCGAGATCAAACGCACGCTGCTGGTGGTCATTGCCGGTGACCGCGGCCTTGCCGGCGGTTACAACGCCAACGTGCTCAAGCTGGCCGCACAGGAAAGCGGCAACGTGGAAGTGCTGCCCATCGGCAAGCGCTCGGCAGAGTACTTTGCCCACCACGAAGCCGAACTGTTCACGCAGGAGGTGCTGCTGGCCGCCGATATTTCGGTGGGGCAGTGCTTCCAGCTGGCGCGCCAGATCACTGAAGGCTACCGCAAGGGCGAGTTTGACGCCGTAAAGCTCTGCTACACCCGGTTCGATTCCATGATGACCCAGACGGCTGTCTCCATCGAGGTGCTGCCGCTGGCCATGGAGCCCACCGAACAGCAGAAGGCCGAAGCACGCCGCAGTCAGATCTTGTACAAGCCCAGCAGCGAGGAAGTATTCAGCGCGATCATCCCGGAGTATGTGGCCGGTGTCGTCTACGGTGCCGTATGCGAGAGCGTAGCCAGTGAGCTGGCCGCCCGCCGCACCGCCATGGACGCCGCCACCAAGAACGCCGGTGAAATGATCGACCATCTCAACCTGTATTATAACCGTGCCCGTCAGGCTGCCATCACGCAGGAGATCACCGAGATCGTGGCCGGCGCGGAGAACTAAGACTATCAAGAAGGAGTTGTAGCCTATGTCCGAAAAACATATCGGCAAGGTGATCCAGGTCATTGGCCCGGTGCTGGACATCCAGTTCAAGGATGGCGAGCTGCCGGAGCTGCTCAACGCCATTGAGATCGACAACCACGGCCAGAAGCTGGTGGTGGAGGTCGCTCAGCTGACCGGCGACAATGTGGCACGCTGCATTGCCATGAGCAGCACCGATGGTCTGGTGCGCGGCACAGATGCCGTGGACACCGGCGAGTCCATCAAGGTGCCCGTAGGCGACCAGTGTCTGGGGCGCGTATTCAACCTGCTGGGCGAGCCGGTGGATAACAAGCCCGCCCCTGCCCCGGATGCCTACTGGCCCATCCACCGTCCCGCTCCCAGCTACGAGGAGCAGCAGTCCACCACCGAGATCCTTGAGACCGGTATCAAGGTCGTGGACCTGATCTGCCCCTACGCCAAGGGCGGCAAGATCGGTCTGTTCGGCGGCGCCGGTGTCGGCAAGACCGTCCTGATCCAGGAACTGATCTATAACATCGCCACCGAGCACAACGGTTACTCGGTGTTTACCGGCGTCGGCGAGCGTACCCGTGAGGGCAACGACCTATACGGCGAAATGACCGAGAGCGGCGTTATCAACAAGACCGCGCTGGTCTACGGCCAGATGAACGAGCCCCCGGGAGCCCGTATGCGCGTGGCACTGTCCGGTCTGACCATGGCGGAGTACTTCCGCGATGTGAAGAATCAGGACGTGCTGCTGTTCATTGATAACATCTTCCGTTTCGTGCAGGCCGGCAGTGAGGTCTCTGCCCTGATGGGCCGTATGCCCTCTGCCGTGGGCTACCAGCCCACGCTGGCCAACGAGTTGGGCGCTCTGCAGGAGCGCATCACCTCCACCAAGGACGGCTCCATCACCTCGGTGCAGGCCGTCTACGTGCCCGCCGACGACCTGACCGACCCCGCCCCTGCCACCACCTTTGCCCATCTGGACGCCACCACCGTGCTGTCCCGTAAGATCGTGGAGCAGGGCATCTACCCGGCTGTGGACCCGCTGGCTTCCACCTCCCGCATTCTGGAAGCGGACATCGTGGGCGAGGAGCACTACCGCGTAGCCCGCAAGGTGCAGTCCATTCTGCAGCGCTATCAGGAGCTGCAGGACATCATTGCCATTCTGGGCATGGACGAGCTGGACGAGAACGACAAGCTGACCGTCATGCGCGCCCGCAAGCTGCAGAAATTCCTGTCCCAGCCCTTTGCTGTGGCGGAGAACTTTACCGGCCTCAAGGGCAAGTATGTGCCCTTGAAGGATACCGTGCGCAGCTTTGCCGCCATCGTGGACGGCAAGGCGGATGATCTGCCGGAGTGGGCATTCTTCAACGTAGGTACGCTGGAGGAAGCGCGCGAGAAGGCAGAAAAGAAGCTGGCTGAGGAAAAGGGCGGTGCCGTTTGATGAACAAGTTCATGCTGAACATCACAGCGTCCAGCGGCGAGTTCTATCAGGGCGACTGCGAGGACTTGACCCTGCCCATCAGCGACGGTATCTACGGCGTACAGGCTGGGCATAACCCGGTGCTGGTGGCGCTGCACATGGGCATCCTCCACTTTGTGGTGGACGGCAAGGCCCGGGATGTGCTGGTGGGCGACGGCATTGCCGAGGTGACCCCCGCCTATGTGATGGTGCTGGTGGACAGCGCCGAGAACCCGGAGGACATCGACAAGAACCGTGCCGAGGCTGCCCGCATCCGCGCCGAGGAACGCTTGCAGCATAAGCAGAGTATGCACGAGTATTACCAGAGCAAGATCGCACTGGATCGTGCCATGCAGCGTTTGCAGACCGCTGCAAAGTATAAGCGCTAAAAAGTATGAAAATCAAAAGCCCTCGGGAATGTATATACGCATTCCCGAGGGCTTTTGGCATTATATTGCAAACTCCAAGGATGTTATTAATAGTGTACGAGGTGTTCATTAATTGGAAGAGCTATCATTAAATGTGATAGCATTACGATTCTGACATACCTTTGACACCCAAGATTGAGAGCGCCCCAAGAATGCAGCGATGCGCTCCTGCGAGAAGTGATATTCATGATAGAGACTGATGCAAAGCATTTTCTCCTCCTCGGAAGGAAGAGGAGGAACACTCCCTGAAAGAATAGAAAACATAGAGAAAACTCCTTTCGTGTGGACATTGATCGTATTGATAATTGTACTGTATCATAAATGAAATTATTTGTCAATATTCCGATTTCATAAAAAAGAACGAATACAGAATGAAAAAACAATAGTTTTTATTTCTAACTATTCCAAATGCTCAAAAATATTATTTTTTGAAAAGAGGGCTCTTGACAGCTTTTTCGCAAAGTGATATGATTTTGATATCAGAAAGAAATGCTTCCGACCCTGATAAGGAGGGACTTGTTATGGAAGAGAAAATTTTGAATACCCGCAAAAACGGCATGGCTATGCTGCTGCTCACTTTGCTGGGCTATGTGGTGGCTATCGCCCTGTTCATTTACAGTGTTACGCTGCTGAATGCAGACCGGATGCTTCTGGGCGTGCCACTGCTGATTTTGTCCATTGCGTATTGGATCGCAGGCATTTTCCTGTTCTGCGGCCTTAAGGTGTTAAAGCCGCAGGAGGCGCTGGTGCTCACCCTGTTTGGTGATTACATCGGTACCCTGAAGGGACAGGGCTTTTACTGGGTGAACCCCTTTTGCACCGCCGTCAACCCCGCCGCAGGCACTCGCCTGAGCCAGAGCGGAGATGTAAACAGTAAGGAAAACAGCGTGGCTGCGCTGTTTGGCAATAACGGCCAGAACAGCCAGCTGAGTGCTGAGTCCTTGAGCAAGAAGATCTCGCTCAAGATGATGACCCTGAACAACTCCCGCCAGAAGATCAACGATTGTCTGGGCAACCCGGTGGAGATCGGCATTGCGGTCATCTGGCGCGTGACCGATACCGCCAAGGCTGTGTTCAACGTGGATAACTACAAGGAATATCTCTCTTTGCAATGTGATAGCGCCCTGCGTAATGTGGTGCGGGTGTACCCCTACGATGTTGCCCCCAACGTGGACACCACCGGCGACGGCGTAGCGGATGAAGGCAGCCTGCGCGGTTCCTCCGAGGTGGTGGCTGCCCGCATCCGGGACGAGATCCAGAAGAACGTGGCCGAGGCCGGCATCGAGGTGGTGGAAGCCCGCATCACCTATCTGGCCTACGCGCCGGAGATCGCAGCGGTTATGCTGCAGCGCCAGCAGGCCAGTGCCATCATTGACGCCCGCAAGATGATTGTGGACGGCGCTGTGGGCATGGTGGAAATGGCGCTGGATCGTCTGAACGAGAACAAGGTGGTGGAGCTGGACGATGAACGCAAGGCGGCAATGGTGTCCAATCTGCTGGTGGTGCTGTGCGGCAACCGGGATGCCCAGCCCATCGTGAACAGCGGTAGCCTGTACTAATATGGCCGAGCCGAAAAAACAGGTGCCCCTGCGCCTGAACGCCAAGCTCTACGATGCCCTTGCCGCTTGGGCAGAGGATGACTTCCGCTCGGTGAACGGGCAGATCGAATATCTGCTTACCGAGTGCGTGCGTCAGCGCAAAAAGAACGGGAAATATGTTTCCGACCAGCTGGACGTCCCACCGGAACTGGATCTCCATTAAAGCACCCGTAAAAAAAGCGTTTGGAGTGCTCCGCAGAGTGCGACAAACGCAAATTATAAAATAAAAACAAGGCTGCTGCGCAAAAAGATGCGCAGCAGCCTTTATCACTATCTCAAAACCTTTCCAGTTCCAGCAGATACTCCTTGATATCCAGCCCCTCGGCGTAGCCGGTCAGGCTGCCGTCTGCCCCGATGACCCGGTGGCAGGGCACCACAATGCACAGCGGGTTGCGGTGGCAGGCGCTGCCCACGGCGCGGCTTGCCTTGGGTTTGCCCAGCGCCGCCGCCAGCTGACCGTAGGTGCGTACCTCCCCGTAGGGAATTTTGCGCAGCTGCGCCCATACCGTCTGCTGAAAGGCCGTGCCCTTTGCTGCCAGCGGCAGGTCGAACTCCCGGCGCACCCCGGCAAAATATTCGTTCAGCTGCTCCTCAGCTTCTTGTAACAGGGGCGTTTCCACCACCCTACGGGGCAGCGGTTCCAGCTCCGGAGCACCGTCCGGGCAGAAATGTACCCCGCACAGCGCGTCGTTCTCCTCCTCCAAGCAGATGGCTCCAAGGATGCTGTTGATGTACCAGACGTTCAAAACCGGCCTCTTCCTTTCCTGCAAGAATGTGCTATACTGGTACTATCTTAACACAAAAGCTTCCGTGAGGAAAGGGGCGTTTCAACTATGGTCAAGGCACTGGAAGACATCATTGCAAAAAGCAGCAGAATTGTCTTTTTCGGTGGCGCGGGCGTTTCTACAGAAAGCGGCATCCCGGATTTCCGCAGCGTGGACGGGCTGTACCACCAGAAGTACGACTACCCGCCCGAAACCATCCTCAGCCATACCTTCTGGGAGGAAAACCCGGAAGAGTTCTACCGTTTTTACCGCGATAAGCTGATCGTAAAGGGCGCAAAGCCCAACGCCGCCCATCTGCGGCTGGCAAAGCTGGAGCAGCAGGGCAGGCTGCGGGCGGTGGTCACCCAGAACATCGACGGTCTGCATCAGGCGGCGGGCAGCAAAACCGTGTACGAGCTGCACGGCAGCACCCTGCGCAACTACTGCACCCGCTGCGGCAAGTTCTATGATGTGGATTTTATCGCAAACAGCACCGGCGTGCCCCACTGTACCGAGTGCGGCGGCATTGTAAAGCCGGACGTGGTGCTTTACGAGGAGGGTTTGGACGAGGAGGTGCTGTCCGGCGCAGTGGATGCCATCCGCCATGCCGATACCCTTATCATCGGTGGAACCAGTCTGGTGGTGTATCCCGCCGCCGGGCTCATCCGGTACTTCCGGGGCGACAATTTGGTGGTCATCAATATGCAGCCCACCGGGGCTGATGCATCCGCCGACCTGTGCATCGCAAAGCCCATCGGGCAGGTGCTGAGCGAGGACGTTTCGCTGGACTGATTTTTGCGCTGTAAGGCGCGCTGTTTCGCGCCGGTTCGCACGCAGTTTTCCGTATGCTGATGGAAAGAACATCAGAACGGAGGAACTGCAAATGATCCAGGTATGCGATCCGCCGCGTCAGCGGCAGGTACGGCGGCTTTCCGCCGAGGAATTTTTTACATTGGTGCGCTGCGGCGGGGCGGGGTTTTACCGTCCCTGCTCCGAGGTGCTGCGGATGCTGACCGCAGGCGAGGCGTGGGGCACACCCGGGGCGGCGCTGCTGGTGCTGCTGTCGGATATCGATGGCCTTTACACCTCCGACCCGCGCAAAGATGCGACTGCTTCTTTGATTTCCGAG
>OQVR01000698.1_pt1 | contig 15046 bp, 11 predicted proteins | sample 1691521 | NCBI WGS metagenome assembly OQVR01 (sample SAMN03418256, study PRJEB22391) | human gut metagenome | biome: human-gut; feature: organic feature; material: feces | host: Homo sapiens | place: Tanzania | collected 2013-01
TGAAATTTATGCAATTTGATTAGGAAAAATGTGCAACTTGTTCTTGCAATTTACGTATCTCTTAATTATAAATAAAAACAGGAAATATAGCAAGTGAGGAAATTTAATATACAGTTTATTATACGCTTTTTAACGGTTAAATTTATTTTTCCGCCTCAGATTGCTGACGGCGCATAGCTGGAATCAGGAAAAAGGCACAGTAAATAAAGGAAAGCAGCACCAGCGTGCCGCCGCCGAAACCAATATAAGCGATGGAAGCATGTGTGCAGATAAGTCCGCCCAGATAGCTGCCGCTGCCGATACCCAGATTATAAATGCCTGAATAAATCGACATAGCCACAGCGGAGGTGCTCATAGTGGTTGTGCGCAAAAGCTCTGCCTGGCCTACAACGTTGAAGGCTGTGACGAAGATGCCCCAAATTGCGCAGAGCAGCACAAGCAGATAATGATTGATGCTTACTGGGTAGAGCAGCAGCAAAACAACTGCGACGCCAAGGACGGTGATGCGGAAGAAGTGATAGCGGCATTTATCGTACCATTTGGAAAAGGCGGCACTGCCAAAAAGTCCGGCAGCACCGAAAATAACCAGAGTGATGGTTATCCAGGCATCATCCATCAGCGCAATCTGCTTCAGGTAAGGCTCGATATAGCTGTAAGCAGTGTAATAGCCGGTGGGGAGCAAAAAGGACATCATATAGAGGCCGATGAGCACGGGATTCTTTAACATTATAGGCAGCTGCGAAAGCGTAAAAGGCTCGCTTTTTTCCAGCTTGGGGAAAACGAAGAACATGTAGGCCAGCACAATGAAGGCTAAAACGGCAATGCACATGAAGGCCATACGCCAGCCGACGTAAAGGCCGATGATACGTCCTAAGGGCAGGCCGACGATGATGGCGATGGCGGTGCCGGTGACAATCATGCTCATAGCCAGTGCCTTGAAGGGACCTTTGACCAAACGCACGGCGATAGGCGAGGCGACGGACCAGAAAATGGAGTGGGCGAAGGCTACGCCGATACGCGAAAGTAGCAGTGTCCAAAAGCCGGTGGCAAAGGCAGAGGCTACATGCGATACGGCGAACAGGCTGATGGTTGCCAGCAAAAGCTTGCGCAGCGGATAGCGGGAAGCGGCAATCATCAGCGGCAGGCTCATAATCATTACAACGTAGGCATAAATGGTAATCAGCATACCGGCCTGCGCTTCCGTCATGCGGAAATCTGCGGCGATATCGGATAAAAGGCCTATGGGCATAAATTCCGATGTGTTAAAAATAAAGGCGGAAATGGTCATGCCGATTAGCGGCAGCCATTCGCGGGTAGTGATTTTGTTTTCCATATATATAAGGCACCTGACTTTCATTTTATAAAATTGCGGTGATTATTATAGCACAGCGTATTTGTGTGCTACAAGCAAAAAAATTGTAAATTATTTGTTGCGGGATGGTGCGGAGGTTTTCTTTGAAAAGGGCTGTCGTTAAGGGGCAAAAACAGTAAAGGCGTTCTACTTAAGTACGGTAGAACGCCTTTGATTATAATATTAATTTTAGTTTATGATTGCTACTCTTCTTTTAAAGCTTCAACCTGTTCAATCGGGAGAGAAGTAGCCTTAGCGATATCCTGTACAGAAAGTCCCATGCTGAAAAGACGCTTTGCGGTTGCAAGTTTTTCATTTGCTTTGCCTTTGGCAATACCTATAGCAATGCCTTCACGTCTTTCGTCTAACAAACGAGCCTCCATAAGCATATATTCTCGCCTCACTTTTTTAATCCTTATCCGACACAAGCATATCTTCCTTTAGCTTTTCCACATCAGCGAGAGACAAATTTGTCAGCTCCGCAATAACCTGCAGAGAATAGCAGCCCTTAGCCAGCATGCGTTTAGCAGTAGCGGTATTGGCATTGGTTATGCCCATAGCTTCGCCTTCAACAAGACCGATGTCCTTGCCCTTAACAAAACCAACAGCTTCGCCCTCACGCCGTTCGTCCAACAAACGAGCTTCCATAAGCATATATTCTCGCCTCACTTTCGTATCGAGTTTCAAGTAACTGATTTCATCATCAATCTGCTTAGTGAAATCAGTAGTTACAATGTGATTGTTTACATAATCATAAAAGCTTTTAAGATCCTTAGAGATTTCGCCATGCGAACCTTTGGTGTTCAAAAGCATCGTGGTTGCTTCATCAGGAAGCTCCAGCTCCAAATTTTCCAGGCAACGCTTCTTAAAGGTATAAACGTAATTGCCTTTTTCAAAGAAATCAAAAATACAGATGAAGATGATAAATGTCGGCGGCAGCATGTCATAAGGCTGGCCCGCCTGCAGCAAATCAAAATCAAGCAGCGCCTGATAATAGCGCGAGCGTTTGGGCAGAACGTGAGTGTTCGTATTGGGATTCTTATTGTTCTTTACCTGCATCTCCAGATTATAATGCGTATTCTTGTCGTCTGCTACAATGATATCCAGGCGGATGCCGTGGCTCGTGTAGTTAGGATCAATAGTTTTTTCTGCCTCAATGTAGTTGATGTCCGCAATTTCTATCTGCAGCAGCTCTTCCAGCAGATGCTTACAGATGCGTTTGCGCGACATAACCTTTTTGAAGATGAAGTCACTTTGGATTGTCAGGTTGGCAAATTTTGTTAGCAGGTCTTGCATGGTTTCTCTCCTTTCATTTTAACACATGCGAATAAAAAAATACATAAGCAGTTAGCAAAGCGCCTGAAAAACAAAAAAAGAGCAGTACCCTGACGATAAAAATCATCAGTTCGTACTACTCTTAGAATGTACCGGATAAAAATAAACGGCCTTGCTTAAGCTTCTGCAGACAAAAAATCTGCAGGATATACTGCTTATTTAATTGTCCGCAGGTAAATGAGCCGGATGCGTAAGCTTACTTGCGGTTTTGAAGAACTTACTTTAAGTGTACTTGAAATTTAGGGGAATGTCAAGAGGGAGGGGAGCACATTGCTCGCAGCCCTTTTTTGCATGCGCTTTACCTCTGCCAAAAATCATCCGTTTGGCAACAAACTTTTCACAAAAAAAGTGTATCACTATTTGTCAATAGCCCATATTTAGTGTATAATAAAGTAGAGAGTATGTGTGCGGACACAGTATCAAATTCAATTTCTACATTTGTACGGAAGAATGTAAAATAAAAAATGGAGGTGTATTTTTTTTGGGTAAATTTCAACATAAGGTCCAGATTATCCCGTTGGGTGGTTTGGGCGAAATTGGTAAAAATATGACGGTATTCCGTTACGGGGATGACATGATTCTGATTGATGCAGGCCTGATGTTCCCTGAAGACGATATGCTCGGCATTGACTTAGTTATTCCCGATATTACATATTTGGTTGAGAATAAAGATAAAATTAAGGGTATCTTTCTGACACATGGTCACGAGGACCATATCGGTGCGTTGCCCTATGTTATGAAACAAATTGATTGTCCCGTTTATGGTACCGCACTTACTCTGGGTATTTTACAAGGCCGCTTGAAGGAAAACGGTGTAGGCAACGAAAACCTGCACGTAGTAAAACCCGGTGACAAGATTAATGCCGGTGCCTTTAAGCTCGATTTCATTCGTGTAAATCACAGCATTCCTGACGCTGTTGCCATTGCGATTACTACACCGATTGGTGTTATTATCCACACCGGTGATTTTAAGATTGACCACACTCCTGTTGATGGACAGGTTATGGAATTCAATAAATTTGCTGAATACGGCGACCGCGGTGTACTGTGCCTGCTGGCAGACAGCACCAACGCCGAGCGCCCGGGCTTCACTCCCAGCGAAAAAATGGTAGGCCAGACCTTTGACGAGGAGTTCCGCTATGCTAAGCATCGTATTATCGTAGCAACCTTCTCCTCTAACGTACATCGTATCCAACAGGTTGTTGATACTGCTGTGAAGTACGAGCGTAAGGTAGCAGTTATCGGCCGTAGCATGGTGAACGTTGTTAATATCGCCAAGGAATTAGGTTATCTGAAGATTCCTGAAGGCGTTTTGATTGATATTGACGAAACTCATAACTATACACCGGAAAAGGTTGTCATCATTACTACTGGCAGCCAGGGCGAACCGATGAGTGCGCTCACCCGTATGGCTATGAATGACCATAAAAAGGTTGACATTATGCCTGGTGATACAGTAATTATTTCTGCTACGCCGATTCCGGGCAACGAAAAGCTTGTATCCCGTACTATTGACCATCTGTACAAGCTGGGCGCAGACGTTATCTATGAGAAGAGCAACGGCGTCCACGTTTCCGGCCACGCCAGCCAGGAGGAAATCAAGATGATGCACAATCTGGTGCGCCCGCGTTTCTTCATGCCTGTGCATGGTGAATACCGTCATCTGGTTAAGCATGCTAACCTGGCAAAATCACTGGGCATGCCTGCTGACCACATCGTTATCGGTGAAAACGGCAGCGTTATCGAGCTTACCAAAAACAGCATCACTATCAATGGCAAGGTGCCTGCAGGCAAGGTACTGGTTGATGGTCTGGGTGTTGGCGATGTAGGCAATATTGTACTGCGTGATCGTCGTCAGCTTTCTCAGGATGGTATTATGATTGTAGTTGTAACCATTGATAAGGAATCCTGTCATGTAGTTTCCGGTCCGGATATCGTTTCCCGCGGCTTTGTTTATGTACGTGAGGCCGAGGACCTGATGGATGAAGCTCGCGATAAGGTGCAGGCTGCGCTGGATCGTTGTGAGGAAAACAATGTTTCCGAATGGTCCGCAATCAAGTCTACGGTACGTGATTCTCTGGGACGCTTCCTGTTTGAAAGAACCCGCCGTCGTCCGATGATTTTGCCGATTATCATGGAGATTTGATAGTGATTAGTTATTAGTGGCTAGTGAATAGTGATTAGTTTTTAGTGAATGGTTGTTAGCAGTCAGCTGATAACAGATGACTGCTGTGATTTTAGGAGTTGTCTTAACTTGCGCAAGGAAAGAAGAAGAAGGAAGCAACAGAAGAATATAAGCTATTCGCGTCTGGTTGGCATCATATGCCTTCTTTTAGGCCTGCTGTTTACAGCTGCGCTTCTTTTGACGCCTGAGGATGGCAAACTGCATTATGCTTACCTGGTGGAATTGAATCTACTTGGTAAGGGTATCTTTTTGCTGCCTTTTGCTTTCTTTGCTATGTCCTGGCAGCTGCTTAGAGGACAATTTGGTGTTTTTAACAAGAGAACATTAATTTTTACTTTGGTGACGCTGTGCCTTACTGGCACAGCTCATCATGTTTTTGTACCTGTTGGCTCGGAGCTGGAGCCTTCGCTGATAGCAAAGGGCGGCGGTCTTGTCGGTGGTTTGCTGATGAAGCTGTTGCATACTTTTGCCGGCGATATTACGATTTATATTATCCTGGCTCTTGGTTGGCTGTGGCTGCTGGGCCTGGTGCTGCCGCTGCGCAAGTGGTGGGAGCTGTGGCAGGATTATCTGACCTCCGATGATCTGACACTGGTGCGCCCGGATGACAAGGTGCAGGAGGAGCGCAAGCGTCCGGTGGAGGAGGCAACACAGACTGTCTTCAAACGTAAAGCACACAAAGCTGTAAATGAGCCTGCGGATAATGTCATCAACACCTATACCAGTCCCGAGTTCGATGCCTTCAATGAGGGCGTACAAAAGAAAAGTGGCTTTAGGAGTATCCTGAGCTTTAAGAAAAATAAGAGTGTTTACGAGCAATCACCTTTGAAAGAGGAGCTTGAGCGTGATCCGGTGCAGCTGCCTGATTGGGAAAAAAGCAGCCATGAGGTAGTGTTTACACCGGTTATCAATTATGATGATGACGCTGGATACGAACCGGACAGCCGCTTTTTGGATGATGCAGAGCCGTCGTTGGTTGAGCCAAAGCAAGAGCCTGTTGCTGAACCACATGAGGTTGAGCCTGAGTTCGAAATGCAGCCGGAACCGGAGCATCCTGCGTCTATAATTCAAGATTTGCATCTGGAGAAAAGTCCAGACTCTCCTGCTGAGCCTGTATGTTATGAGGCGACCGTTGAGCCGGAACCGATGCCTGAGCAGGCACCGGCGATGACGATTTATGACAGTGCGGATAAAATTACTGTTGCAGACATTGCTGAGCAGCCTGCAGGTGCTGAGCCTACTAATGGCAGCAGCTACAAGCTGCCGCCGCTGGAGCTGCTTGATAAGCCAAAGGTAAGCGACCGTTCTACCTTTCAGAAGGATATTATGGACCAGCGTGCTATATTGGAGCAGACGTTGGCAGACTTTAAGGTGCGTGCTAATGTTATTGCCGCAACACGTGGACCGTCAGTTACCCGCTTCGAGCTGCAGCCTGCGGCCGGAGTAAAGGTAAGCTCGGTTGTGAACCTTGCGGATGATATTGCTCTGCGTCTGGCTGCTCCCGGTGTGCGCATCGAAGCGCCGATTCCCGGAAAATCCGCCATCGGCATCGAAGCGCCGAATACGAAGAATGATCCCGTGTGCTTCCGTGAGGTTGTGGAGGCAGGCAGTGTGCGCAATGCCAAGGAGCATCTGTGCATCGGTCTGGGCAAGGATATCAGCGGTGATATTATTTCCGCCGACCTTGCGAAAATGCCGCACCTTTTGGTAGCAGGCTCCACAGGCTCCGGTAAATCGGTGTGCATCAATACGATTATCGCCGGTCTTTTGTACCGTGCTACCCCGGACGAGGTTAAACTGATTCTTGTCGACCCTAAGGTCGTAGAATTGTCTAATTACAACGGTATTCCGCATCTGCTGACACCGGTTGTCACCGAGCCGAAAAAGGCAGCCAGCGCGCTGCACTGGGCGGTAGCGGAAATGGAGCGCCGTTATAAGGCGTTTGCTGAAAGCCGCGTGCGTGATATCAAAACCTTTAACGCGCAGGCGGAAGAAAAGATGCCTTATATCGTAATCATCATAGACGAGTTGTCTGACCTGATGATGGTGGCCAAGGTGGATGTGGAGGATGCCATCCTGCGTCTGGCACAGAAGGCCCGCGCTGCCGGGATTCACCTGATTATTGCAACGCAGCGCCCGTCTGTAGATGTTATTACAGGCATCGTTAAGGCCAATATTCCTTCACGTATTGCTTTCGCCGTATCGTCGCAGACTGACTCCCGCACGATTCTTGATATGGGCGGTGCTGAAAAGCTTTTGGGCAAGGGCGACATGCTCTTCTATCCTATAGGCTATAACAAGCCTGTACGTGTGCAGGGTGCCTTCGTCAGTGATGATGAGCTGAATAAAATAGTTGATTTCATTATTAAGCAATCCATTCCTGTAAATTACAGCGAGGAAGTAACGGAGCAGGAGCTGGAATGTGATAATAAAGGCCATAATGCCGAGGATGCAGGCTCTAATGCGCCTGCGGAGGATGAGCTTTTTGAGGATGCTCTGAGCCTGGTTCTGGATATGGGACAGGCTTCAAGCTCTATGCTGCAGCGACGTTTCCGCATTGGTTATACGCGTGCAGCACGCTTGGTAGATACCATGGAGGAGCTGGGCATTGTTGGTCAATCTGTGGGAAGTAAGCCACGAGAGGTTATAATGTCGCGTAAGGAAGCAGAGGAACGCTTTCTGCGCCGTGAATAAGCGGAGGTGCAGGCAAAATGGACAATGAAAAGACTGTCGGCGCAATTTTGAAAGAAGCAAGACTGGCTAAGGGTATTTCCTTGGCCGATGCTGAAAAGGGTACTAGTATCCGCAGCCGTTATCTGCAGGCTGTAGAAAATGATGAGTATGACAAGACTCCGGGTGAGGTTTTTCTCAAGGGAATCATCCGCAACTATGGTAATTTCCTGGGCTTGAATGGTCCGGAGCTTGTTAATGAATATAAGGCCAGCGCTGCCGGTATGGCAGCAGAGGCTGTACGCAGTCAGGGGATTCGCGAGGTGGATAAGGTTCGCCTCAATATCCAGCTGAAGGAGAAGCGTGATATTGGCAGTGGCACGGGTCGTTTTGAAATGCCTAAGCTGCCAATGAAGCAATGTCTTGCTGGTTTGGCTGCAGTAGCGGTGCTTGCAGCAGGTTATTTTGCTATTCCCGCTACGATTAATTATTTTAAAAATATGCCGAAGGAAGAAGCTAAGCAGACAGAGCCGGTTAATCCGGCAGCAACGGCAGCAGTTGCCTTGGATAAGGTTACTGTTGACCTGGAGGCTGAAGGCGATTGCTGGCTGGAGGCCAGTGCCGACGGCAAGGAGCTTTTTGCCGGTATATTGCATGCTAAGGAAAGCAAGCATTTTGAGGCTAAGGACAAGCTGATTGTTAAATATGGCAATATCGGCGTTGTCCGCATTAAAGTGAATGGTCAACCGGTTGACCTGAAGGGCGAGCATGGCGTCGCTGTGAAGACGTATTTGCGTAATGCGCCCACGCAGCCTGCAGCTGCGTCTAAGGCAGAGGAGGCTGCACAGCAGTCTGTTGCCGAAGAAAAGGCTGCACCTGCACCGCAGGTGCAGGAAGCAGCACCGCAGCCGGCTGTAGCCGCACCTGCGCCGAAGGCAGAAGAACCGAAGCCGCAGGCTGAGGTTAAGCAGGCTGAGCCGGAGCAGCCGCAGACTGCTGGCAAAGTGAAGGCCGATAAGAAGAAATAATAATTTGTTCAGGAGTTTTTCATGAAACAGTTTTTACCAATTTCCGCTCAAGAAATTGCTGAGCGTGGCTGGGAGCAGATAGACTTTCTGTTTATCAGCGGTGATGCTTATGTAGACCATCCTTCCTTTGGCCCGGCAGTAATCTGCCGTGTGCTGGAAGCGCAGGGCTACAAGGTAGCGATGCTGTGCCAACCGCGCTGGGATAAAGCAGAATATATGGCAGAGCTGGGCAAGCCGCGTCTGGGCGTGCTGATTTCCGGCGGCAACCTTGATTCCATGCTGTGCCGTTATACGGCAGCCAAGAATGAGCGTTCTGTCGACAAATATACTGCAGGCGGTGCTGTGGGACAGCGTCCCGACCATGCCACTGCTGTTTATGCGCAGCTCGTCAAGAAGCTGTGGCCTGATATGCCTGTAGTTATCGGCGGTATTGAGGCCAGCCTGCGCCGTTTTGTGCATTTTGACTACTGGGAAAACAAGCTGCTGCCTTCTATTCTGGAGTCTAGCGGTGCTGACCTGTTGGTTTACGGCATGGGCGAAAAGCAGATAGTGGAAATTGCCGACTATCTGGCAGGTGGTGCCAGTGCCGAGGATTTGCATTATATCCGCGGTACGGCGTATCTGTCTGACAGTTTGCCCGATGATGAATATGTGGAGCTTCCGGGCTGGAAGCAAATCAAGGATGACCGCAAGGAATTTGCCAGAGCCTTTAAGCTGCAGAGCAAGGAGCAGGATCCGTTCTATGGCAAGCTGGTAGTCCAAAAGGGACAGAAAAAATATATCGTGCAGAACCAGAACATCTTCCCCTTAACGATGGAAGAGATGGACGCTATCTACGATTTGCCGTATATGCGTCAGTGGCACCCGAGCTACGACGCCAAGGGCGGCGTAGCAGCGCTGGAAGAGGTTCAGTTCAGCCTGGTAAGCAGCAGAGGCTGCTTCGGCAGCTGCTCCTTCTGCGCTATTCATGCGCATCAGGGACGTATTATCCAGGCGCGCAGTCATGAATCAATTTTGCGTGAAGCAAAAATTCTGACGCAGCTTGACGGCTTTAAGGGTTATATCCATGACGTTGGCGGTCCTACAGCTAACTTCCGTCATCCATCCTGCGCCAAGCAGCTTAAATACGGTGTCTGCAAGGACAGGCAGTGCCTGTTCCCCAAGCCGTGTCCCAATATCGATGCTGACCACAGCGATTATATAGCCCTTTTGCGTAAGCTGCGTGCTTTACCGGGCGTTAAGAAGGTATTTATCCGCAGCGGTATCCGTTACGATTATCTGTTGGCTGATAAAAAGCAGGAGTTTCTGGACGAGCTGTGCCGTTATCACATCAGCGGTCTGCTGAAGATTGCACCGGAGCATATCGCACCGCAGGTTCTGGCGCGTATGGGTAAGCCCGGTAAGGATGTTTATCTGAAGTTTATGCGCATGTTTGCGCAAAAAAATAAAGAGATTAACCTGCCGCAATATCTTGTGCCGTATTTTATTTCCAGCCACCCCGGCTGTACGCTGAACAATGCTATTGAATTAGCGGAGTTTTTGCGTGATATCAAGCACAATCCGGAGCAGGTGCAGGATTTTATTCCTACTCCCGGCAGTGCGGCGACAGCGATGTATTATTCCGGCGTCGACCCGGAAAGCGGACAGGATGTGTTTGTTGCCCGCAATCCGCATGATAAGGCGATGCAGCGTGCACTGATGCAGTACCGAGCTCCCCGCAACCGCAAGCTGGTGCTGGAGGCGCTGCAGAAGGCTGGTCGTATGGATCTTGTCGGCAGCGGTCCTAAATGCCTGCTGCATACGGAGCAGGAGAAGCGTGATGCATCCCGCGGTCCGAAGCGTAATGCAACGCGTAGTGCTACGGGCAGTGGAGCACGTAATGCAACGCGTAGTACCGGTTCAAAAAGTACCGGTGGAAAGAGGCGTGAGGATAAGCGCCGCAGATAGTAACGGAGGGATAAAATGATCCGTTGTATCTTTTTAGTGTTAATTCTGGCCGGAATGCTGACGGGAGGCTGTGGTGAGCAGCCTGCTCCTGCACAGAACGCAGGGGGGCAGACCGTTGTCCTGTACTCCGAGCTGGATAATAAATTTACGCAAAATCTGGTAGATGCGTTCAATAGGGAAAATAAGGCCAAGCTGCAGCTGAAGGCGATTTATGAGCTGAAGCCAGGCGGCGAACAGCCTGATGTGGTGCTGGCCGAGCAGCGTACGCTTGCCGGCCTGAAGCGCCAGGAGCAGCTGAAGCCGGTGGCCTTTGCTGAAGGCGATCGCCTGCCGCAGAAGCTTCGTGATGCTGATTTAAGCTGGTATGGTATCTTTTATGATCCGACAGTTTTTCTGGTCAACCAGCAGTATGCACGTACTGTCGGCCAGGCCAATATCTGCAGCTGGCAGGATTTGGCAAAGCAGCAGCAGCTGCGCATTGCTATCGAAAATTTGTCTGACAGCAACAGCACGCAAAATTTTCTGGCGTCCATGGCGGACCATTTTGGCGAAGAAGCTTCGCTTGATTATTTAAGTGATATCAACCGCTTTATCGGGCAATATTCCAAGTTTCCCTTTACGCCGATTCGTATGACGGCAGTAGGGGATGCAGATGTTGCTATTACCAGACAAAGCTATGTCTTTAAATATCTGGAAAATAAATTTCCTGCCTATGTTGTCTATCCCAAGGAAGGAACACCGGTAAATCTTTTCTGTATAGGTATGTTTAAAAAAGCTGATGATGTACAGGCACTGACTGTGATGGAATGGCTGCTGACGAGTCCGCAGGTGCAGACGATAGCGCAGGAAAACGCCACCGGTTATTTGTTTATCTTCCCGCGAGGCTTTGAGGCAGCAGCTGTAGACAGCGATAAAATCTGGCTCAACAGCAGCTATCTGGAGCCTGCCAAGCAGGATGCTTTGACGAATAAGTGGCTGAGTAAGGTTAGATTTAGTAAATAGTGGCTAGTCATTAGTGGCTAGTCATTAGTAAATAGTGATTAGATTATAGTGAATTATGCTCTTGCTTGCTGTCCCGACAGCTTGAGTGAGGGCAGCAAGTTTTGGAGGTAAAGAATGAAAATAGGTATGGTCAGCCTTGGCTGTCCCAAAAATCTGGTAGATTCCGAGATTATGCTGGGTATTATCAAGGATAAGCAACTGGAGGTTACCAATAATCCTGCAGATGCTGATCTGATTATCGTTAATACCTGTGGTTTTATTGAAAGTGCAAAGGAGGAATCCATCAGCACTATTTTACAAATGGGTGAATACAAGGAGCAGGGAAGCTGCAAGTATCTGATTATGACAGGTTGTCTTGGTCAGCGTTATGCAGACGAGCTTTTCGAAAGCATGCCTGAGGTAGACGCTATTGTCGGTACTGACAGCTTTACTGATATTGGTTGGGTTATTGACCAGGTGATGGCAGGCAAGCGCGTGAAGCATTTGCAAAAGCTGGAAAGCAAGAATGTACAGGCACCGCCGCGTATGCTGACTACGCCGAATTATATGGCGTATCTGAAAATTGCCGAGGGCTGCGACAACTGCTGCTCCTACTGCATTATTCCGCAGCTGCGTGGTCCCTACACCAGCCGTCCCTATGATGAGGTTATGGCAGAGGCAAGAAGCCTGGCTGCTCATGGTGTAAAGGAGCTGATTGTAGTAGCGCAGGATACTACTCGCTATGGTGAGGATCTCACCGGTAAGCTGCTTTTACCGCAGCTGCTGCGTGACCTGAACGAGCTTGATGGTATCAAGTGGATTCGCGTTATGTATCTGTATCCCAACAATTTTACAGATGAACTGATTGCAGCCTTTGCTGAATGTGACAAGGTATGCAAGTATATTGATATTCCTCTGCAGCATGCCAGCGACAGACTGCTGGACAGCATGAACCGATATGACACACGTGCGCAGGTGGAAGAGCTTCTGGCAAAGCTGCGTGAGCGCATTCCCGGTATTACTATCCGCACTACCTTTATCGTGGGCTTCCCAGGTGAAACCGACGAGGATTTTGCAGAGCTGATGGACTTTGTGGAAAAGCAGCGCTTTGAAAACGCAGGCGTGTTCCAGTATTCCCAAGAGGAGGGTACTGTGGCCGGCGCTATGGAAAACCAGATTGAGCCTGAGGTTAAGGAAAACCGCTATCATGAGCTGATGGCGCTGCAGGCAGGTATTTCCGAAGAAATCCACCAGGAGCGCGAGGATGAGGAGCTGGACGTTATCGTCGAAGGCTTTGATGAAGAAAACCCTGCTCTTGCGGTAGGACGTTCCTATCACGAGGCACCCGATATCGACGGCAATATCTTTATTGAAAATGCCGCCGAGCTGGAGGTAGGCCAGATGGTAAGAGTGCGTATTCTGCAAGGCTTTACCTATGAAATGGTGGCAGAGCTGGTTTAAGAGCGTTGCTGTAAGAGTCAAAATAACCGGTGAGAGGGTGACAGCAGATGAAGGTTGAAATCATTACTACCGGGACGGAGCTGCTGCTGGGTGAAATTTTAAACACCAATGTGCAGTATTTATCCCGCAAGCTGAATAATATAGGCTTTGATGTTTTATATCACACTACGGTCGGAGATAATCCGGAGCGTATGCGCGCAGTGCTGGAGCAGGCCATGCAGCGCGCTGATATCATCATTACCAGCGGCGGTCTGGGGCCGACGCGCGGTGATATTACCAAGGAGATGGTGATGGAGGTATGCCATACCGAAGGCTATCTCGATTTGGATACGTGGGGACGCATAGATGCTTATTTTGCCAAGAAGGGCCTTTGCCCTTCGCAAAATAACGAAAAGCAGGCGTATGTTCCCATCGGGGCCGAGGTACTGCAGAACGATGTGGGTACCGCTCCCGGACTGTGGCTGGAATATAAGGACAAAATCTTCATTATGCTGCCCGGACCTCCGAGCGAGCTTATGGATGTGTGCGAAAAGCAGCTGCTGCCGCGCATGCTGCAGCGCTTCAGCGAGCATGGCATTATCATGTCGCGCACATTGCATCTGCGCGGTATCGGCGAATCCATGGTGGCATCCAAACTCGATGAGCTGATCATGGCGCAGACCAATCCTACGATTGCGCTTTATGCCCGCTACGGTGAAATTCTCATCAGGCTTACGGCGAAGGCTGCCAATGACAAGGAGGCAGTCAAGCTGCTCGACGCTATGGAAGCTAAGGTACGCAAGAGCGTTGATAATTATATATACGGTGTAGATGATGCTACTCTGGCGGCCTGCCTGGGGCAGGAGCTGCTGAAGCAGGGCAAAACTATTGCCTTTGCGGAATCCTGCAGCGGCGGTCTTGCCAGCAGCCTGGTTACGGATGTGCCGGGTAGCAGCGAATATCTGCTGGGAAGCATCGTCAGCTACACTAACATGGCTAAGCAGAAGCTGCTTAATGTGCAGGCAGATACGCTGGCCAAATACGGCGCTGTCAGCCGCGAAACCGCCTGCGAAATGGCACTGGGCGTGCGCAAGCAGCTGGGCAGCGATTATGGTGTGAGCATTACCGGTAACGCCGGACCGGGAGCCAGTGAGGGCAAACCGGTAGGCCTGGTATATATTGCCGTTGCCACTGACGACGTGGTATATTGCCAGGAGCACCATTTTATGTCGACAAGAACAGAAAATAAGCTGAGAATAGCTCAGACAGCTATTTCCATGGCTATTGATAAATTATTAGAAGAAAAAAACAATATGGAGGATAAACATTAATGACCATTCAAAAAGAGATGTTCGGCAGCTTAGAGCTGGACAAAAAAATTGTAACTGCCCTGACTGACATGGGCTTCGAAGAGCCTTCTCCGATTCAGGCCGCTACTATTCCCCTGGTGCTCGAAGGTAACGACGTTATCGGCCAGGCACAGACCGGTACCGGCAAGACCGCTGCCTTCGGTATTCCCCTGGTGCAGGCAATTACCGACTTCAAGCATATTCAGGCGCTGATTATGACTCCGACCCGTGAGCTGGCTATCCAGGTTGCGGCGTGCGCTGCCTGTTTACGGCGGCCAGCCGATTGAACGCCAGATCCGTGCGCTGCGCAACAATGTGCAGATTGTTATCGGTACTCCGGGCCGTTTGATTGACCATATCAACCGCGGTACTATCCGTCTGGACCATATCAAATTCCTGGTACTGGACGAGGCCGACGAAATGCTGGATATGGGCTTTGTTGATGATATCGAAGAAATTATGCGTAGCCTGCCGGTTGAACGCCAGACTTTGCTGTTCTCCGCAACTATGCCTCGTCCGATTCTGAGCCTGACCAAGAAGTACATGAAGGCGCCGAAGAATGTAACTATTTCCAAGGAAGAGCTGACTGTACCTCTGATTGAGCAATACTATTTCGAAACCAAGGATAAGATTGAAGGCCTGTGCCGTCTGCTGGACGCAGAAATCGATGGCAAGCTGATTATCTTCTGCCGTACCAAAAAGGGTGTTGACGACCTGTCTATCGCACTTTCCAGCCGTGGCTACATGGCTGAGGGCCTGC
>OQVR01000700.1_pt1 | contig 15023 bp, 26 predicted proteins | sample 1691521 | NCBI WGS metagenome assembly OQVR01 (sample SAMN03418256, study PRJEB22391) | human gut metagenome | biome: human-gut; feature: organic feature; material: feces | host: Homo sapiens | place: Tanzania | collected 2013-01
GTATATTGAAAGGGAAGTCTGGTGATATGAAAATGCGTATTCTGTTATGTGATGATGATACTCTTGTGTTGGAACAATTAAAGAAATTGCTGGAATATTTTTTTGAAAATGTACATGTAAAAATCCCGGAAATTGTATCATATACAAGTGGTGAGGAACTTCTGAAGGATAAAGAGCAAAAAGATATTGTCTTTCTGGATATTGAAATGCCGGAGCTTGGCGGCATGGACGCTGCCGAGCGCATTCGCACGGTGGATCCGGATGTGGTGCTGGTGTTCGTTACCAACATGGCGCAGTACGCTATTCGCGGGTATGAGGTCGACGCCCTGGATTTTGTGCTCAAACCGGTCAATTATTACCAGTTCAGCACCAAGCGCATCGGGCGGCCCCCTTTCTGTTTGGAATCCAAAGCACCCGGCAAGCCCGGAAAACGGCTGTGCCATGCGCCTTTACTTATAATATATAAATATATTATAGTTGGCGGTGCGAAACCTTGCAAGAGAATTTTGCAGAAAACGGGGCGGTGCAGGGAATCTGGTTGTGATTTAGCGCTGCGTGTGGTATCCTGTAGGCAGCTTTTGGCGGCGGGCGGGGCAAGAAGAATGCCGGGATAAACAGGCGGAGGTTTGCTGCAGCTGCTATACCATGTATTACATATTACACCATTTGCCAGTAACTTGAGTGGAAATTTATGGGAAAACGCGTAATTTGGGGACAAGATTGAAAAGAAAAAATAAAATAACGGATTACAGTAATATTGCGGCTTCGAGATGTTTGAAAGGATATGACGGGATGACAAAAATATTATTCGTATGCCACGGCAGGATTTTCTGTTCAGAATGAAAAGTCTCAAATCGTCTTAAATACTTCTATAAATAGCATTTCTTGTGTTCCATTCTCAATTTTACCAATGATTTACCAATATTTCTGGAGAGTCAGACTTGCAAAACCAGAATGAGGAGATTAAAAATATGAGCAAATTGAAACCAAGAATAACGGAAAACGGAATTGATTATATCCTTGTCGGAGATTACTACATCCCGGATTTGAAACTGCCGGAGGAACACCGAGAGGTCCGCGATTTTCTGGCTGAAAATCATATTACCAATGTTGCCACCGATAGCTACACATTGGACTGGAGCCGGAAATCCATTTCCATCACCGCTTATGCTCAAACAAAAGCACAGAGCCGTCTGATAGACGAGTACATCGAACGGAGTTTATTGAAATGCAAGAGAGTCATCCGAAAGAATTGAGAACGATGGTTTCAACCATTGAGCATTTCCTTGCCCGTTTTCATCTGGCCGATGATGTCGATACGGTATTTACCAGCGGCTGTTGCTACTGGTTTGCAGTTATTCTGCACTGCCGCTTCCCTGATAGCACACTGATGTATGACCAGGTGGAAAATCATTTTGTTACCCAGATACAAGGTCGGCTTTATGACATCACTGGTGATGTGACTGGAAAGTACCAAGTAAAACCGTGGGATGCGTTGGATGATGAACTCTTAAAAAAGAGGATTATCCGAGACTGCATCCTGTTTTAATTAGGAGGAAAGTTTCATGCGACATTTAGCTACTATTCGTGAGATTACAACCCTCCGTCCGATTGCAGGAGCAGACCGCATCGAGGTTGCTCAGGTTGACGGATGGGAGTGCGTTGTCCAGAAGGGCGAGTTCCACACTGGGGAACACATCGTCTATATCGAAGTTGATTCCATTGTCCCAGAGAGACCGGAGTTTGAGTTTTTGCGTGACCGTAAGTTCCGTGTTCGCACCATTAAGCTTCGTGGTCAGGTCAGTCAGGGCTTGGTTCTCCCGCTGTCCATCTTGCCAAACGGCGCTCCCGCCGATTTGGGTGCCGATGTGACCGATGTTTTGGGCATCAAGAAATATGACCCTGCAGCACAGCAGGAGGCACAGCTGCTGACCAAGCAGCCCGCCAAACCCAAGAGCGCACTGGTGCGATTCCTTATGCGCTTCAAGTGGTATCGTAAGCTGTTCATGAAGTCTAAGCGCAAGGGTGGATTCCCTGATTGGATTGTCAAGACCGATGAGACTCGCATCCAGAACCTTACTGCGCTCTTCGAGGCAGAGCGCAACAAGGGAACAGAGTTTTCTGTTACGGAGAAGATGGACGGCCAGTCAGCAACTTACTATCTGCGTAAGGTTTCCAAGCGCAAGTATGAGTTCGGCGTGTGTAGCCGCAACATCTATCTCGGCACACCGGACAGCAGTTCCTACTGGACAGTCGCTAAGAAGTACAACATCGAAAATGTGCTGCGGCAGCTCATCGGTGATTATGAAACCATCGTTTTACAGGGCGAGATTTGCGGCAACCAGATTCAGGGCAATAAGTACCACATCAGCGGCTATGAATTGTTTGCGTTCAACCTGATTTTTCCTGACCGCAAATGCACGACTGCGGAAATCAAGGAACTGCTGGCGCCCTACGGCATTCGCTCTGTCCCCATCGTTGAAGAGGGCAAAACGCTGCCGGATACCATTGCAGAACTGGTGGAGTATTCCAAAGGATACTCTGTGGTTCGTAACGGTCAGAAGCGTGAGGGCGTTGTCATGAGAAATGTCAAAAGCAACATCAGCTTCAAGGTCATTAACCCGGACTTCCTGCTGGCAGAAAAGGATTGACCCGTACATCTGCGAAAGGAGATGTGAATCATGAGCGGAGTATCCATTGACTTGACCGGCGAGACTTTTGGCAATCTGAAAGTTATTCGCCGTGTCGAAAATAACCATAATCGTCAGCCACGGTGGCTTTGTGAATGCAAGTGCGGCAATACATATATCGCCGAGGGGCGTTACCTCAAGTCCGGCAGGACAAAATCCTGCGGCTGTATTCCTCGTGGCGCAAAGAGCGCAACAGCCATGACCAGCCGCGAAGAATGGGACTCGTCCGAAAGCAGGATGCGCTTGCAGCACGATGGAACAGACCCTTATCAGAGCTTGGCAAATGCCATCATCTGTGTTGCCGCCGATGATTATCGTACTGCGCTGAAGGACGATAACGAGCCGCTGCAGAAAGAGCTGGAGAAGTTTTTCCACTCGGCGTGGTACAAGTTTCTGACGAATGCAGACCCAGACAGATTGCTGGCGCTTCTGCGCCGAGAGCATCGTGGAACTTTGAGCGCAGCCTATATCTGATTCCCAAGAGCCGACTTGTTCGGCTCTTTTCCTTTGGCATAATTTGAGGATTCTGCCCGAAGAAAAGATTCGATGACATAAGGGGGCGGTTCACTTTTGAAAGTTAGTATCAGCCGAGGAAACGAAAAGCTCGGCAGTATCCAAAGCGTGTCACTTCCGTCCGGTTTGACCTGCCGGGAGTGTGATTGCAGCAGGAAGTGTTACGCAAGACGCATAGAGCGCCGTCGTCCCAGTGTGGCGGCAGCTTATCGGAACAATCTGCAAATCTTAGAAACAGAACCGGAAGTGTATTGGCGGGAGGTTGAGGCGACAATCATGTTGTCTCGATTCTTCCGCTTTCATGTTTCTGGCGATATTCCAAATACCACCTACTTCCACATCATGATGGAGATTGCTAAGCGTAATTCTCATTGTGAGATTCTATGCTTCACAAAGAAGTATGAAACCGTCAACGGAGTTCTGGCTTCCGGTATCCCGTTACCGGCAAACTTACATATGATTTTCAGCGCATGGAGAGGACTCCGAATGGACAACCCTTTCCAACTGCCGGAGGCTCATGTTCGCTATAAGGATGGAACAACCACAGCAAGGCCAGACGCAAAAGAATGCGGCGGCAACTGCACGGAATGTGCCTGCACATCCGGTGGCTGCTGGTCTTTGCACACAGGAGAACAGGTGGTATTTAACGAGCACTGACAGGAGGGATTGAATGAAGCGGATAATTCCGCCGATTTTTATGTTGCTGTTGGTTGTAGTAATTACACTTGCTACACCGATTGATGCACAGGTAAAGGTAGAGGAACGGCAGCCGGTTGAACCGATGACTACAACGACCGTGCTGTCCACGGAGAGCCTCCCAGAGATGAACCTTGAGACTGAGCCGGAGGCCGTCGAGGTTGATGACGGCTCGCTGACCTCCCCATCAGGATTAGCGGCAGAAGATTTACACCTTCGTCATAACCTGGTTGGATTGGAGCAAGCCTTCATTGATGCCGAGGCTAAGCACGGGGTTCGTGCGGATTTCCTCGCTGCTGTTGCGGCGCTGGAAAGTGGATGGGGACGCTATCAATTCCGACCCAATAACATCATGGGTTTCGGACAGATGGAATTCTCAAGTATGGAAGAGTGCATCGACACAGTCGCAGCATATCTCGCCAAACATTATCTCAGCCCGGACGGCAAGTATTATAACGGCGAAACCGTTGAGGGCGTTTGTGTCCGGTATAACGGAAGCCCTGAATGGGCTGAATCAGTTCAGCAAATTATGGAGGAGGTGCGGTCGTGACAAAATTCGGTTTGAACGGTTTTCTTGAGCGGACAAAGGGTGCTTCTCTGCACTACAAGCTGAAAGAGTTTTGGTGGCAGCTGCGGTATGCATGGCAGCGTGCATGGCGTGGCTATGATTTCACCGATGTCTTTGAGCTTGGGTACAACTTCACCGCTAAGATGCCTGTTCTTCTTACAGAGTTTCTGAAAAACAATGTCGGTCTGTTCTATGATACCGAAGCAGATAAGCAGCTCGATGAGGAAGAAACAAATGCGGTCATCAAGGAAATGATTTTCTACTTTGAGAACTGCGATGAAGACCATGTATATCAGCGGCTTCACCAGAAACGCTACTATGAAGATGGCGAGTACGACCCGGAAAAGTGGGAGTCAGTTCGTGTAGAGCTGGAGCGGTGTCGAACCGAGGCACTGCGCCTGTTTTCCAAGTGGTGCTTCCATCTCTGGTATTAACCACTGTGCCCGATTGAGATAACATATCACGGCTGTAAGTGGCGGTCGGAATCCAAAGTGGCACACATATTGTGACCGGGCGTAAAAGAAATAGCGGTTAGGTGGCGTTGCACCACCGAAGGCGTTGCGGAAGCTGCGCACAAGCCATAGCCGCACATAATACTTTGGTAAACTGAGACGGGAAACACTAATCCCCCTGCTCCCCGATAGAAAGGCTGAAAGGACTACCGCATGGCACAAGAGGTCATGCTGTGGTGGGAATATGGCACAGCGTAAAGGCGTGTGGTGAGGCCGGGAGTGGAGTCACTTTTGCAACAATAAAGAAAATTGAAGTGGAGGTATCCAAAAATGAGCATGAGCTACTGGATTTGCGAGGGCGTCGGGATTCGTGTTAATCAGCTGCGCCCTTTTCTGAACACACAGAAATGTATCCAGCTTTTGAAGGAGCAGCTGCCCGGCGAAGAAATCTCAGAGGATGGGTTTGACATTGACGACTACCTTTACGGAGAACCTTTTGAGAATCTTGCGGATGTCTTCACCTTTTGTGACGATACGGATTCCCTGACATACGGCGATAATGGCGACGGTGAATATTACTTCTATTACCCGCCCTCTTATCCGTGGGAACGGACAGAAAACGAGCCAGCAAGTATCGCGGAAGTCCATGAGCGCGTTATCAAGGCCGTCCTCCGTCTCTGCGATATGACACGAGAGCAGGTCGAGGACTTGATTGACAATGATATCTATGACTACGGTTGCGGTTAATAAGGAGAGCACCTTCATGAATGTAAACATCATTGGGAATAAGGTCTTTGTGAACGGGTCTGCCCTGCCTCCGGTTCCCGGCGCAAAGTCAAGCGTAAACCTTTCACAGGTCGGTAATAAGTTGTATGTCAACGGATATGAGTACCGCAATGGACGCTGGAAGCGAACACTGCGTGCAATTCTCCATACCCTGTTTTGAGGTATTCCAGAATGCGTAAATGTACCATGTGTCAAAACCATGACTCCTGCTCTGAACAAAGAATGCGAGAGTGCCGTGCCCGTGATTATCTCTTTTTCCGCCCCGCTTTTGTTGGCAGATGTGATAATTGCGGCGCCCCATTGTATGCAGATAGCGTTCGCTATGAAGCAACGATTGGCAGACAGACGCTGGAGTTATGTGAAAGTTGCTGTAAGAAAGTGTAGGTCGCTATGAACACAATGCTTTTTCCAGAGGATGTCGCCAATGTAATTCAATCTTTTTATCTCTGCAACAAGGGCGACGAGGCAACCTCCGACTTGCTCTTGGCCGTCGGCGCCGAGCTTCTTGATATCTCCCCTGATAAAGTACTGGAGATGATTACGGAGGGCTTCTGATGGGCAAGCCCAAACGCAGAAAACCACCAGAGATGCCATACTGGTGGTGGCTTGGTCAAGATGGCTGCTGGTTCTGCAAGACACGCAGTGCCTGTTCCAATTGTAGTGTTATCAAGAAAGACCGGAAAGTGTCATTTGGTAAGAAAGTGAAGGGCAGGCATTCGGCGAATCATAAGTTAGATTATGGCCTCCGAGCCAACAAAGGCGGTGTTGAGTAATGGTTCTTTGCGAAAAAGATTGCATACCGTGTTGTGATTTCTGCATATACGCAAGACATGATAAGTTCACAATTGACGGTAAAGAGCATACAGGCGGCCCGATTGAGTGCATTCTCCACAAAGACGAGGAACATCAGGAAATTGCAATAAGCTGCGGCTATTGCGATGACTATCACTGCTTTATGGCAGACGAGAAAGGTTAATCTTATGAGATGCCCATACTGCGAGTCTGGGACAAATGATTTTGTTCCAATGAACCAAGCTGTTGAATACAGCGGAATTGAGATGGCTATAAACAGGCAGGGAATGTTGAGGGTGAGGGTGCTTGACGACGATGGCAGTTTCACGACGCAAGATATCATTGAAATACGCAACTGCCCACTGTGCGGGAAACGATTTATGAAAGGTCGATGTGTATGAGCGGCATCGTCCATTGCCCGAGATGTGGGCACCATATAAATATTCCTTCCAATGGAACCGCTGGGTATTGCCCGATATGTGATAAGGAGGTTCCTGACATGGAGAAAAGAACGATTTGGGTAAAGCCATCCTGCTTTGCTCCAGAGTTTGAGATGATTATTCCCATCCCGACAGACCGGGATGATGAGGAATACATCGACGAACTGTTGGACGGAATTCTGAGTACCGAGTTCCGATACAATGTCGAGTGGGATTTTGTTGATGGGTTAAGCTGATGAAAAAAGGGGCGAAATTCATGAAGCACAGAGCAACAATCGATTTGGAATTTACAAACGGCGACCTCTTTGAGCAGGAGGTCATCAAAGCCATGCGTGCTTACGCAAAGACAATCGCACGGGAAGCATTCCAGAACGAAGTGTTTAATTTCCTCGTGAATTGCACTCATTACGACTGCACCCTTTAGGTACTTCTCGACTTCGGCCTGGGCAAACTGCTTTGTTTTATCTTTACACTCAACTACCGCTGCCTGCACGGTTCCCTGAATCAAATCCAGCATATCCTTGTGCGACATCTGTTCTTTGATGTAAGACTGGACTTCCGCCTTCACCAGCTTCCTTGCAGGACTTGATGCGTGAGCTGACAGAGTTTCAGTATGATGACCCCGAAGACAGCGACCGCATCTCCACCCCCATCCAAGAGCTATTCGGCGAATGGGAATTTGACCGTGGTTTTGGTTCGGAAATCTGGGCGTGCGAGGGAGAGTGGCGAGAAGTGGAATGCCCGCAGAGAAAGTCGGTCAACATTCAGTGGGATATCGACCCGGAGGATGATGACGGCGTTGAGCTACCTAATGAAATCACTATTCCTAATGACATCGAAGATGAGGAGGCCATCTCCGACTATATCTCTGATGTAACCGGATTTTGCCACAAGGGATTTGAGTTGGAGGAATAGTTGTGAGAACTTGGATAGACGAAACAACTGGCTGCAAGATGTGCGAACCTGACTGCGCTGATGAATGGCTTTTTGATATCTGGGCTATCGGCTGCGATTACGACGGTGAAAGCACGGTAGACGGATTGAAAAAGCTGGTGGACAGCCTCGTTGAAATGAGCCAGAAAGCAAGGGACTGTCTACATGATGGTAAACTATTCCCCGCAGATAAAGAATAACAACCAACCGCTTTGTAGATTTGCTGTTATACATATTAACTTTCAGCAGCTTTTCGCCAAAGGCAAAAGTAAGAGTTCGCCACTTATGTTCGCAATCCGACAGCCCGCTTCGCGGGCAGTCAACTTTTTCTTGCTCGCATTGCAAGCAACGCTCGCAAGTGTCGGATTGGCGAACAATGTTGATGCATATCGGTTTTGGGGCTTTAGACAAACGACCGATACGGAAAGCGGTATAGAAACGGAGGTAATTTCAAATGCCTGATTACAAAAAATTCTTTGAGTATTGGCACGACCTGTACGGAACGGGACTGAAAATTGCAGGATGGCACCTCAACGGGGAGCTGGAAGACTTTGACAACTTCTTTGACTCCGCTGTTGCGAGTATGGATGGCGTCTCCATCATGAGAACTTTTCAAGGGAAAACATACACGGAACTGTGGGAAGAGTTCGGCGATGTGCCGATGAATCCAGAAACCGAGTGCATCGAAGTTGCTTGGTGCGGTTTTCCCAAAGGCACACACCGTGAGGATATTTGGCATTGGTTCGAGGAGACCTTTGGTGTGGCCGTTCATGACCTGATGTATTCATGACAGTCGAGCTTCTCAATACATACGGCATCCTGCATATAGGTGTTGCTGAGTTCCTCTTTGACCTGGATGACCTCCCTATTATCAAAGGCCGAGACAGTTGGTACTGCGATAAAGACGGCTATCTTGTCAGCAGCTATTTTTACTGCGGTGTCCGGCGGTTTGTCCGCTTTCACCGGTTGGTGATGCACGCAAAGCCAGGGCAGTTTGTTGACCACATCAACAAAAACAAGGCCGATAACCGAAAAGAGAATTTGCGCTGCTGTCAGCGTTCGGAGAACGACAGAAATCGCAGCCTTTATATCACCAACACATCTGGCGTTTCCGGCGTCTTCTTTGATAAGCAAAGAGAAAAGTGGGTCGCCAGTATTACCTACAACAGTAAAAAGATTTACCTCGGCAGATACGATGCAAAAGAAGATGCCGTTATGGCACGGCTCACAAAAGAGATTGAACTTTATCGGGAGTTTGCTCCTCAGAGAGCGCTTTTGGAAACGCTTAATCTTTGTTCCAGCGGAACTCTGGCATAAAACGATAAGGGTCAAGCTTCAAAACGGCGCACACAGATAATCCAATTCTCATGCTGGCGCCGCTTATGTTGCGCTCTCCATTTTCCAGTCTCTGATATTGGCGAGCTTGAATATGTGCGGCGTCTGCTACCTGCTGCTGGGTCATTCCGAGTTCCTCCCGCCGATTCTTCAAAATATCTTTTTCGGTTTCAAGGAAGAACCACTGCTCCCCATTGTTCAACAAGTCTTCACTGGGAGTTTTATAGGTGTCTTGAAAGTTCATATCAAAATCCATCATAATCATATCTCCTTTCAGCACGACCAATCGGTCGTGCTTTTCTTATATCTTACGACCAAATGGTCGTGATGTCAAGCAATTTTCAAACTACATTTACAGGAGGGTGCGCTTATGGGCAATCAACGAGATTCACTGGGCGACAGAATGAAGCGGTATGAGTATGTTTCACGCAACTACCTGACCCGTCGTGTTCCTGTCATCATCCGTATTGACGGTAAGGCTTTTCACACCTTTACAAAGGGAATGAAGAAGCCATTTGACCGCATTCTTATGTCTGCCATGCAGGATACCATGCGTTTCCTGTGTGCCAACATTCAGGGCTGCGTCTTCGGATACACGCAGTCTGATGAAATCACATTGGTTTTGACCGACTATGCCTCCATCCGCACAGACGCATGGTTTGGCTATAATGTCCAGAAGATGTGCAGTATTGCCGCGTCAATGGCGACGCTGGCGTTCAATAAGGCGTTTGCCGAGCAGACGGAAAAAGAAGACAGCGGCCTTGACCTTTCCGTTTATCGCCGCAAGTTCCAAACTGCCATGTTCGATGCCAGAGCTTTCACCGTTCCTCTGGACGAGGTCTGCAACTGCCTGATTTGGCGTCAGCAGGATGCCACCCGGAACAGTATTGAAGCTGTTGGGCAGGCAAACTTCAGTCACCGAGAACTGCAAGGAAAAAGCTGCGATAAAATCCAGGATATGCTATGGAAGGAACGGGGTATTAACTGGAATGATTTCCCCGTAGATTGCAAGCGTGGTTCCTGTTGCATTAAAACAAGGGTGACAGAAACTGTCTCTGTGCTAAACGGAGACGCAACTGTGGAGGTTTCCAGAAGTCGTTGGGTCATTGACCGTGAGCCGCCTGTCTTCACACAAAACAGAGAGTATGTGGAGCGATGGTTATGACAATAGAGGAGAAAGTTCAGCAGCAGGAAATCATGCTTCACGAACTGCTGGAGAAAAACAGGGAGTCCAAACGGGAGCTTGCGGCGTACCACAACATCATGCAGGGAATGGTGGGGAGTACTAATGAGCGCATTGACTGTTTGGAAATCATTGTAGAAACCGCCATTACAAAAGCGGTTCACGAATTGATTGAGCGCCTGCGTTACGATGATATTCAGGCAATCGACGAGGAGGAGTTTGCCGCTGCCGTCAGAAAATTGATTTTTGATGCAGACCCCGGCGTTCAGCTCCCATTCTGAGGAGGGTTTTATGAAGTGCTATAAAAGCGGCGGCTGTGGCGTATATGAAAACCGTTCATGCTATGAATGCCCAGCCAGCAAACCGGAATATCTGAAACGCTACGAGTTTCCTGACAGGGGTCTTGTAGAAAAACTCCGACTGTACGGCAGCACCAAACCCAGCGGACAAATGGGCAATGACTGTCGTGTCCCCAAAAATGTGCTGCTCCAAGCAGCAGACAGAATCGAGGTGTTAAGCGGTGTCAGAGCAGCAAGCAGCTAACAGAAAATTATATATCTCTGATTGGCATTACGGTCACAAGAACGCTCTGGCATTCGATAACCGTCCTTTCAAGACGATTGAGGAGATGAATGCTGCGCTCATTGAGCGATGGAACGCCGCCGTTCATCCGGGTGATACTGTCTATGTTCTTGGCGATATGTTCTGGTGCAATATGCAGGAAGCAATTTCTGTCCTCAACCAGCTGAACGGACAGGTGTTTCTGATTAAGGGCAACCATGACCGTTGCAGCGATGGGCGGTTTCTCAAGAAGTTCGTCAAGGTCACAGAGTATCTGGAGGTCGAGGACTCCGACCGTAAGGTCGTCCTCTGCCATTACCCAATCCCGTGTTTTAAGAACCACTATTACGGCTGGTATCACCTGTATGGTCATGTTCATAACTCCTTTGAGTGGAACATGATGGAGCATGACCGCTTCTTGATGCAGGAGTTATACGGACATCCATGCCTTATGTACAATGTCGGCTCGATGATGCCGTGGATGGATTATACCCCGAGAACTCTGGATGAAATTCTGCGGCTTGAAGCTGTTTACAAAAATGAAGCGGCGGAACCGACTGCCGCACAGTAGTTTTGCAGATGCTTGATGGGCTGTATCAATGCAACACATAAAAGAAAGGAGCGTGGCGCACATGATTTATCTGGATAATGCGGCCACCACACAGATGGACAAGCGTGTACTGGATGCTATGATGCCGTACCTGACTACCCAGTACGGTAATGCCGGTACACTCTACAAGTTTGGACGCAGTGCAGGTGAAGCTGTGAAGCAGGCACGGACTCAGGTAGCTGAGTTTGTCAACGCAAAGCCGGAACAGATTCTGTTTACCTCCGGCGGCAGCGAAGCAAACAGCCTTGTGTTTCAGGGCTTAAAGGAATATCTTAAAAGTATCGGGAAGACACACATTCTGGTTTCTGCCATTGAACACGACTCCGTTCTGAAAGCGGCTCATTCGCTTATAAAAGACGAGTTTTATATTGAATATCTGCCTGCACATAGCGACGGAAAAGTATTTGCGCAGAGCGTAGAGGATGCCATTACCCCAAAAACGGGGCTTGTGTCTGTTATGTATGTCAATAATGAAACCGGCGCCGTTAATCCGATTGAAGAAATCGGCACGATTTGCATGAAGCGTGGTATCCTGTTCCACACAGATTGTGTTCAGGCTGCTGGCTGTCATCCAATTGATGTGGAGAAAATCGGGTGCGACTTTCTTTCCCTTTCTTCCCATAAAATCCACGGGCCGAAAGGCGTCGGCGCACTGTTTGCCAAAGATAAAAGCGTGCTGACTCCCATCATCTTCGGAGGTGCGGAGCAGGAGTTTGGGCTTCGTGCCGGAACAGAAAATGTTGCCGGTATTGTGGGCTTTGGTGCAGCCTGTGAAATCTCTTCCAAGAGTCTTCATGAGGATTGTATTTGGGTTTCTACGCTTAAACAGCGTTTTTACATGGCGCTGACAGACGCTTTGAAAAAGAATGGACACGCTGATATTGTCCATACCAACGGCCCGTCTGTTCTCAATCCGGGGAAAGCACTGAACCTGTGTCTTTCCGGCATTGATGGGCAGACCTTGCTTCTGATGCTTGATGGGAAAAACATCTGCATCTCTGCCGGTTCCGCTTGCCGCAGTCATGAGGCTGAGCCAAGCCATGTACTGACAGCGATGGGGTTGACTACGGATGAAGCAAGAAGCTCTATCCGAATTTCATTCTCCAGAATGAATACGGCAGACGAAGCAGTAGATGCAGCGAATATTATTGCGGCCTGTATTGAGATACTCACCAATGAGGTGGCAAGATGAAGAAACTGTTTGTATCAGACTATGTTGGCTTCGATGAGTCGGCAACAAAAGCTACGCTGTATTCCTTTGATTCGGAAGAAGAGTGCAGAGAGTTTCTTGAACTGTCACATGACGAGCGCTGCCAGGTCTTCAATGTTTTTGACGAGAGCGATAACTATGGGGTTCTCCCAGGAGCGGCTTACCACACATACGAGTTTGTTGTTGTCGGCGGGATTCTTACTATGTATGATACTCTTGCCCTGAATGTTTAACGAGGAGGAATAGCCATGACCACAGAACAAATCAGAGAAATGCTGCAAAGCCCTGCGTATGAATTTCTCAGAAGTAATGAGCACCTGAAAGACAAAATCATTTTCCTCACGCTGGGCGGCAGCTATTCCTACGGCACAAATGTCGAAACCTCTGATGTGGATATCCGTGGTTGTGCCTTGAACAGCCGTTCCGATTTGTTGGGGTTATCCAATTTTGAACAGGTCGTTCATACAGGAACGGATACCACGGTCTACTCATTCAATAAGCTTGTAAGTTTGCTTTTGAACTGCAATCCCAATACGATTGAGATGCTGGGCTGCCGCCCGGAGCAGTACATGGTTTGCACTGACATTGGGCGAGAGATGATTGAGAACAGAAAGCTGTTTCTCTCTAAGCGAGCGGTAAACTCTTTCGGTGGATACGCCAACCAGCAGCTGCGGCGGCTGGAAAATGCTCTTGCCAGAGATAAACTTCCGCAAGCACGGAAGGAAGAACATATCCTGAACTCCATGAAGAGTGCTGTCAAGGCGTTTGAGGGCAGGTATCGGGTCTTTGAGAATGGCGGCATCACTCTTTACACGGCTGAGAGTTCACGCGAGGATTTGGACAGAGAGATTTTTGCCGATATCCATCTTACAAAGTATCCGGTTCGTGAGTTCAACAGTATTCTGAACGACTTGACCAATGTGGTTGGCACTTACGAAAAGCTGAGCCACAGAAACCATAAGAAAGATGATAACCATCTCAATAAGCACGCCATGCATCTCGTTCGCTTGTATCTGATGTGTTTGGATATCTTGGAGAAAGGTGACATCATCACCTATCGAGGCCGTGATTTACCGCTTCTCATGAGCATTCGCAGAGGCGACTATCAGCTGGAGGATGGTTCCTATCGTTCAGAGTTTTTCGAGATGGTTTCGGATTTTGAAAAGCGTCTCGATTATGCAAAGCGGAACACAAGTCTGCCGGAACATCCTGATATGAAGCGTGTCGAGGAGTTCGTGGTCAGCGTGAACAGGAGGGCTCTTGATGCATAAGATTTCTATTCCGAGTGGCGCAAAGGCGATTGTTCTTGGTCTTCGCTATGAAAACCATGAGGCATATATTGTTGGAGGCTGCGTTCGAGACAGCCTGCTCGGCAAAGAGCCGAAGGACTGGGACATCTGCACCTCCGCTACGCCGCAGGAGGTTAAGGAACACCTCAACCGCTGCAGCGTTCGGACGATTGATACAGGGTTAAAGCATGGTACAGTCACAGCGGATATGGAACGAGCGGGTAAATACGAAATTACGACATTCCGCATTGACGGGGATTACTCGGATAATCGCCGTCCTGATTCTGTTACATTCACAGAGAGCATTTATCAGGATTTGTCCCGCAGAGACTTTACCATCAATGCAATGGCGTATAACAGTGCCGGTCTTATTGACCCCTTTCACGGCGTAGACGATTTGAAGAATGGCATTATCCGCTGCGTTGGAAATCCGAATGCCCGATTCAGTGAAGACGCACTTCGCATTCTGCGTGCTTTGCGGTTTGCTTCTGTTTATGGGTTCTCGATTGAGAAGAACACGGCTCAGGCTATTCACGATAATGCATGGCGGCTTACGAACATTGCTGCGGAAAGAATTCACAGTGAGCTTTGTAAGCTGCTTCTCGGAAACGGCGTCCTCCCCGTCCTACTGGATTATCCCGATGTGATTGCGACTATCATTCCAGAGATGAAACCGTGTATCGGTTTTGACCAGAACAACAAATACCACCAGTACACCATTTATGACCACATCGCTCATGCAGTTTCCAACTATACAGGCAAGGACATCGCTGTTAAGGTAGCGCTGCTGCTGCATGACATCGGAAAGCCTTGCTGTTATACCGAGGATGAGAACGGCGGCCATTTTCACGGACACGGAAACTATAGTTATGATATTTCCAAAGTCGTTCTGGAACGGCTGCGCTTTGACACCGCAACAAAGCAGGAAGTGCTTGACCTTGTTTTGTACCATGATACTGTCATTG
>OQVR01000704.1_pt1 | contig 14986 bp, 6 predicted proteins | sample 1691521 | NCBI WGS metagenome assembly OQVR01 (sample SAMN03418256, study PRJEB22391) | human gut metagenome | biome: human-gut; feature: organic feature; material: feces | host: Homo sapiens | place: Tanzania | collected 2013-01
ATCTCTCTCTGTCTCGCTCAAGGTTATGCCTTCTTTCTTTTCCCACTTGTGGCGCAATGTGGAATATTCAAAATAGCTACGCTCACCATTCTTCTGCATGATGATATGTCCCGGTTCATCGGTTGCTGCCAATGATACGGTGCAGAGGGCAAGCCAGATTCTTCCATCATCAGAAAGAAGTATCGGAGTGAGGTGATGATGAATCAATCGGCTATGCCTGCCATTGGTAAGATGAAAGTCGTACGAGATGGTATAGTCCAGACGGTCGCCCACAGGCAATTCATTGAAAAGATCAAAACCTTTCTTGTTCACTTCGAGCAGCATCTGTAGGTCGGCATCCGGCACATGGTCTATATACATCTGATAGCCTGCGTCCATCAACTGCTCCGGTTCCAATCCGCAGAGATAAGCGAGGTTATCTGATGCATAGATGAAGTCCTGATGAAAATAGTCGATGATATAGACGCACTGGTAGGTGCTGCGGGCAAAAGCTTTTGCCGCATTCACCAATAATTCAATCTTCTCGTAATCTTCTCTGTTGATATGATTCACCTCGTTGGAATGGAGGAAGAAATCGTCTTTTTCTTTATTCATAAGCTATTCTGAATATTACTCTTTCTATCTGTTCTCCGATTCATTAAGCCATCGGATCTCTTTTTAAATACGCTATTCGGCTACAAAAGTACATTATTTTATTTGATTACAACTCTATCGTATTGTTTATTTACAGATAATTAACCGTAAAAGACGAAGACTTACACGAAGACGCTGATGATTCTCGTTAACCGCTGGATATGCGTAGTACAACCCATACACATTCAGCATTTCCTTGTTCTTTACTTCTTTGCTTTCACAGTTTTTTTAAACAGCTGTCTATCAACAAGTTTAGGGTGAAGGCAGTTTGTAAGCAGAGAATATGATAGTACTAATAGGAGTAGCTGACATTTCCAACAAGAAGTATTGATATCCCTATCAGGAGAAACAGATACTATCTAGCATCGGCTGACCCGGGTCATCCATATAGATGACACGAGTCAGCTATATGGATGACTCTAGTCAGCTATAAGAACGACTCAAACCAATCGATAAAAGATAGCATCTTTCCGCCTATCAGCATCTATCGCCTCCCCCCACTCCTCATAACCGTTATTCCCTCTTCACGCATCACCCACATTCTCCCTTCATAATTCTCCTTTCATACTCAACTAGCTATGATACAGATAGTTAATATGAAGTGTGAAAGCATTTTGAAATAGAAATTAAAAATGAGCAGTAAGAGATAAATGGCCTCCCAGATGTATTCTTTGTTAAAATTATCAGGAAATCCATCCGCATCTCATTTTTTTTTATTACCTTTGTACCGAATATCTTCATACAATCATGTAGAAGAAGATTACGATAAAAAGTAAGTCTTTACATGCATTGTATGAAAGAACAGATGTCGAACAATTTAAAATAAAAAAGAAGAAACAGAAACAAAATTATAACATCATAATAAGAGTAATAAACTAAGCGTTTACTTGATTATTCGGAGCATCCTCAAAATTGCCAGTTTTAAAGATGCATATACGAATGAATAAGTTCAATAAACGCCTGCGCTATAGCGTGGGTGGAACTTATCGTATATGCGGGTGTCTGGCAATACCTGAGGATGGATGAGGGAAGCCTACGCTTCTTTTGTATCCATCCCCAAGTATTGGAAGACACCCGTTTCCCCAGATAAGATAGTTTCGCTCTATGACTATAGCATGGCTGTCAAGTTATGCTATACCATTGTATATATAGCATTCTATATGACAGAAGAAAATGTGACCTACAACCTCACGTTTACTGCGGGTTCTGCCATGCTGAATGAGATGCATGCCGTGGCTGAAGCCCTGAGAGATTGCGATGGGGACTGGAAAAGAACAAAAGAATTGACTTTCAGAGAAAATTTGATGGAGAAGAACCGTCTCTCCACCAACCAACGTGTATTCTCCTTGATGAAGCAGCGCATCGACGCGCTCAACGAGGAGGAGCGCACCCTGCTTGTTGATGGCAACATGGCTACGAGAAGACAAATCGTGCTGCTTGCCATCTGCAAAGCCCACCCTTTTATCTTTGATTTCATCCGTGAGAACGTGCGAGAGGCTTTCTACTCCTTGCACGACAGAGTTTCGTATGCCAACTTCAACGAGTTCTTCAACGAGAAGAAGTATATCCATCCCGAACTCGAATCCATCACCGAACTGACCATTGCCAAGATCCGACAGGTAGTGTTCCGCATCATGGAACAGACAGAACTCATCGAATCTACGGAAACGGGAATTCTCCGACGACCTTATCTCACGGAGCAGATGGAACAGGTTATCGTAAAAGACCATCCTCGCTGGCTCACCATCTTCCTCTATTCCAACAATGAAATCAATCATCTCATCTCCATCCATTCATAACATTTCCAACGCATTATGACTCAACTCTCAACATCCCACAACATGGATACACTCTTTGAGCATATCTACAACAAACTCATCAGTCCCAACTTTGGAGAAAACCTGGGTGGCGAACTGCCACTCTATATACAGCCATTCCCTACCCGGCAGCAGTCAGCCATTCCACAACAAGTGGAACGCCTGATGAAACGTCTGGAAAAGAAAGGCATCTCCTCCCTCAACATCAACCTCTACGACCTCTGCACCCAGATTCTGCAAGAGGAAGGAATCCTTGATGCCATCCTGGAAGGAGAAAGAGACATTGATAAAGACACCATGGTTTCTACTCTCGACAGTGTGCTCGATATCAAGACCGTCATCATCCCCCGCATCCAAAGTCTCATCGCAGAACAGGAACCCAAGTTTGTCTTCATCCATGCCATCGGAAGAGTCTATCCCTTCCTCCGCTCGCATGGCATCCTCAACAACATCGATGAACTGACAGCAGGAAGCAATCTCATTTTCTTCTTTCCTGGAGAATATAACAATCTTCAACTCAAGCTCTTCGGCAGAATCTCTGACGAGAACTACTATCGTGGACAGAACTTGAGTGACATCATATCATAACCAGCATAACAATGAAACAGCAAGACATTTACAAGAAAGATATCAACCGCCCCATCAATGGCGTTATCAAGGCAGACAGTATCCAAGAACTGAAAGTAGAAATCACGGAATTTGTCATCACTGCCGAACAGCAGCAGGACCAGAAGTTGCCTAAATTCTTCCATACCCTCGTGCCACCCGAGAAGCCCAAATGTACCTGGATTTCGGGCGACTTCGGTAGCGGTAAGTCTCATCTTCTGAAAATACTCTCTTACGTTCTTGAAAACAAATATGAGATAGACGGTAAACCATGCGCTGAAATCTTTGCCAGCAAGGCAGAAGACTTCGAACTTCGTGGCGACATCCAGAAAGCATGCCGCATTCCTACCGAGAGCGTACTCTTCAATATTCAGGAAAAACTGGATGCCACCACCAAGAGTACCATCGACCCGGTGCTCAACATCTTCGTCAAGGAATTCAACCGCAAGATGGGATACGATGACAAGAAGCCTGAGATTGCTGAGATAGAAAGATATTTCGACAACAAGGGAAAATATGAGTTCTTTAAGGAAGAATACCAGAAGAGATTTGGCGAAACCTGGGAGAACGGCAGAAAAAGCATCCTTCTCAAACTTCAGCGTGTGGCAGAAATCATGGCTGAAATTGATGGCATTCCACAAGCAACAGCCTTCGATAACATCAAGGCACAGATTGCCAACTACAAGATTGATACCGACGGATTCGTTGCCCTGGTTAAAGAACACCTCGACAAGCAACAGCCAGGCAGCCGATTCATCTTCTTCGTTGATGAGGTGGGACAGTTTATCGGAAAAGACGTGCACCGAATGCTCAGTCTTCAAACCATCGCCGAAGGCTTGTCAGATAAGACCAACGGACAGAGTATCGTAATCGTGACCTCGCAGATGGACATTGATGCCACACTCGGCAATCTCGACAAACAGCAGGAATACGATTTTTCCAGAATCCAAGGTCGCTTCGAAACTCGTATCAGTCTGACCAGCGCCAATGCCGACGAGGTGATTCAGCGACGCCTGTTGGAGAAGGAAGAGGAGCCTCAGCAGATGCTTTGCGAAGTATATCAGAAGGAGAACCATATCATCAAGTCACTCTTCAACTTCGGCGACAATAGCCAGTTTAAGAGCAACTACAAGAATGACCAGCAGTTTGCCATCGACTTCCCGTTCATCGACTACCAGTTTAACCTGGTACAGAGCTGCATCATCGAACTCTCGAAGAACAATGCCTTCAGCGGAAAACAGCAGAGTGTGGGCGAACGAAGTCTGCTCACCATCACCCAGGAAGTGGCAAAGATATATGCCCATCAGGACCTCGACCACATCGTACAGTTCTGCGATATGTACGAGGGATTGCGTGGCATTCTGCAGACCAAGATTCAAAGCGATATCCAGCAGGCAGAACGCACGCTGGACAACGAGCTTGCCATCAAGGTATTGAAGACACTCTTCCTCATCAAATACGTCAAGGGATTCCCATCTACGGCAGATAACATCACCAAACTGATGCTCCCTACCCTGGATGCCGACTTCCAGGCTTTACGCAACGACATCCACGAAGCCCTGAACAAGCTGGTTCATCTGAGCTATATCGAAAAAGGTGCCAACGACGAATACCATTATCAGACCAATGAGGAGAAGGATATCGAGAATGAAATCAAGAGCGAAGACCTTACACCGGATGCCATCAACGAGGAACTGAAGAAGATTTTCCGTGATGAGATTTACTATGATAATAAGGTGAAGCTGTCGCCCAACAAGATATTCTCTTTCGGAAGAATGGTGGATGGGAAGCAAGACGGACGAGACGCAGATATCTTTATCCATTTCATGACACCGATTTACGAAGGAGCCACCGATGACACAAGTATGCTGATGTATTCTTCGAGACACCAGAACCAACTGTGCGTGGTATTGGGAGAGGATAAATACATGACCGACGACATCGTGATGTTCAAGAAGGCTGACAAATGCCTGAACCGCTTGATGGCCAATGGCTCTGATGACTATCGCCAGCAAATCGTAACCGACAAGCGCCTCGTCAACCGAAAGCGCCGTGAGAATATCGTTGCCCGACTCATTGAACTTACCAAAAAGGCACGTCTCTATCTAGGCGGTTATGAGTTGACGGATATTCGCAGCACCGACATCAAGATCCGACTCGCCGAAGGAATGACTCGCCTGGTGAACCTGGAATACAAGAACCTTGCCTTGCTGAAGATAGAGTACGACGACACGATGCTGAAGCGAATCATCACCAGCACCGCTGAAGAGCGATTGGGCTATGAACTGGATGAATGCTGCCAGGAAGTGATGAACAAACTGAATCTCGACAAGAGCCGTGCTGTCCGCACCAAGGTAAAAGATCTGGTAGATTACTTCCGTGGCAACCGCTACGGTTGGTATGAAACTGCCGTGCTCTGCATCCTTGCCAAACTCTACGTGATGGATAAGATTTCCTTCCACTGCAATGGCAATGTGGTTGCCGACCGTGATCTCCAGTTCCATCTCACCAATGGTACCCAGCAGGCACAAACCATTGTTGATATTGAGGAAACCATCAGCAACAGTCAGATAACGAAGCTGAAGAATGTATATAGAGAACTGTTTGATGACGCAACCAGCCCTGGAGTCAGCGCCAAGGAGGTACACAATGCCTTTATCCAGAAACTGAAAGAAGAGATTTCTGAACTCAGCAACATCTCACAAGAGCACCGCTATGCCTTTACGGCTCCACTGCAAGCAGCCATCGAACAGATGAAGAAGTGGGCTGCCGTGGTCTATCCGAGTCTCTACAAGAAAACAGGAGAGATTGAGGATTTCATCGATGATGTCATGGAAGAAGTGGAAGAAATCAAGGACTTCGTGAATGGCAAACAGTTTGACATCTTCAAGAACATCAGCAAGATCAAGACAGGTTATCAAGCCAATATGAGGTATGTTTCGACAGAACTCTGCCAGAAGCTCGATGCTGCTTACATAAGCAAGACTCCTTGGAAGTGTATGTCGGAAGCCAAGAAGACCATCGATGCCATCAGTCACGAGATTACCACCAAGCAGGAAGAAGCGCATCAGGAAATAGCCTCGCTTATCAGCAACAAACTTGCTGCACTCACCAACCTGCCGTCTTACGCTACGCTGAAAGACAACCAGAAGGCACAGGTGGAGCAAATGTTTGCCATACTGAGCAGCAAGGAGAAAGAGGAAAGATTTATTGGAAACCTGAAAGGTATGAAGGAGGATGTGGAGAAAGCATTCGGCAAATGCTTCGAAAGCATCAACACCTGGGTAGAAGAGGCTGCATCGGTAACTGATACTCAACCAGACGCCTCTGGAGCTACAGGTTCCGGAACAGCAGATTCCAACACGAACGGTTCACGCTCAACCCCTCCTCAACCTAAGCCAAAGATTGCAGTAAGAAAGGAAAAGGCGATGAACCTGGCATGGGACAAGCAGGTGCTTGAATCGCAGGAAGATGTAGAAGCGTATGTTGATGCCCTGCGCCAGCAGCTCCTCAGCCTCATCAAACAGAATAAGAACATCATGTTGAATTAAGAATGATATGAATACATCAGCATTAAAGACATTTGCACAGGAAACTCGCAAAAAGCTGGTATCTTCCATCAAGACAAGAATGAACTATATCTTGACGGAAGATACTGCCGAGCTTCGTGGCAAACAGAATGAAATCAATACACTCCGCAAGGAGATTGCCGATAAGGGCGAAAAGAATGTAGTGGAAGAAGTGACCTACACTTGGTTCAACCGAGTGATGGCACTTCGCTTTATGGATGCCAACGGCTATAATGTTCCGATGGTCATCACTCCTGCAGCAGGACAGATACGTCCGGAAATCCTGCAGGAGGCGATGGGCGGAAACATTGATGAGAACCTTGGCATTTCGCTGGACATTTTAGGAAAAGACGAGGAAAAGATTTACCATGATTTATTGATTGCTATCTGCAACCAATACAATAACCCCATGCCTTTCCTCTTCGAGTCTATCAGCGACTATACCGAACTGCTACTCCCTACCGACTTGCTTTCTGAGCAGAGTTTCGTGACGGATATCCGCAAGGGCATGACCGACGAGGATTGCCAAAACGTAGAGATTATGGGCTGGCTTTACCAGTTTTATATCACAGAGCGCAAGGCGGATGCCGAAGCCAAGAAGAGTCAGAAGGGTGGACTGAAGAGTGACGAGCAAGCAGCAGCCACCCAGCTTTTCACCCCCCACTGGATAGTTCGCTACATGGTAGAGAACACCTTGGGACGAATCTGGACCTCCCTGCATCCCGACACGGCATTAAAAACAGAAATGCCTTATTACATTGAGCCTGCCGACAACCAGCCCGACCCGATTCCGGAGGATATTCAGAGCGTAAAAGACATCCGCTTCATCGACCCTTGTATGGGAAGTGGTCACGTTTTGGTGTATGCTTTCGATTTGCTCTGCAAGATGTATGAAGAAGAGGGTTATCGAACCAAGGAGATTCCGGCTCTTATCCTGGAGAATAACCTTTATGGCATGGACATTGACAAGCGTTGTTATCAGCTTGCCAGCTTTGCCCTTACCATGAAGGCTAACGCATATTATAGCCGTTACCTTCGTCGTAAGCCGGTAAAGCCAAACGTTATCTTTTTGGAGAACATTGACCACGAGACGATTGCAGCAAGTGGCGATTGGGACGAGAAGAGTTTGATTTGGCAGTTCGAGAATATCGATACCATTGGATCTTTGCTGAAGGTTACACCAGAGGAATATGCAGCGATTAAGGTTAATGGTGGACTTTTTGGAGAACAGCAGAGACTGATGAAGAGCGAGGCAGAATATTTGTCTCGTGGATACCATTGTGTCGTGACTAATCCACCGTATCTAGGGAAAGGATTCTGCGATGAATTGAAAGCATACGTGCAGAAGGAATACCCGAATTCTAAAACTGATATAATGGCAATATTTATGGAAAGAGGTATGGAATTTTGTTCTTCAAAAGGAAAATTAGGTATGATAAATATGCACTCTTGGATGTTTATTACTTCCTATAAAAACCTTCGTTTAGATCTCCTCAACCATTATAATATTGATAGCATGATCCATTTAGGGTCTCGTGCTTTCGATGAAATTGGCGGAGAGATTGTACAATGTACAACCTTTATTTTTGCCAAACACGCTCCAACCTACGGCTCATACTTTAGAGTAGTTGAAGGTAAAAATAGCCAAGATAAAGAACTTTCTTTTCTAAAGCGAGAGAATGCATACTATAATGTACTTCAGAAAAAGTTATCAAATATTCCAGGAAATGTGGTTGGTTATTGGGCTAGCGACAAAATGCTCACATGCTTTAAGCATAAAGAGCCTCTTTCAGACCATTATTTATTACGCGAAGGAATTCATACTGCAGATAATGCAAGATTTTTGCGCTTATGGTTTGAAATTAATAATAACTCATTTATTACCAACGCAACTCAATATTCTGATATTGACAATAATGGCAAATGGGTTCCTTACAACAAAGGAGGAGAATTTAGAAAATGGTATGGAAATAATGACAATGTCATTAGATTCGACAAAGATTCCAGAAATGAAATGAGTAAGCTACAAGGTCATGTCAGACCTAGCCAGGATTTATACTTTAAAGAAGGTGGTACATGGACTGCCGTTGGTGTCGGAAAATTTGGTATGAGATATTATCCTAGTGGATTTCTATTTGATGCAGGTGGGCAAATTGCTGTAGGAAAAGACATAGAAAGTTGCATGGCATATATGAATTCAAAAGTTTTTATGTGCATTGCTCAAATAACTATGCCTACAATAAATTTCAAATGTGGAGTAATCAAGAATTTACCAGACTTAAGGATTCAAGATGTAAACATTCACAAACTTGTTAAAAGTAATATTTCCATCTCAAAAACAGATTGGGATAATCATGAAACAAGCTGGAATTTTAAAACAAATGGACTTCTCGAAATAAAAAAAGAATTACCTAGTAACTCCATTGAAGAGTTACAAACTATTCATAAGGAAAAATGGTTAGATAATTATAGAAAGCTAAAGCAAAATGAAGAAGCTATAAATAAGTTATTCATACTTCACTACGGCTTACAAGACGAGCTTACCCCCGATGTTCCTCTCGACGAGGTAACCATCTTGCAGCAAGGCGAGATAAGCATCGAGAAGAGCGAGAAGATTATCTGGCACGATGATGTAATCATCAAACAATTCATCAGCTATTTGGTGGGTTGCTTTATGGGACGCTATTCGGTAGATAAGCCAGGCCTTATCATTGCCAACCAGCATCAAGACCTCAGCAGCCTCGACTTGCAGGTGGACGGCATAGAGAACTCTCCACGCAGCACCCTCAGCATCGACGACGACGGCATCGTGCCAATCATCCAGGAACCAGACTTCTTCGCCGATGATATGACCGAGCGTATCCAGCTCGCCATCAAGACACTCTTCGGTGAGGAGCAGTATTACGAGAACATAAAGTATATCGAACAGACCATCGGCAAGAGCCTGAGAGACTATCTCTATAAAGACTATTATGCCGACCATCAGCAGATGTACAGCGTAAAGGGAGCCAAGCGACCTATCTACTGGCTCTTCTCATCCCGCATGGGCGACAAGCACAAGAAGGGTTACTTCAAGGCACTGGTCTATATGCACCGCATGGAAGCCGACACCCTATCGAAACTTCATGCCGAATATGTACACCCATATATAAATAAGGTGGAACAGCAGTTGCGAGAAGCCGAAGAAGAAACCCTCCGTGATGACCTGACCCAGGCACAGCGCAACCGTGCCCTGAAACTGGTGAACGAACTAAAGGAGAAAGTGAAAGAAGTGAAGGAGTTTGAACAAGAGCTGGTAGAAATGGCGAGCCATCGACTCACCATCGACCTGGATGATGGCGTAAAAGCCAACTATCCAAAGTTCTATCCACTTGTGGAACCTATCAAAGGACTGGAATAAATATGACCGACGAACTAGATAAAAAGCTCAACGAGCACTACGCAGGAAAGGTGGTGCGCAAAGACTTGACGAAACTCATCAAAGAAGGCATGAACGTGCCAAGCTACGTACTGGAGTACCTGCTTGGCATGTATTGCGCCACAGATGATGAGGAAGATATAGAAAGCGGTACGGCAATGGTGAAACAGATTCTTGCCGACAACTACGTGCGCCCAGATGAAGCCGAGAAAATCAAGTCGAAGATAAGAGACAGAGGACAATTCAAGATTATCGACAAGGTGACGGCTCGCCTCAACGAGCACAACGACACCTACGAAGGACAGATTTTCAACATCAACATCTCCCGCATCCGCATTGCCGACAACTATATCAAAATGTACGACAAGCTGTTAGGCGGAGGTATCTGGTGCATCATCACCCTCGCCTACGAGTTTGATGAGAATTCAAAAGAGAGTCCCTTCAAGATACTCTCTCTGAAACCCGTACAGATGCCGGCTACCGACATCAATGAATATATCGAAGCCCGCAAGCATTTCTCGAAAGAAGAATGGATGCAGGTGTTGCTGAGAAGTATGGGTATGGAGCCTACCAACCTATCGCCCATCGCCCAGCAGCATCTGATAGCGAGAATGATTCCGCTGGTAGAAAACAACTTCAACATGGTGGAACTGGGACCTCGTGGCACAGGCAAGAGCTATCTCTTTGAACAGATTTCACCTTATTCTATATTGGTATCGGGCGGACAGACCACCGTGGCAAACCTCTTCTACAACATGGGCAGACACCAGGTAGGACTCGTGGGAACCTGGGATGTGGTAGCTTTCGACGAGGTGGCAGGCATGAAGATGAAAGACAAGGACGGAGTGCAGATTATGAAAGACTATATGGCAAACGGCTCATTCAGCCGAGGCAAGGACAGTATTGCAGCCGATGCCTCGATGGTCTTTCTCGGCAATATCGACGGAAGCATCGAGAACCTGGTAAAAGTTTCACATCTTCTCTCACCATTTCCAAAAGAGATGATAGATGCCGCCTTCTTCGACCGCTTTCATCTCTATCTGCCGGGTTGGGAAATACCCAAGATGCGCCCAGAGTTCTTCACCGATAATTATGGCTTTATCACAGATTATTTTTCGGAATGCCTGAGAGAGATGCGCAAGCGCACCTTTTCTGATGCCATCCAGAAATATTTCCGTCTGGGCAAAGACTTGAACCAGCGTGATGTCATCGCCGTAAAGCATACCGTGAGCGGACTCCTCAAGCTGTTATATCCGGATGGTAACTTCGGCAAAGAGGAAGTGAAGGAATGCCTGGAATATGCCCTTATCGGCAGACGCCGCATCAAGGAACAGCTCAAGAAGATTGGCGGTTTGGAATTCTTCGATGTCCATTTCTCGTATATCGACCTGGAAGACAACGAAGAGCACTTCGTGGCTACCCCAGAATGCAAATCATCCGGATTGATACCCGAAGGAGAATTGCAGGCAGGATGCCTTTTCTGCATCGCCAACCAAACAGAAGGTGGCAACAAGGGACTGGTTCGCCTAGACCTGCAAAAGATGCAAGGCAACGGCAAGTTTGAGCACACCGGTTTCGGAAGTGGTACAACCATCCGAGACGAATTGAAAGAAGCAGTCAACTATCTGCGAAGTAACATCAGCCGCATTTCAAACGACATCAAGTTTGGCGACTACGAGCTGCATCTGAAAGCCACCGACATTCATGGCATCGGCACCCTATCGGGCATGGAATTAGCCGTCTTCATCTCTCTGGTATCAGGACTATGCAACCGTCCGGTTCAGCCTCAGCTCTGCATACTGGGCAGCATGAGCATCGGCGGCACCATCATCGGTACCACCGACTTGCCTGGTGCCTTGGAGATAGCCAATGATGCAGGAGCTAAACGCATCCTCATTCCAGCCATCGACATGATGCAATACGGCAATGTGCCAGCCGACTTAATGACCAAATTCAGTCTGGAAGTATATACCGACCCGATAGATGCGGCATTTAAAGCAATAGGAGTAAAATAGTTATGACCGATTCAACAAGAGAAAAGATAAAACAGATACTCAGCACTATGGTGGAGAAAAACCGCTATGTGTTCTGGTACGACGAAGGAGGGCAAGAGAAAGAATTTGCCACCAACATCAACATGCCCGGCATCAGCGTGCTGACGCTGGAAGGCAATCCCTTCACCATCAAATATCAGATACAAAAAGGAGAACAGCCAGAACTAGGCTTTGTGATCTACAGTCCAGAAGCTATGCCTAAAGATGAAGACAACTGGCTGCTGGACTATCAGGAAGAAGGAGTTTTATTTTCCGCCGATATGAGTTCACTCTATGCGGCAGAATGTGGAATCGCCATGGAACTGAAAGATGCCGTGGTGCAACAGCACATCAACTTCTTCAAGAAGACAGACAACAGGAATAAATTGGCTGCAAGACTTCATCCGGGAATGGATACCAGGGATATAGAAAAAATGATGCTCGCTGTGGTCTGCAAAAGCAAAACCACCTGCGAGGCTTATACATACGCCCTGATTACAGAGATGGTTCAGGAAGAGACTACCCTCCAAGCGGATATGAAGAGTTACAATCTGGAGGATATCTATTGGGACGAGGTAAAGACCACCTTCGGCTACCAAGAGAACAGGAACATCAAAGATCTGCTTATCGTACTCTTCCAAAACGACTTGAAAAAGAACCTGACCAACGAGGCTCTGATTTTCATGCGCGACTGGCGAGACAGCAGAACCTATGGCGAAATGTACCAGGAGCTTGCAGGGCAATTAGAAAATGAACTCAACATCAGGGAAACCATACAGGAATACTCTCTGCAGCAATTACTGGAGGTAGAGACCTATCCTTGCATTGACAAAATCATAGCCAGCTATCTGGCAAATGATGTATTGAATGGCAGTATCACCGTTGAGGAGTTGGAAGCCATTATCGAGGAACGTGAAAACAAGCTCTTTTTCCCGGAAGCAGCCCACACACTCCATGCCCTTCTGGAAGCACGCCGACTCTTTGCAGACATCGAATTGAAGATGAACGGACTGGACATCAATTCTCCAGAAGAAGGTTTTATGGCTTACGTCAAAAACCTATATACCATCGACCTGCATTACCGCCATTTCATCCACGAAGCCAATCAGGCTGAAAGCCAACAACTATTGGCATCCATCGCCGAAAAGGTGCAGCTGGCATACACCAACCACTATCTCTTGAAACTTGTCAAAAAATGGCAACCACAAGTAGATGGTATGGAACAATGGGAGATGAAAGACATCATCAGTCAGGAGAAATTCTATATGGCATACGTCTATCCCTTCATCGCCAACAAGAAGAAGGTTTTCGTCATCATCAGCGATGCCTTGAGATACGAGACGATGGTGGAACTGAGCGAAAAGATTGCCCGAATGCCAAGAATGGAAACAGAGATGAAACCAGCCATGCTCTCTACCCTACCTTCCTATACCCAACTGGGAATGGCAGCCCTCTTGCCACACAAGGAACTTTCTTACGAAAAGGAAGCCGATGAAGTGTTTGCAGACGGCATCAGTACCAAGGGAACAAATAACAGAGAAAAGGTTTTGCAGAAAACCGTAGCTAAGAGCATGGCGATAATTGCCGATGATTTCCTCAAAATCACGAATGCCAAGACGGCATTCAAGGATTACGACCTCATTTATATCTATAGTAACATCATAGATAAAACGGGTGATGACAAGGCTACGGAAAGCAGAGTTTTCGAGGCGACCCAAGATGAATTTGAACAGATTAAAAGAATCATCGACATCATCAGAAACGGCAACGGAAGCAATATTCTCATTACGTCAGACCATGGCTACATCTATCAGAATGAGACTCTAGACGAGACCGATTTTACCGATTTCAAGGTGACGGGTGATAGCATCATTCAAGACAACCGTCGTTTTGTAATAGGGAAAAAGCTGGAGGAAGGCAATGCCGTAAAGACGTGGCAGGGCAAAGACGTGGGATTAAAAGGCGACACGGAAATACAGACAGCCAAAGGGTTGAACCGTATCCGCAAACAGGGTTCTGGAAGCAGATTCGTACATGGCGGCAGTATGCCTCAGGAAGTTGTAATTCCTGTATTGCACGTCAACATCAAGAAGAAACAAGGAATCAGTGAGGTTTCGGTGGATATTCTCAACAAGAAGAGTCGTATCACCACCAATAACCAGACTATCAGTTTCTACCAAAGCGAGCCTGTTACCGACAAGGTGAAGGGTGTAGATATGCGTTTCGGTTTCTACGACAAGAATGGCAATCTTCTCTCCGACTCCATCGTGCTTAGCTTCAACAGCGAGAGCAAAGAGAGCGAGCAGAGAGAGCAGAAGCATAAATTCGTGTTCAAACGCCAGCTCACGGAACTGAATGGTCAGGAGATTTATCTTCGCAAGGAACAGCAGATTGCAGGAAGCAACCAATTTAAGAAATTAGATGATATTCCTTATAAGATCAGCGTCTTGTTTGATGCAGAATTCTAAATAATTGGAGGTAAAAAATGAAGTAAGCTTCATGTGCTATCGAAACAGGCTTCATGTGCGATTGAAATAGGCTTCATTCGCCATTGAAGCCTATTTCATTTAGAACAGAATTAATATTCCCCTGCCAAAAAGGTTATTTCTGTCAATACTTATAACCAAATTTTGCATACTGGTAAACTTGGAATCTAGCAACGAAAATAGGGTATTCTGAGCATATCGAATACTCTATTTTCTGCTCCTAATTAATCGAATACCCTATAGTTGTACGACTATAAAGTTGTAGTCGTACGACTATATAGGCTATAGTCGTACAACTGTAGAGTTATAGTTGTACAACTATAGGGGTTATAGTCGTACAACTATAGAATTCCTATATCAACACTATTAACCAGTAAAAGCATAATCATTTGATTATTAGCACATTACCATTTTCTTCCATATT
>OQVR01000711.1_pt1 | contig 14932 bp, 8 predicted proteins | sample 1691521 | NCBI WGS metagenome assembly OQVR01 (sample SAMN03418256, study PRJEB22391) | human gut metagenome | biome: human-gut; feature: organic feature; material: feces | host: Homo sapiens | place: Tanzania | collected 2013-01
TTTTTTCGAAGATTTTTCGCTTGAAAACTTTATTTTCCATAACTATCTGATTTTATGACACAAAAATACAAAAAAAACAATTCCCCCGCAATTCAAAACAGCATTTTTTCCGATTTCCCCGGTGTTTTACAACCCAATTTATCGGGTTTCCCCAATGTTTCGCAATCCAATTTATCGGGTTTCCCCGATGTTTCGCAACCCAATTTATCGGATTTCCCCGATGTTTCACAACCCGATTCTTCCTGTTTCCCCGATGTTTTTTGGTTTAGGTATGGGGCAACATGTTTGGCGTTTCAAAAAATATGGGCGACCTGGTGATGAGGTCGCCCATACGGGTTATGTGGAAAACATTAGTTGTTTTCGGGGATAGGGATTAGTTGCGGAGCTTGAGAGCCTTAACTGAACCGTCGCTGTACTTGCGAACGATGATGTAGATTTGACCATCGTTTGCCTCAGGCTTAGCCACCTTCGCGCCACCTACGGTGTAGTAAGCTTCGCCCACTACGGTCTTGCCGCTCACGTCGTTGATGCCAGTAACCTCCTCAACGTTGAGGGTCAGAGTCCAAGGCACACCTTGCACTTCAGTTTCAGGAGCCTTAGCCACATAAGCTGGAACATTCTTTGAAGCTGAGAAATCAGGCTTCACATAGAGTGTAACTGTCACGCCCTGAATAGGAGTAGTCACGGTAGCGTCGTTGCCATCGATCTTAATCATTTCAGGAACATCCCATTTCAAGTTTTCGGCAGTGCCGACGTTGAATTTGTTCTTGGTCACATTTGTGTAAGTGTCGCCTTCTGCAAGAACCACAGCAGCAGCGTGAGCCTGAACATGAGGATCGCCGGCTGCGATTACTGGAAGTTGATAAGAGTAGTTGTCTGCTCTTACCCAAGCAGGAGTGTCTTGACCTTCGTTAAGGTCGAGAGCCACGAGTTCCTTAACGCCCACGCCTGTACCAATCACGTTGTTGTCGCCATAGCTTGCGCCTTCGCCCTTAGCCGAGAGGTCGTTGAGGTAGTAAGAGTTGGTGCAAGAGTTGTTGTCGCCCCAATACTTCTCTTCTTCGCCCTTAGTGGTACCCACGAGAGCACCACCGCAACCTTCGTCAGCAGTGATAAGACCCACGTTCACGCAGTTCACAAGTTGAGTGCGAGCCACCTTTGCGTAATAGCTTGGCGAACCTACGATACCACCAACGCGTGTTCTACCTACGATAGGACCAGCGTTGAAGCAGTTCTTCAATGTGGCTTGTGCGCTACCTGCGATACCGCCCACGCCGTAGTTGTTCTTATCGGCAGTAGAAGTGGTAGAAATCTTACCCACGTTCACACAGCCTTCAAACACTGAAGATTCGCTATTGTTGTTACCAACCACGCCACCTGCATTGTATTGAGCCACGGTCACATCACCATAGTTGATACAGTTAGTGATTGAGCTGTTTTTACCTGCGAGTGTGTAGCAGATACCTGCTGCGCCCCAGAAGCTTTGCTCGATTGAACCATAGTTGACACAGCTGTCGATATAAGTATCCTTGGTCACATAAGCCACGATACCTGCAATCTGCTGAGCCGCCGATGCCACGTTACCAAAGTTTGCACAATTCTTGAACACCACTGGATAAGCTTCGGTTGGAACCGATTTGTAGTTACCAGTGATACCGCCTGTATAAATGCTCTTGGTGTTGGTCACATAACCGAAGTTAGCACAACCATCGAAAATAGAACCAGCAGAGTAGAACGCCGCGATACCGCCCATCGACGATGATGAAACAGCCTTGGTTGCTGTAGCAGTGATGTCGCCACGGTTGAAACAGCCGATATAGTGGCAAACGCTATTGCCAGCTGTAGCCACTTGGATAGCTGTGATACCACCAATATTAGCGTTACCAATTACATCACCACTGTTTTCACAGCGGTCGAAGGTGTAAACATAGCCACCAGACTTACCGCCACAGTTAGCCAAGATACCGGCACTTGAGCCAGAGTTGATTTCGCCCTCGTTCACACATTCCACAAACTTAGCAGGATATGCGTAAGCTGCGATACCAGCCGCATAGCCAGCAGTTGTAGTAGAGGTAATCTTACCAGTGTTGACACATTTCTTAAATTCAGTGTCTTCATAAACGTAAGCTGCAATACCAGCCACATAAGTAGAAGGTGTTGATACCTCACCAGTATTCTTCACTTGTTCAAGAACAGCGCCTTGGTAAACATAACCAGCCACACCTGCAATGTAAGAAGTGGTACCGGTCACCTTACCGGTGTTCTTCACCTTATAGAGCTTACCGTAGAGCTTACCTACCACGCCGCCAAGACGACCGAGCTTGGTTACGCCCTTAGGACCACCAAGACCGCTTTGGGTTTCGCCAGCAGCGGTAACGTTGCTTACCACACCATGAGGAGCGATAGTTGAGAAGAGCGATCCGTCGCCTTCAAATCTGGTCTTGTAGGTATAGCCTTTCACTGCAAATCCCTTACCGTCGAAGTTGCCAGCAAATGGAGTGATACCGTCATAGCCGAGAGGCTTGATGCCGCCTTCCACGCCAGTGAAGTCAATGTCGTTGGTCAGCACCACGTATGCGCCCTTGAGGTTGTCGGCTGTGCTTGCCATAAAGTCGGCAAGAGCATTCCATTCTTGAGCGTTGGTGATGCGCCATGGGTTTTCTGCAGTACCTTCACCCTGGAGTGGGTTGAGTGGAAGTGCAGAGAGCATAATCACCTTGTGGAAGTTGCCGTTGGTAATGGTCAGAGTGTCCTTAATCACTTCTTGAGTGGTAGGAACGCCCTTCACCACATTGCCTTCAACCTTGAAGTGAGTGCCTTGAGCGAGAGTTGCCACACCATTCACCACGGTTGCATCAGCTGTAAGATTCTTACAGGTCACGCCAGCAGGAACAATGAGCTTAGAAGAGATAGCTTCAATAGCACGTTCGTCGTCGGCAAAGAGTTTCAATACTGGGTACTTGCCAGCCTCGAATTTCCAAATTTCAGGGTCAAAGCCTTCAAGAGCGGTGCCTGAGGTGAGAACGCTTGTCTCTACGCCAGTCATACCTTCATGGTCGGCATTTGCATCGGCAGGAATGTTGAGGATTTGGATATCCCAATAGTTGCCACGAATGTCCTGAGATGTACTTTGTGATTCGCCACCAGCCATAGCGCCGTTGGTAGCGGCATCACCTGAGAATACTGTGCCAAAGTTCACACAGTTGATCATATCGTTGCGGTAGTAGCTGGCGGTAGTGGTTTCCAAAATTGGGCCCCAGTAACCTACGATACCACCTGCACGCTTGATTTGAGCGGAAATTGTACCAGCGTTCACACAGTTCACAAACTTACCACCAGATGATGAAGTACCTACGATACCACCAGCCGACTGAAGTTGGGTTGCGAAGTTGGTTGCGAGCTGACGGATCTCAATACGGCCTACGTTCATACAGTTTTCAATCACACTGTAAGTAGCACCTGCGATACCACCAACTTGGCCGTAACCGCCTACGATGTTACCTGCGTTGAAGCAGTTTCTAATCTTACCTTCCTTGGTGTTTTGACCAGAAATACCACCAATCCAGCACGATACGGCACGAATGTCGGCGTAGTTGCGGCAGTTTTCTACCAAACCGCTATTGTAAGCCACCACAGCAGCTGATGTAGCGAAGTAGTTGAGTTCGCAGTCAGCAGCCACGTTGATGTTCTTCACCACACCGTCGGCGCCAAGGCGGCCTACAATACCCTTGTGCGACTTACACTCGTTGGTGTTGAGTGTGCCCCAAGAGGTTTCTGTACCTTCGGTCTTCCAAGCCACAGCGTCGAATTTCATCTTGTGGATAAAGTGTCCGTCGCCATCGAGAACACCTTCGAAGGTGTTGTGAGCGTCGCTCATGTCTGAGCAAATACCCAAGAACGACTGGTCGTATTCGAGATCGATATCGTTTGCGAGCTTGAAGTAAACGCCTGAGAAGAGTTGCTTCTTCTCGGTAGTGAGCTTAGAGAGAAGAATGAGGTCGGCCTTAGTCTTGATGAGGAATGGATTGGTTTCCACGCCACCACCTTCAAATGGAATAGGAGCCACCTTCATGAAGCGATAGTAGCGCATGTATTTCTCTGAAGGAATATAGAAGAATACGGTGTCGGTACCAAATTCGTTATTTTCGTTCAGAATGATTTCATTGTTGGCATTGATGCCTGCGTAGTGACCTTGCGCTTTGAGCACATCGCCATCAAGGAATCCCACTTGCACAGCTGCGTCTTTGTTCACAACTGCATTCTTGGTGAAGGTGTCGAAGCTTGCGCCCTTAGGCATTACCACTGCCATGGTGGCGAGCTTTGAAGCCTCGGTGTCCTTAAACGCGGTGAGAGCTGGATACTTGCCAGCCTCGAATGTCCAAACCTTTGAGTCGAAGCCAGCAGGACCAGCTGCACCCACCAGTTGCTCGGTGTCAACACCGTATTCAGAGTTGGTGAAGTTTACGATTTGCTTATCGAAGTAAACGTTGGTCAATACAGGCTTAGAGTCTTTCATAATCACACCAATGATTTCATTGTTTTGAACATTGGGTTGTGATTGATATTGATAAGTTTCAGATACGATGCTACCAGCAGAGTAAACGTTGGTCATCTTACATTCAGTAATTGGGTCACCACTTTTCCTTTGGTAAGCGTTGATGCGACCTACTGCACCACCTGAAGAGCGTGACGACATTGCGTCGATGCGGCCGTTGAAGAAGCAGTTCTCGATGTCACCGCGCAGGTAACCTACCACACCACCAACAATAGGACCTGAAGCGTAAGTGCTCATTGTACCCACTGCAAAGCAGTTCTTCATGGTAGAGGCAGAGTTGAAACCTACCACACCACCTACGGTCTGATATTGTGATCTGAGTGAACTTGCGTCGATAGTACCAGCGAACCAGCAGTTTTCCATTGTGGTGAAGAACAAGTTACCAATCACACCACCCACTGGCAAACCAGGGGTTGCGGTGCTCATAGCAGCAGATAGAATCTTCACATTCTTGGCATAGCAGTTCACCACTGGACCGTGACCTTCGCCAGCCACGCCACCAGTATAGCCATAGTTGCCAGAGATTTCGCAATTCTCAACCTGTGCGTTGGTCAATCCGGTAGAGATACCAGCCACAGCACCCACGCCATAGCTTGTGGCGGTGATGGTTGAGTTCTTAACAGATACGTTTTCAATTGGACCGAGAGCCCAACCCACGATAGCAGCTGCGTAAGCGTTGCCACAGTTAATGGTTGCGTTCTCCATCTTCAAGTTCTTAATCACAGCCACGGTGTCGGTACGGCCGAAGAGTGCTGCGTAAGAAACGGTTCTATCCACATACAAGCCCTTGATGGTGTGGTTGCCACCATCGAATGTGCCTGCGAAGATGTGCGACCAGTCGGCACCGATAGGAGTGAACTTATAGCCACCCATATCAATGTCGTTTTCCATACGGAAATACTTGCCGAGGAATGCGCGGCAGTAAGGATTGGTCAAAGGAGGAGTTGTGCAATTAAGGTCGGTGATTTCTGCCACCTTATCACTGAGGAGGATAAGGTCGTCGCGAGTCTTAATCAAATAAGGACTTGCTTCAGTACCTTCACCTTGAAATTCGGTCACGCTGAGTGAAGGATATTGAATATCCACACCAGTGGTGATACCGCAAGAGTCGTAAGCAGCCACGAGGTAGCGGCTACCCTTGGTTGTACCAGTCACCACACCCCAATTACTCCAGCTGAGGCACTTCAAATCAGTAGCCACAGTGGTAACAGCGTCGGCAGCTTCAATTTTTGCACCAGTTTCGGTGAAAGTGAGGTTGAAGCTGTAAAAATCGCCGTATTCAGAGTTGTAAGCCATCAGCGACGATGGAATAGAGGCTGTCTTGTTGCGATTGAGGTCGATTTTCACAGTTTGTCCATAGTCGCCCAAGTTTTTGATAGTAGCCACATTCTCCGCTGTCTGTTTAAACACCACGCCGTAGGATTCAATTTCTCCTCCAGTGTGTTTCTTGCCGGTGAACACTGCATTGCACTTCTCAAGTTCGGTGTTATTCACCACAGAGAAGAAACTCCACTTAGTGTCGGTGGGCTTTGCTTTCACGTAAGCGCCCCACGCGTCGGTGAGTTTAATAATACCATCGGCAGTAACCACACCAGCCACAGCCTCATCAGCTGTTGGTGAACCGTCGGCGAGATTAGTTTTCGCAAACACCACGTCGCCATAAGTCTCGTGTTGTGCCATCACCTGATAAGGTGCGGTGATAACACCAGTGGCAACGTCAACTTTTGCCTTGAGCACAGAGCTGTAGCCCTTTGCCCAGAAGTTGGTGATGGCAATGGAGTCGGTTCCCAAAGCAGCCACAGTGACCGATACGCCATTGTAGCCCGATGTGAGCATAGACTTGCCCGTGAGCACATACTCACCTTCAAGAGCCTTCACAGAAGCCACCTTCGCAGGGGCTTGCTTGGCTCTCTTGCTTGAAGAAGCCTTTTCCGCAGCAGCAGCTTTAAAGTCGGTCACAGGTGTGAATTGGGTGGCGATGCCTGCCTGATAGGTGGCTGTGCCTTCCACTTTCGCAGCTTTCACGACTGAAGCTGGAGCATCCTGATTAACAGGAGCACATGCTTGCGAAACGACATCTTGCGCTTGCGCGCTGAAGGCTGTGACAGCTATCGCTATCAGCAGTCCCCATAAAGATTTTAGTCCTTTCTTCATGTTCATGTGAATTTGGTTAATAAATTAGTTAATATAAAAATTTGAAATTGTTGTTAGTTCTGACTTCCAAGCACGATGTTGATTTCTGAGGTCACATCGGTCACATCCACGTTGCCATCGCCATTGAGGTCGCCGCCTTCAATCTGGATTTGCCCTAAAATGGCGTTGATGAGCATCGTCACATCGGTCACGTCCACGTTGCCGTCGCCATTGAGGTCGCCTACGATGGCCTTATCTTCCGCGGGACGCACAAAGGTGATGTCGTCGACGTAGCAAGGGGCGGTGCGATTGCCCGTATATTCCAAAATGCGCACTTCCGAGCCTTTCGGTATCACGGTGGTGAACAGCAGTTTCACATTTGTGCCGGCTCTCACGGTCACCGTCTCCACACCAGTTTCGTCTTTCAGCGAGGTCCATGCTGTGGCACCGGGCTGGCGGTAATAGGTGCGGACAATGCTGGTGGAACTTGTGGGGTTGAAGAAACGATAGGAGAACACGTTCACTTCCCACGCCAGGGTGTCGCTAACCAGTTCGCTGCTGCGAAGCATTGAGCAGGCATACTGTCCGTTGCCGGCGTTTTCGCCAGCGGTGGCTGCTATTTTCGCATTGTTTTTCAATGTCCAAGTGGTGAATTTGCCCTTCACAGTTGAGCCGTCCACTTTCACATCCTCGAAGTCCTCAACTTGGGTTTCATATTGCTGCACAGCGAGTTTGAAGCTCACCGAGCCATCGGCACTGCGTGCTATGTCGGAAATGCCGAAATCGCTCATTCTGCCATTCCATGAGCAGAGGTTTGGCGAGGTGGTGTTGTCGATAGCGGTCACATTGCCTGTTCCGGGGAATGGGTCGGCATCAGAGTCGGTGGTGCCGCCTGTGGCACGTAGCAGCTGATAATAGCTGTGCTTGGGATTGCAGTTCACCTTATTATATTCCCACACGTCGGCGTTGGTCGAGTCCACACGCCAAATCAGCATACCCTCGCCAGGGAGATAGGCGTCCCAGCCTTCTTGCTTACGACTTTCGAGCAGGAAAAATTCGTTGTCGGTATTGCTGTCAAGTCTGTAGCCCTTATTGCTGGAGGTGATGGGGCTTACGGTGTAGGTGCCTTTCTTATTCAGTTTCTCCGGGGTTGAGAATCCTGCCGCATAACGCTCGTAGGCGCTGTAAGTGCATGGGGTGCGGCTCTGGTTGAGGTAGCTGCCTTGCGCCATCAGGCTCCATTTGCCCGGCGTCACGCTTGAGCCGCCGCTACCTGTGCCGTCGGTGTCGTAAAGGTCGGCTATGCCCAGCACATGGCTGAACTCGTGGCAAATGGTGCCAATGCCGTCGATGATTTTCGACTGCGGACGGCCGTAAAGTTCGGTGGAACAGGCGTATCTGCCAAATCTCACGCCATCGAGCGATTTCGACAGCACCGTGGAGGCGTGAGGCCAGAGCAGTCGGCTATCGTTGCCCGAAAAGTTGCTGCCGCCACCGGCAAAGAGGAAAAACACCATATCCACGGTGCCATCGCCGTCGCGGTCGTAGTCTTTATAGTTCACCAATGAGTCGGTTGCATCGAGTGCGGCTTCCACCAAGGCTTGCGCATTGTTGGCTTGGCGTGCATCGTATTGGGAATAGTTGATGGTCACGGGGCCTACCACATCAAATGCTGGGTCGAATTCGCCAGCCGAACTGCTGTAGAAGTAATCGCGTACCGAACCGGTGTAGGGAATTAATTCAGGGAATTGGGCGTTGCTCATGAAGCCCTTGTAGTCTTTCTGGTTAATCATGTCATTAAATAAGGTGTGCGCGTCGTCGAACACGAATGGGCAATCGTTATACGCCACCAAAATCACCAGTCCTCGGAAATTTTTATAGTCGTATCGCCCTGTGTTGCCGTGCAGGCGGCGTTTGGCGCGCTTGGCTGCCACGGTTTTTGCGTCGGGGGCAAGGTAGCGTGTGGTGGTGGCGAGGGCTGCCTTTTCCACAGGCGTGCGCATGGTGGCATCGTGAGCCACTATTGTGCCAGCCACAAGTTCGTTGTTCTGAAGTGCCGCATACTTGTAATATCCGTCATCGGCATCTTTCACCACGGTATATCCGTCGGCTGTGGTACTGAAACTAAACCATTCATCGCCATGAAGTAGTAATGTGAGGGTGGAGCCATCGGGCTGCGTCACCACCGCGGGGTCGGGGCATGCCACCACAGCATTGGCACTGCTATAGCCACACAGTAGCCCCAGCAACACCATCGCTCCTTTGAGCATTTTTTTAAATTTTAGAAATCTCATAATCTTATAGTGGTTATATTAACCATTATTTTCTAAAAAAATCGCAATAAACACTAATGCGACCCAACAAAGATACTAATTATTATTAGTAAAACGCATTTTTTACGGCATAAATTTCACATTACCACACATTTTTTCTAAAACCTTTAATCCAAATCGCCTTCAAATCAAAAATTTCACACTTCCAAACACATTGCACAAATTCACAAATATGCGCAAAAAACCGCCCTCAAAGAAAGCGGAACACGATATATTCTGGAAAAAAGAAAGTGCTAACGAATGTCGCCACCCTGCGCGCGTCGGCTCTTGAACTGGCTGGCAGGATTGACCGACGGACCTCCCGATGGCATAGAGTAGCCCGAATGGGAATCGCGGCTGTTGTAAATGAGTGCTTCCACAATATTATATATCAAACCGCCCACGTCCACCGTCACCGGCGCGCCAAAGAGTTTGAATGTGGGTGCCACAATGGGCACGGTTCTCCATGTGTGGGTGTATGCGTCGTAGTAGCGTTGCGCACCCACCGCCAAACTGAAATTGTCGGAAAATTTATAGCCGAGCGTTCCGCCATACACGGCATTTTGCATATAGCCCATGCCGCCCACCGAATGGTATCGCTGGTTGAAGTAATACTGCCCGAAGGCGTTCACGCTCAATGCATCGGTGAGCTGGTAACTGCCGTTCACATACAGTCCGAAATCGTTCCACGCCGAGCGTCCCATGTGGTATTTCACCACGTTAGCCCCCACGCCGAGCGTAAGCCGATCGATGGGCTTGGCTTGCAGTCCGAGGCTACCTGTGCCGATGTTGCCCAACGCAGGATAAGCGGTGTAACTGCCGCTGCCAATCAAACTCAAATTCTGGTCGAGCCTCAGCACCTCGCCTCCTGCACTCCAGTTGTGGCTGAAGGGATTGCCCCTGAAGTCGAACTCATTAGCGGCACGATACACCTGCGGTTTCACACTCAATTCAGGTGTGGATTTGAGGCTGTCGGAGAGTTGGGAGAATTTGTAGTCGAGTTTGAGCGGTTCGGGTGGCGTGTAGTTGTTCAGTTTCGGTGCCACGATATTGGGCGTGATGATGGAAATCTGCGGCGAGGGAATTATCTTCGATGCTATCGACATCGGAGCAATGGGCTGAAAGCGAAATGTGGTGTCGCTCTGGGCAAAGCCGCCCAAAGCACCAGCCGCCCAGCAGGCTGCGAATATCCATGCACGCATCTTCATCATCATGAGCCACATTTTAAAACCATCACAAATTTACAAAAAAACCAACCACGCGCAACAAAATGCTCCTTTTTTTAGCGCAAATTGATTGTAATTCAAATATTTTCACTAAATTTGCACCCGAAAACTGAAAGGAGGTTGATTCTTAAACCCGTCAGAGATACAGATAAATCACATATAACCATCTGATTACAGGCTATTTCCGCAATGCCTGCATCGTGCTGAAGCCACTCGCAAGAGAGGGGCGCAGTAGTCGGTGGAATACCCCTAAGCGGAAAATCAATACTAATTATATATATACGAGGTGGAAGGCATCGTGCTTTTTACCCCCACGGCTGAAAGGCGCATTATGCACCAGTGTCCGTTATTTGTAGCGACGCACGTTAGGCGCGTCGAACTACAAGTGAAAATTAATAACAAATCAATATAAAAACAACAATTTAAAACTTTTAGAATTATGATCGTAGTTCCAGTAAAAGAAGGCGAAAACATCGAACGCGCCCTTAAGAAATTCAAACGTAAATATGAAAAGACCGGTATCGTAAAAGAACTTCGTGCCCGTCAACAATTCGACAAGCCATCTGTAATCAACCGCAAGAAAATGGCTAAGGCTGTTTACGTTCAAAAGCTTCGCCAAGTAGAAGACTAATCAAAGTCTCCCACTTTTCAATAAAAGCAAAATAGGCTGCCCCACTCCCACGAGTGCGAGCAGCCTATTTCCTTTCCACCCCCATCACCCCCTCACCCACCTCATTTCCCCCTTTTCCGGCGTGCTACAAACCAAAGGGACGGTTCTTTCGGTCAGTTGTAAAGAAGGGTTTTCCATTCCTATAATCAGTATGGGATACGGTGGTAATCGAGAGCGGCTTTGAAGAAATCTTGGGCGGTGAGGCAGGTATCGAGCAAAAAGCCTTTTATGCGAGGCCATTCCTTCAGCCCACGGTAATAGAACATCTTCAAATCCTCCGTAATAATAAAGGGAACGATGCCATTGGCAAGGCATTCCTTAAACATGATGAGGCGCCCCACCCTTCCGTTTCCGTCTTGAAATGGGTGAATGCTCTCAAAGCGATGATGGAAATCGATGATGTCGTCGATAGTTTTCTTCCGTTTCTTATTATATGCCTTCACCAATGCCGCCATTTCTTTTCGAACACGCTCTGGTGGGCACGTTTCCATTCCACCCACCTCATTCGGCAGTTTTTTGTAATCACCCACAGCAAACCAGCTTTTCGAACTTTGGAGGGTGCCATTTTTAAGCGTTTTGTGCAGTTCCTTAATCAGTGATTCGGTGACTGGCTCACACGCCACATCTATTATCATATCGATGCAGCGGAAGTGATTCACAGTTTCCTGTATATCGTCGATGCTAATCGCCTCGTCGCTCACGCCTACGGTGTTGGTCTCAAAGATGTAGCGTGTCTGCTCGTGAGTGAGGCGACTGCCCTCTATATGGTTAGAATTGTAGGTAAGGTCGATTTGCACCCGGTGGTAAATCCCGCCCTTTAGTTTTGTGGATTTCTGCTCACGAAGCACGGCAAGGAGTGGCGATACTGTTGTAACCCTCGCCTTTTTGCTCATCACCACCGCATCGGCAGGCACATTCCATGTTTTGCCCACAAGAAACGCTCCCTCAATTTTGCCAGAGGCGCAATAGTTGCGCACCGTTCGTTCCGAAACGCCTATCTTCTCGGCATACTGCTTTACAGAAATCAACTTATCTTCCATATCTTTGATGATTGATTTATTTGAAGAAAAATTATGCTATCGGCAAGGTTTTTTCTTGTTTTTGGTTCAAAATTACCACTTTTTGCCGATAACGGCAAGTTTAGCACTGTAAAAAAATGTTTTTTGCCGATAACGGCAAAATTTGGGCAATGTAAGATTTTTTTTGCTGGTTTGGAAATTATTATTAATTTTGCACCGACAATACTAACATGTGAGGCTCTCCAAGCGGAGATTAAAAGGGAATCAGGTGAAAATCCTGAACAGTCCCGCTGCTGTAAGTTTCCTGAAATAGTATCGTTTCACACAATATGCCACTGGTAAATTTCGCTCTCTTTTAGCGACTACATCACCACCGGGAAGGCGTGAGGCGATGGAAACAAAGTCAGAATACCTACCTCTACATGCAGCCTTGTTATGGTTCACGTGGACATGAACCGAGGCAGCAACACCCAAAATGATGTGGTCGCAACAAACCCAACATTTTTCATTTTGACAGCAGATTGCCCCACCACGCGCTGTGTGGCATCGTGCCTGATTTGGAGCCGTAAGCCTCTCTCACACCCACGCGAACTTTTAAAAACGGAGTTTGTTATAACACAATTATATTATAAACTGTTTAAAAGTTCAAAAAATGAAGAAATTTTACACGCTTCTCTTCGCACTTTTGTGCGCAGCAACAATGGTGGCACAACAACCTAATGTGGCACGCAATCAATCAGTCAAGAAGGCTCCAACAAATGCAGCAGCTTTCTCTTTCAACGACATCCAAAACTGGACTGGCGAAGGTAGCAAAATTGCCGCTATGGCACTCAAGTGGACCAACAGCGAAAATGCTTTGGTGTTCGGTTACCGCTTCGAAGGCACCAAGACTGGTGAAGAAATGGCTATCGACATCGTTGCCAACAACCCTCGCCTCTTTATGCTCATGCAAAGTGGCACCGCTTACGGTTCTGCTATCGGTGGATTTGGTTGGGACACTGACAACAATGGTTTCTCTCTGAAGAACACCAAAGAGGTGGTACAACCCGACGCAAGAGGTGTCTACGTAATAACTTCTGGCTACAGCTTCGACTCTTACACATCAGTAAGCGAAACCGACTACTGGAACAGCGGTTGGAACAAGGGCTTCTGGAGCTACAACTTGGCTCAAGGCGACACCCCAAGCGATATGAGTTGGGCTCAGACTGGTTGCTCTGGCCGCACACTTACCGACAAGAGCTGGGACTTGTGGATCTTCTCTTCAATGACTGGCCCTGGCGAATGGGGCGCACTGGTGTCTGCTCCATCTAACCAAACTCAAACTGGTGTAGAAGATGTGCAAGCCAACAAGACCGTGGCTGGCGTGAAGTATGTGAACCTCGCTGGTCAAATGAGCGAAGCTGCTTTCAGCGGTGTGAACATCGTGGTTACCACCTACACCGACGGCACTACAAGCACTGTTAAGGTAATCAAGTAAAATCCTCACCGTCATGAAGAAGTTTTTTTCATTTCTCGCTTCTGCCGCTTTGGCAACATGTGCCTATGCACAATACACCAACGGCGTGTTTCTGCTGAATGAGGACTGGTTTGGCCATAACTCCAGCACCGTGAATTTCTATTCCTATGCTGACGGCGCAATCCAATATCGTGTGTTCCAAAAGGAAAACGAAGGGAAAACCCTTGGCAACACCACCCAATTCATGGCGCAAGATGCCAACAACATCTACTTCTGTTCTAAGCAAAACTATGGCTCTACTGGCGGCAGATTCGACATCGTAGATGCCAAGACGCTCAAGCTGAAGCAGAGTTTTGCCACTTTCGCTGGCGGCGGCGACACCCGCGCGTGCTACCCTTTCAGCGACACTAAGGTGTATGTAGGCACCACCAAGGGCTTGTATATCTACAATCCTACTACTGGCGAAATCACATCCACTCCTATCAGTGGCACAGATGCTAAAGAGCCAGGCGAAATGGTGGAAGCCAACGGCAAACTCCTTGTGAGCGCATTAAACAAGGGCATCTATGTAATCGACACCAATACCGACCAACTCGAAAAGACTATCGAGCTCGGCAAGGGTGCTTGCACGCTCTTTAAGATGAACGATGAAGTGTGGGCTGCTGTGAACAACTGCACCTGGGGCACTCCATCGGCTTCCAACATTGAGCAATTTGTGGAAATCGACACCCAAAGTTTCGAGGCTAAGACTCCTGTAACCGTGCCTATGGCATGTCAGAACTCTTCGTTTGCTTGGAAAAAGACTTCTCCTGCTATCGATGCAAAGAATAGGGTGCTCTATTACGCTCCTGTCGATTGCGGCAACTTTATCAGCAAATACGATATGAATACTGGTGAGTTTTCTCAAAACTTCATCACCATTCCACAAGGCCAACAAATGTATGGCAATGTGTGCGACCTCGACCCCAACACTGGCAACTTCGTGGTTGAAACATTTGTGGACTACAGCTCACAAAACTACTATCTCCACATCTACAATAAAGATGGCGAGGAAGTGGGCGAGCAAATCCAGCTCACAAAGGGCTACTGGTTCCCAGCTATGGTGATGTTTGCGAAAGCAGAGCAAACTCCTACCGGCATTACCGACGCCAACGCTGAAAAGACTGTGGCTTCGGTGAAATATTTCAACATTTCAGGCATGAGCAGCAACGAGCCATTCGAAGGCTTGAACATCGTGGTGACCAACTACACCGACGGTAGCCAATCAGCCGTTAAGAAAATGATGAAATAATTCCTCCCAAGGAAAAAGCGAAAATAATATATAGTAACACCAAAAATGGCACCCATCCGCGATTGGACAGGTGCCATTACTTTTTTCCCCACATCCCCCCACAAAATAAGAAGGAGTGTCAAATCGGCTCAGTGGAAAATTTCTGGGGATAGATTGTGCATTGTTGCCGAATCGTGAATGGAATCAAAGACAAAAACATAAAAAACAGCCTTGGAGCAAAGTGGAATGCTTCGCATTTGGCGGTGCGACTGTGCGCTTTGCGTCATTGGA
>OQVR01000717.1_pt1 | contig 14840 bp, 17 predicted proteins | sample 1691521 | NCBI WGS metagenome assembly OQVR01 (sample SAMN03418256, study PRJEB22391) | human gut metagenome | biome: human-gut; feature: organic feature; material: feces | host: Homo sapiens | place: Tanzania | collected 2013-01
AAGCTGTCAGCATGATAACAATACCGCCCTTCATATCAAGGCAGCCGGGGCCGTAGGCTTTTCCGTCAACAATTTTAAACGGACGCTCTGCTGCGGTACCGTCCTTGAATACGGTGTCCATGTGACCTAATAAAACGATAAAATCCTTGCTGGTATCGCCAATTTTGCCGACAAGTGTGTTGCCTGCTTTTTCAAATTTTACCTGGGTTGTAGCAAAGCCAAGTGTTTTTAAAATAGCTTCGATTTTCTGTGCGATGAAGTCAACGCCTGCTTTGTTGCCGGAGCCGCAATCAACGTTAACTAATTCTTGCCAAAGCTGCAGCATGTTTTCCTTTTCGTCGTCTATCTGCTGCCAAATTTTGTTTTTGTCTAATAATGTATCTGACATTGTTTTTGCCCCCTCAAAATAATAAAAGACTAATAAAGGCTAAGACCTTTATTAAAGAATACATCTTTTCGCCTAGTGTGTCAATAGGAGATATATGTGTATATAATTTAAAAATAAAAAGACTGAGATTACAGTTTGGCGCTGAACCTCAGCCTTTGGAGGAGTGTTTATAATTTTATTTTGTATATTTTGCGTGGGCGTCCTTTGGTTTCAGACATTTCCGAGCGGATTTCTTCCGCATAACCATGCTCCGTCAGGCAGGTGAGAATGCGACGGGCGCTGCGGGGCAGGATCTGCAGTATCGAGGCAAGCTCCTGTGCATTAAGCTCATCGCGTCCGTAAATTTTCAACGCATGGCAAATTTTGCTTAGAGTTGCCTGGCTGAGAGATGTCTTTTTGCTTACTGCTTCCAGCTGTGCGGAGGCATACTGAAAATCTATCTGTTGTGCGCTTCCTAAAGGACCGCTGATTGTTTTGTCGTCAAGCACGACATACCAGCTGCCTTTCTGGTCGGCGCAAGCATGCTTTAAGGCAATAACGGCATTATATTCGGCTTCGCGGGCACTGTTGCCTATACCGATGCCGCAGGCACGCAGGCTTTTGCTTAAATCGTGCAGCATCGGCAGTTCGGGCAGGCTGGTGAAGCTGTTGGTGAGCTGCTCTAAGCAACCACGTGTGCTGAAAATATAAAAATTACCTTCGTTGGCTGGCTTTAATGAGCCGCTGATGTTTTTGGTGTAGCTGATGAGCTTTTGCGAAATGGCAATTTCCCTGCTGTATAAGTCATCCACGGAATAAAAATTGTCTTTATCTCCCAGAAGATTAAAGCTGAATACCTGCACGGCAATCTGACCTTCACGGAGTTTTTTTATGCGAAATTGAGTTAAAATTACATTTAAAATATTGCGTACGGTAACACGTACCGGCATAATACAGAAGGCAGGGATGCCTTCTAGCTCCAATAAGTTTTTGACATAGCAGCTTCTGGTGACAGCAGCTTTAGTGATGCCTTTTTTAAAGAGCTCTCGATGAAATGCAGCATATCCGTTGAGCGATAAGGCACCATGTTCATCGGATAAATGGTTTATAACGTTATACTTTATCTGCATATCATCCAGAGCACGGGTAATGTCATAATAGGGGATTGTATCTATACTTAATTCATCGACTTTAAAGTTGTGGTAAATGGCAGTACAGAGAGTTTTGTAAAAGCTGGCACCGCGGTAAGGAATGTAGTAGACAGGCTTTTGTGCTTTGCCCCAGTTTTTTATATGCAGATAATTTATCTGGTCAAAGACTAGCCAGGAGTCAAACTCCTGTTGGTGGTTATCGATAATATTCAGTGTATGTGTTCCGTCGGCATCAATGAACGTAGCAATTTCGTAGTCATTATATTCTTCTATAACTTCCTGAAAGATATTTATATTATCTTTTTCGCCGATAATGCCTAACCTTATTTTCATATGAACCTCCAAGGAATAAAGAGTGGTTTGGTTATTATTCCTTATTATAGAATATATTATACACTGAATATAGTTTTGATAAAAGGATTTATTGCTGCTCTAATTCTTTTATCCTATCGATTGCAGCCAGTCCGCAGCCGATGCCATGGTCGTGCAGTGCCATTAATTTATCAGGTTTGATATCAAATTTATCAATTGTAAGTGGAATCTGCGGGCGGATGATGACAGCCTTGCCCTCACGTTCCATTTTTTCGACAGCCTCCAGCTGCTCGTTGTAGAGCTTGGGGCGCTGTTCCATGATTTCCCACAGCTTGGGATATTTTTTGTATACTGATTTGAGCAGGAATTTGGGCACGCCTTTTTTCTTGCGGTAGCCTTCGTTACGGGTGAGCACAACGATGAGCTTTTCGTAGCCTGCGTCGAGCGCCTTTTGATAGGGGATGGGTGCGAGCAGCGCGCCGTCGAGCAGCGCACGGCCTTCATGCTTGACTACAGGAGCAACGAAGGGCATGGAGGAAGAAGCACGCACGGGAATAAAGTCCTGCCCCAATGCTTTTTGGTCGTACCAGACGCTTTCGCCGTTGACGATATCGGTAGCAGCTACCTGCAGCGTGCCGGGATAGGCGCGGTAGGCTGCATAGTCAAAGGGCAGCAGCTGCCTGGGAAGCTCCTTGAAGATGAAGTCAAAGCCGAAGATGCTGCCGCTTTTAATCCAGTTGCGCACACTGAAGTAACGCTTGTCGGTGACGTAGTGTTCGATAATCTGACGTGTACGCAGCGGTTGGGCAGACATATATGATAAAATATTGCAGGCTCCGGCAGATACGGCAGTGATGTAGGGAAAGGTGAGCTGATGCGCCAGAAAGGCTTCAAAAACACCGGCGGAAAACATTCCCCGCATCCCGCCGCCCTCCAGAACGAGAGCTGTTTTTTGTAAATGCATAGTAGATTCCTCCTAATTGCTATTATACACTAGCGGTGGAGAAATACCAATATAAGATGCAGCTGATGATAACAGAAAACAAGGAGTGCTCTCTTGTATAACTAAAGAAGAATGTAGCCTTATCAGGTGCTGACAAAGCTTATGAGGGCGCATGGAGCAAGACTTTGCGGCGCTGAAGTACATAAGAGATTGGCTGCAAAACACAAGAAACGCCATTAAAGTAACTTTAAAAATATTTTTTGTAAAATTGTTGACAAAAGCGTGAAAGTGATATAGAATATAGCCATCGAGAGACTATGAGAGAAAAACCAAATTTCGTGTGTGCTTATAAAACAGAATAACGGAGACTGAGTGATTATGAGAAATTTTCATTCAGTCTCTTTTTGCTTTTTAAAGGTAAACATGAAATTGGTCAAAATGAGATAGTATTCTGAGAGAACAATTAAAAAACTGATTGAGGTGCCTGCCTGGTGCAGGGTAAATTAGGGAAAGCAGTGAGAATCTGCTACGGTCACGCCACTGTAATGCTTCTTGAAGCCAGCTTTAGGAAGCTAAGTCAGATCGCAGCCTTGATTATGTTATATATTTCTGCGAGAGACGGAGTGTATACGAGATATCTGTACCCAGATGTATTGTATCCTTTTCCGCCGCAAGCAGAAAAGGATATTTTTATTTGCTGTGATGTCCGGAAATTACCGCAGTTAAAGATATCCGCAATTATAAAAATTATTAAATTTTCTTATAGGATGAAAGGAGACTAATTAATTATGAGCGTTGAACTTTATGCGTTGTTTTCTTACGCATTTACCGCAGCAATTGCTCTGGTTATGATTGGTGCTGTAGTACTGCTCAACAAGATTATGGGCGGTAGTAATGATGAAGGAGGTATGGAATAACAATGGACGGAAATATCGTTGCACAATTATTCCCTGGCATCGCGTCTTTGATGGTTCAAGATACGACCATCGCTATTGCCAGAATCGCACTTATTGCATTTGGTTTTGTTTTAGCTTACTTAGGTTTTAAACGTACCCTCGAGCCGTTGATTATGGTTCCGATGGGTGTTGGTATGATTTGTATTAACTGCGGCGTGCTGTTCTTAGATGGCGGCAAGCTGGGTACCCTGTTCCTGGATCCGTTGATTTCCGATCCTGCACAATTGGTTGATATCATGCAGATTAACTTCCTGCAGCCGATTTACAACCTGACCTTCAGCAACAGCCTGGTTGCTTGCGTAGTATTCATGGGCGTTGGCGCAATGTGCGAAATCGGCTTCATCCTGGGCAATCCCTGGACTTCCATTATCATCGCAATCTTCGCTGAATGCGGTACCTTCATAACTCTGGTTTTGGGCGTACATCTTGGCCTGACACCTCCGGAGGCTGCAGCAGTTGCTTCTATCGGCGGTGCTGACGGACCGATGGTTCTGTTCACCTCCCTGATGCTTGCTCCGCACCTGTTCGTTCCGATTTCTGTAATCGCTTACCTGTATCTGTCTCTGACTTATGCTGGTTATCCTTGGCTGCTGAAAATGCTGGTTCCGAAAGCTATTCGCGGCAAAGACATTATGTTCTATGCTCCGGAAGTTCCGAAATCCAAAAAATTCATCTTCATTCTGGTATGCTGCGCACTGCTCTGCCTGCTGCTGCCGATGGCTGCTCCGCTGATTATGTCCTTCTTCCTGGGCATGGCTATTAAAGAAGCAGAAATCGTACCTTACCAGGATCTGATTGAAAACACCCTGCTGTACACCGGTACTCTGATGCTCGGCCTGCTGCTTGGCACCCTGTGCGAAGCTTCCACCCTGCTGAACCCGAAAGTTGCTCCGTTGATTGTTCTGGGCGTTCTTGCTCTGGCAGTTTCCGGTGCAGTTGGTATCCTTGGCGGTTACGTTGTTTACTGGTTCAAGAAAGGCGACTTCAACCCGGTTGTTGGTATTGCCGGCGTATCCTGCGTACCGACCACTGCTAAAATTGCTCAGCATGCTGCTGAGGATGAAGATCCGTTTGCAATCGTTCTGCCTGTTGCTATGGGCGCTAACATCGGCGGTGTTATCGTATCCGCTATCGCTTGCGGCGTATTCATTGCAACCATTGGCATGGTTAAATAATTAACCTGATAAATTATTATGAAAATACAGCTTCGAGAATTTGATGTATTGAAATCAACAAATGAAACTGCTGTAGCTATGGCCCAAGAGGGCGCTCCCGAAGGAACTGTTATTGTTGCTGCCAGGCAGGAGGGCGGACATGGCCGTATGCAACGTGTCTGGAATTCTCCGCTTGGCGGCCTATGGTTTACTGTTATCCTTCGACCGCAAATCGATCCTCAATTTGCTGCTCAAATTACCTTGCTTGCAGGCGTAGCTGTGGCAAAGGCCGTACGCAGACTTTACGATACGGAAAGCGTTAAAATAAAGTGGCCTAATGACCTGCTGTTAGATGGTAAAAAAATCTGCGGCATTCTTTCTGAGCTACAGCTTGATGAAAACGGCGTAATAGATTATGCTATAGTTGGTATTGGTGTAAACGTGGCGCTGTCAGCTGCAGACTTCCCGGCGGAAGTAGCTGCAACTGCAGCTTCCCTCAATGCCAGCCTGCATAAGGACTTTACCTGTGATCAGGTGCTGGCTGCTATTATGGAAGATTTTGGTATCTTGTATGACAAGTGGCTGCTGCTGGGCGCAGATGTCGTGATGAAGGAATGGCAAAAGCTTAATTGCACAGTTGGCAGACATGTATTGGTAAAAGATGACGACCAGGTTATTTTTGCCGGTACTGTAACAGCCGTAGACGAAGAAGGTGCAATTATAGTGCGCAATGAGCAAGGGATAACCCAAAGCTTTAACTTTGGTGAAATAAGTATCCGCTAAATGCCTAGTAGATTTTTTTGAGAAGAGAAGGAGTGATTGAGATGACGGCTAGTACTGCTCCAGGTTTCCTGGAAAATAGTATTGCGAGCCCCGGAATTGCAGCAATGATGCTGGCTTTGACTCAGACTATTTATGATGAGGACCTGGCCAAACAGATGGTGGCGAAGAAAGGGCTAAAAGCTGTAGTCACTGAGGTGGGAGGCAAAACCAGTTTTTATGATTTCAATGAGAGAATTAACCGGGCTGTTATTGGGGCTTGCTTAAATTCAGGACTTATTGAAAAAACGAGCAATGATATTCATGCAGTTATTCATGCTACAGAAGAGGCTAAAAAGGGTTTATTAGTGAGTGTTAGCACAAGTGCAAGCCTGGCAATGAAAATTGCTGTAGTAAGAAATGAGCATTGGATAGCAGTTGCCCTGTTTGGTAAATCTGCACTGCATTACATGACTAATCATGAACGTGCAGGGTTAGGTGTAATGCATATATAGTGCATATATTATCGGACCGGATCACAATAAAAATTACATAGTGGTGATAGAGAGAGCGAGAGCAGATAGCCAGTTTAAGTGGCTGTTACCCCTACTCTCTCTTTTTTTGTCCGATTTATTATATGAAGCTTTTCTTAATTCAGAAAGGAGAGACCGTAATGGAGTTCAAAAAAGTTACCCGTGAGTGGGACACTCTGAAAAAGGACGCAATGGAGCGCGCAAAAAATGCTGCTCCGCTGGTCAAGGAAGGGAAAATTGTTGATGCTAAAGATACAGTTGCTTTGCTGGAAGCTGTAATCAGACCTTACGACAAAGTTAACATCGAAGGCAACAACCAAAAGCAAGCTGACTTCCTGGCTAAATGCCTGTGCCAAGTTGATCCCGCTAAGATTCATGATCTGCACATGGTTCAATCCGTGTTGACTCTTCCTGAACATCTGGATGTATTCGAAAAAGGTATTGCTAAAAAGCTGGATATGTCTTTCTCCGGTCCGCAGGCTGGCCGTATTGCCCAATTCCTGCAGGAAGGCAAACTGGAGTTAGGTGCTATCCATACTTATCTGGAATTATATGGCCGTTATTTCCTGGACCTGACCCCGCGTGTTGCTCTCGTTGCAGCTACTATGGCTGACAGAGAAGGCAATCTGTTCACCGGCTTCAGCACCGAGGATACTCCGGCAATCGTTGAAGCAACTAAATTCCGTCAAGGCATTGTTATCGCTCAGGTAAACCAAATCGTTGACAAGCTGCCTCGCGTTGATATTCCGGCTGACTGGGTTGACTATGTAATCCAATCTCCGAAACCGTTCTACATTGAGCCTCTGTTCACCCGTGACCCGGCACTGATTACCGATGCACAGGTACTCAAAGGCATGATGGCAATCAAAGGTATTTATGGTGAATACCAGGTTGAATCCATGAACCATGGTATCGGCTTTGATACCGCTGCTATCGAACTCTTGCTGCCGACATACGGCGAAGAGCTTGGCCTGAAAGGCAAAATCTGCAAGAACTTCATCCTGAACCCGCATCCGACTCTGATTCCTGCAATCGAAACCGGTTGGGTAGAATCCGTTCACTGCTTCGGCGGCGAGCTGGGTATGGAAGATTATGTAGCTGCTCGCAGCGATATCTTCTTCGTTGGTCCGGATGGTTCCATGCGTTCCAACCGTGCATTCTCTCAAACTGCAGGTCACTATGCAATTGATATGTTCATCGGCGGTACTCTGCAGATTGACCCGTATGGCAACAGCTCCACCGCAACTGCTAACCGTGTTGCAGGCTTCGGCGGCGCACCGAACATGGGCTGCGACCCGAAAGGCCGTCGTCATTCCTCCGGCGCATGGCTCAAATGCGGCGAAGAATACGCACTCAACAAAGAGCTGTGGGGACCTGTACGTCGCGGTAAACGCCTTGTTGTACAACTGGCAGAAACCTTCCGTGAAAAACTGGCTCCTGGCTTCGTAGAAGAGCTGGACGCTTTCAAGCTGGCTAAAAACGCTAACCTGTCTATTGAACCTGTTATGATTTATGGCGATGACTTGACTCATATCATTACTGAAGAAGGTATCGCATACCTGCCGAAGTGCCGCAACATGGAAGAGCGTACTGCTGCTATCCGTGGTATTGCAGGCTTCACCGAAGTTGGTATGAAAGCAGATCCGAAAGAAACCAAACGTCTGCGTGAGCTGGGTGTTATCAAAACTCCGCAAGACCTGGGTATCGATATGAGCAGAGCTAACCGCTCCATGCTGGCAGCTAAGAACGTACATGACCTGGTTGAATGGTCCGGTGGTCTGTACAATCCGCCTGCTAAATTCAGAAACTGGTAATAGGAGGAGCTTAAAATGGCATTACAAAATCTGGAATTTGAGTTTGAATCTGAAAATACCCAAACCATTAACCCGGAATGGTCCCATATGGGCGTAACCGGCTCTGGTGACCTGGAAGTTATGTTTACCAAAAAAGACCTCGGCGGCAAAGTTCAGGCTAAAGTTTGCACTCCTGTAGTTGGCTTTGATGCTGTTTGGGAAAAAATGCTGGGTAAATTCGTTAACGATACCGGCGTAGGCAACATCGTTATTGAAATCAACGATGATAATGCTACTCCTATCGTAGTATACATGAGATTGCGCCAGGCTCTGGCAGAAGCAACCGCAAAGGAGGCTGAATAAGATGAAAAACTGGAATGAATTGGAAAAAAGCAGCTTCTTTGATGCTAATGCCCGTGAACGTGCTGTAGGCCTGTGCGACAAAGGCACCTTTACCGAACTGCTCGGACCTCAAGATCGTTTTGAAAGCCCGCATCTGCCGGTACTCGGTACTGCAGTAGAGTTTGATGACGGCACCGTAACCGGTGTTGGCCTGATTGGCAAGCATCCTGTATTCGTAGTTTCTATGGAAGGCAAATTCATCGGCGGTGCTATCGGCGAAGTTAACGGTGCGAAAATGGTTAACACTCTGCGCCTGGCTCTGAAAGCAGCTAAAGACATCAAAGCTGCTCATGCTGATGACTATGACGCTCGTCGTCCTCTGGTTGCTATCTCCTTTGAAACCGGCGGTGTTCGTCTGCACGAAGCAAATGCCGGCCTGCTGGCTCATGCTGAGGTTATGGACGCAATCCAGGATTGCCGCCGCATTCTGCCGATTGTTGCAGTTGTAGGCTCCAAGGTTGGCTGCTTCGGCGGTATGGGCTTCGTAGCTGCTGCTACCGACGTTATCGTTATGAACGAAGAAGGCCGTATCGGTCTGACCGGTCCTGAAGTAATTGAGCAGGAAATGGGCAAGGACGAATTCGACGCTTCCAACAAAGCTCTGGTATATCGTACTACCGGTGCTAAGCATAAATACATCATCGGCGACTGCAACTATCTGGTTGAAGACACCGTTGGCGATTTCAAAGCTGCTCTGGCTGAGGTTGCTGACCTCTCCATGGAAGCTATTGAAAAAATGCGCCGCATCGGCTCCCTGGAGCTGGTTCAGGAACAACAAGGTCTGGTTAAGCTGGTAGCTGAAATGCAGCCTAAGGATTCTATGGACATGTGGAAATACTATGGTAACGAAAACCCTGCTGAACTTCCGGAAATGACTACCGAAGAATTCCTGAAAGTTGCTAAACGCAGACCGCGTGCATAAGAGAAGGAGGTAAAGAAACATGGATGAAATGGAAAACACTATGATTGGCCGTGGCCGTGACGCAATCGAAATGATTGTTGACGCAGGCTCCTTCGATGAAAACAAAATCGGCACTGCTGAGTTCGATCCTGACTATGGCCCGGGCGCTGTAGTTGGTACCGCTAAGCTGAAAGATGAAACTGTAACTGTTATCGCAAACGATGCATATGCTTTCAATGACCGCTTCCCGGTTGTATTCGGCGGCGTAATCGGTCTGGAAGAAGGCTACAAGATGGCTACCGCAGTATACCGTACTATGGAAGCTGATAAAGATAAACCGGAAGCTGAAAAACGCCCGATCGTTCTGATCGTAGACACCCCGGGCAACGGCCCCGGCAAAATGGAAGAAATTGCCGGCATGAACAAATCTACCGGCGGTTATCAGCTGGCATTGGCTGAAGCACGTAAAGCCGGTCATCCTATCGTAGCAATGGTAATCGGCCGTGCAATCTCCGGCGCATTCCTGTGCCATGGCCTGCAGGCTGACGAAATCCTGGCTCTTTCTCCGGAATTCGGCACTATGATTCACGTAATGCCTCTGACCTCTATTTCCCGTATCACTAAGATGGATATTGAGCGTCTGGAAGAGCTGGCAAAGGTTAACCCGGTATTCGCACCTGGCGTTAACTTCTTCTACAACCTGGGCGGCGTAAAAGAAATCGTCAACAAGGTTGAAGACATGCGCGACGTTGTTGCAAAGCATGTTAAAGAAGTACAGGAGCTTAAAGCTGCCGGTAAATATGAGCAACTCGGTCCTTGGGGCCGTGGCCTGGACGGCAACGAACGCGGTGGCCGTGTAAATCGTCTGAAAGCTATGGCTAAAATGAACGAAGAGTTCGCTGCTGTTGCTGACAAATATATCAACGCATAATTATAGGAAGAAAGAAGGGGTAGTATGAAAGGGATTCTGGCTGAAATAGCATCGATGGTTAAGGACTTTGGTTCTGCGCCTACATTTGCAGAGATGCCGCGCAAGACATTAGCTGACAAAGGCATTGCGGGACCGACCGCCGCCCATACGATAGAAGAGGTTCATATTCCCCTTAATCTTGCTTATCTTACTTTTACTACAGGTTCATCTGCTTTTCAAAATATTGTCGGCATTACTTTTGCTGAACTGCCTGCACGCGTGAAGGCTTCCTTTACGGTTCTGGAGCGGGCAGGTCTTAAAGCAGGAGATAAGGTTCTTGTTACTTATCCTCCTCTGGTAAATGTTTTTAGTGGTGAAGCCTTTAAAAAATATGGCCTGCAATGGGAATTTTTGGTGCGGTCCAGCAGAGATGCTTTTCTGGCAGCGCTTTATGAATTCCAGCCGAAGGCTGTTGTAGGTGAATCTTCTTTTATCAGAGCTTCTTTGGAAGATGCTAAGCATATGGGTGTTGCAGATGAGCTGCCAAAAGATATTGTTTTGCTTACTGCTGGTACGCCTTTGGATTTGGAACTGCTGCCGATAGCGCAGGAGGTTCTGAATGCGGAGGTCCATGACTTGTATGGCTGTCAGGAATTTGGTTGGCTGTGCATGGATGGTGTGCCGGTGCGTGATGATGTAGAGCTTGTAAAGCTGCCTGATAACGGCGGGCAGGATATGTATGAACTGGTTGTAGGCGGTTTGCCTATGGGTGACAGCTTCCCGGTTTCCGAAAGCGGTCACGTATGTAACCGCGATGGCAAGGTAATTACCTACCGTCGTGAACGTACTTATCCTGAATATGAAGTGATTGTAAAAGCTACAACACTTACTTCTACTGTTACCTTAGGCCGTGTAGCAAGATCGATATTGCGCATTAAGGGCCGTGTAGTCAAGATTAGTCCGGATGTAGTTACAGGTGCCGAGCATACTGTACTGGAACTGATACCTGATTACATTACAGCCGGCACGCAGCAAGGCATTATAATCGAGGGGCCGGAAAAAACCAGATTCTTTGATGATCTGGTACAGGCACAGCTCGATTATCAACAGAAAGCGAAGGCGGACCCGACATGGACAAAACGCAATTAAAAAGACATAATCTGGTATTTATATCGAAGCAGGGAAAAGACAAAATCTGGAGCGATATTTCCCCGCGTTATGATGGCGAAAGTAAGCAGCTTGCAGAAGAGGTTTTACAGGGAAATGTGGATATTCCCGGTTTTGTGCGTCGTAATGATGCGGAAAATACAGAGGGAATTGCCGTTGGCTTTGTCCATCATAAACGTATAGATGGAAATCGTATCCGCATAGGTGCTTTTACTGCTGCTGATGATATAGTAACGATTATGACACCTTATGAGGTCCTGACACGCAGGGCGTTTGCCTTTACAACGCGCAACCGTTGCATGCAGATAGTGCGCCAGCTATATGAATTGGCTGACGTATTCGACCTGCAGATTGGCGTACTTGGCTCTGCTGCATTGGAGCTGATAACAGGACTGCCGTATACAGATGAAAACTCAGATATCGATTTAATAGTCAAACCGGCGGGGTATAACCGTCTGCTGCAGTTTTACCGCGCAGCACAGGCCTGCTGCAATGACATTAATATGGATTTTGAGCTTGATTTGCCCAACGGCTACGGTGTCAAGCTTGCTGAAATATTTATGGAAACTCAGACTGTACTTGGTAAAAGTTTAGAAGATGTCTCCTTGCTTAACCGTAAGGATGTCATGCAATATTTGAAATCTGAAAGTCTTTGCAGCTGTCAGGCTGAGTAAGACTAAACTAAGCTTTTTAATAAAGTTACAATGGGGAAACAATCCTCTGATTTTAAAGATTAAAGGAGTAAGAAAATCATGGAAATTAAATCTCGCGTACCTGGTAAAATCGTTCGTTTTGAAAAACAAGTTGGCGACACCGTTGCAGTTCGTGACGTACTGATCATTATGGAAGCAATGAAAATGAAACAACTGGTACCTTCTCCGGTAGCAGGCGTAGTAAAAGAGTACAAAGTACAACCCGGCGACCGCGTAAGTGCTGGTCAAGTTGTCGCTATCGTTGAATAATTTTTAACGATTTAACTCTTAGTTGTTTCGTCGCCCCCGTCCGTTTGGGGGCGGCGATAATAAAAAATTGTACTATGAGGTAATTTTTTAACGATTTAACCCTTAGTTGTTTCGTCGCCCTCGTTCGTTTGGGGACGGCGATAATAAAAAATTGTACTATGAGGTGAAAAAATGGCAATTTATGGTGTAGCTTTACTGGCTGCCTGCTATATCGTAGGCATTTTCCTTGGTGATATATTTGGTGCTTTAGTTGGCGTTAAAGCTAACGTTGGCGGTGTAGGCTTTGCAATGCTGTTCTTGATTTTAATCACTAACAAGGGCATTGACGAAGGCTGGTTGGATGCCAAAGCTCAGAGTGGTATTGCTTTCTGGTCTGCAATGTACATTCCTATCGTTGTTGCTATGAGCTCTATTCAGAACGTTGTAGCAGCTCTGAAGGGTGGCCCGCTGGCTATTTGTTCTGGTATTGGCGGCGTAGTTGTTGGTTTTGCTCTGCTTCCTATTATTAACAAGATCTTTGGCAAGAAAGAGGTGAAATAAGATGGATTTTGCTGCAATGTTTATGAAGGTTTGCGCGAAGAATGGTCTCGTTTTCTCTTTCATGTTAATCGGTGTTATTACTTTAATCACTTATAAGCTTTCCGGCTTTACCAAAGGCAAGGTTCATGGCAGTGCTATCGCAATCTTCGCAGGTCTGGTATTGGCTTATATCGGCGGTATTACTACCGGTGGTTCTAAAGGCCTGGCTTCTATACCGATGTTTGCCGGTGTTGGTATGATGGGCGGCGGCATGTTCCGTGACTTCGCTATCGTTTCTACCGCTTTCGGTGCTGACCTGCGCGAAATCAAAAAATGCGGCATGGTTGGCGTTGTTTCCCTGCTGATGGGCGTATTAAGTTCCTTCTTTGTTGGTGCTATTTTGGCATACTTCATGGGCTATCCTGACGTAGTTTCCATGGTAACTATTGGTGGTGGCGTATGTACCTTCGTTGTCGGCCCTGTAACCGGTGCTGCTCTTGGTGCTTCTTCCGAAGTTATTGCGATTTCTATCGCAGCAGGCGTTGTAAAATCCGTACTCGTTATGATGGTTACTCCGTTTGTTAAAGACATTGTTGGTCTGGATAATCCGCAATCCGCTATGATTTATGGCGGCCTGATGGGTACCTCCTCCGGCGTTGCTGCCGGTCTGGCTGCTGTTGATGCTAAGCTGGTTCCGTATGGTGCAATGACTGCAACCTTCTTTACCGGCACCGGTTGTCTGCTGTGCCCGTCTATCCTGTATTTAGGCTTGAAAGCCGTTATGGGTTAATTGTAGAATAAAAATTTTCTAAGCATCAAATACGGAGAAAGTAGGTAGGAATAATGAGTGAGCTTAAATTTTTACTTCAGAGAGTAGACAAAGACGAAATAGAAATGGACTTAAATAATTACACCTGCAGACTTTCTCCTTTCGATGCTGATTTGCAAAAGGTCGGTCAATATCTGACTCAGGCAATTTTGCTGGAAGTATCTACGCATCCTAAACCAGGTCTTGTAACCAGATTATCCAATGGTGCGCATAAGGATATGAGTATTTTTACCTTTATGATGAGTTCCGCTGTTCTGAGCAAGGCGTTCAACGATTTGCAGGATATCGGACAGGCACATAGAGGACCCTTGGCAGAGCTTTTCTGCAAGCTGCGCAGCTATGGCGTTGACGCAGAGGCAGAGCTTTTGAGAGTGACCAAGGGAGTCAATACACAGCGGGGAATTTTATTCGCCGGCGGCATAGTGAGCGCTGTAAGCGGCTATGCTATGAATATGGGGCTGAGCAGAGATGCTTTGCTGCCTATGATCAAGGAAATGGCTACAGGCTTAGTAGCCAGAGAACTGAAGAATCTTGACCATGCTGCAATGACAGCAGGCGAAAAGCTATATTATAAATATGGCATTACAGGCATTCGCGGAGAGGTTGAAAATGGTTTCCCAAGTGTGGTAAACTATGGACTGCCTGCCTTGGAAGATGCCTTCAACAAAGGTGCGACGATTAATGATGCTTTAGTGCATGCATTGATATCTTTAATGACTGTTGTTGAGGACAGTAACGTTATCTGGCGCACTGATTATGATACTTTGCTGGAAGTGCAGAGAATTGCTAAAAACATTCTGAGCCTTGGTAGTGTCTTCACCGAAAAAGGCAGGATGGCTATAGCTGAGACTGAGAGGTACTTCTTGCAAAGGCGCATTAGTCCGGGAGGCAGCGCAGATTTGCTTTCCGTTACAATTACTTTATATTTACTCGAACATAAGGAATTTCCCAATGATATATTTTAGGGACATGGTATATCGGGCAATTCCTTGACATACACAAATGCATAGCACAATGATGCTAATACTCCTCCATTTAGCATAGCAAGGTACGGTAGGGACAGCCGTACCTTGTTGTGCGTTGAAAAAAAGGTGATTACAATGATAAATTTTGTTTTACAGGCTTTGGATGGTATTTTTACGATTGTTTTTGTAGTCGGTATCGGTTATGTGCTCAGCAAAA